>OLSF01003395.1_pt1 | contig 10698 bp, 9 predicted proteins | sample 1672301 | NCBI WGS metagenome assembly OLSF01 (sample SAMEA3136669, study PRJEB25190) | human gut metagenome | biome: human gut; feature: human-associated habitat; material: faeces | place: Austria | collected 2013
ATTTGCCTTTATTTACAACAAGGCTTGTCAGATACTGAAGAGAATCCAGTGTCTGTCCTCTCTTACCGATAAGGATGCCCATATCTTCTCCTTCAAAATCAACTTCCAGACAACCGTCTGTTGTATTGTATTTTGAAGTGATCTGAACTTCTCCAAGATCCATGGAACCAAATACATCGCGAAGGAATACAAGTGCTCTCTCTTCAATATCTTTGATTTCTTCCGGATCTGTAATGATTTCGATCGGTTTTGATGCTTTTACCTGTTTTTCTTTCGCCGGTCTTTCTTTCTGTTCTTTTACCGGTTTCTCTTTTGCAGGTTTTTCTTTTGCAGGTCTCGGCTGTTTTTCTTCTTTTGATGCTTTTGCGGTTTCTGTCTTAGTCTCCGGTTTCACATCGTTCTGTCTGGAAACGGATTTCGGTGCAGATTTCTGTGTTTCTTTTACGGTATCTTCTTTAAAAGCATTAATTTTAACAGAATCAACGATTTTTTCGATTTCTTTTTCTTCAGAATTATCATATACTTTACGAGCTTTGATAATTGCCGGTTTACTTCCGATTCCAAAAAATCCGGAACTTCCTTCGCTGACTACCTGAATATCAAGCTGATCACTGGATACACCCAGTTCAATACATGCCTTTGTAATTGCCTCGTTCTTTGTTTTGGCTGAAAACTGCATATATTCATCCATAGTAAAAACCCGACCTTCCTTTCCTTATTTCTTCTTATTACGTTCTTCGAAATCTCTTACAAGATTTGCCTTGGCTGTGATACTTCCGGCTTTTGCATGAGATGCATTCTTGTAAGCTTCTTCTACTTTTTTTGCACGATTTGCTTCATCAGTACCACTCATGCCTTTTTCAATCTTATTGATGTTTCGGGCACTCTGATGAGCCTGATTTGTAATCTTCTGCGGCGGAAGTCCTTCTTTTGCTCTCTTGGCTTCCATCTTTTTCATATTTTCATTAACAAGGTCATCGATATTCATCTTGTTCAGATGACGGTTGATCAGCAGCTGCTGGATACTTCTTACTACGGAACTTGCGATCCAGTAAATACCAAGACCTACCGGGAAGGTGAAACAGAAAAATGCTGACATAAGCGGCATTACTGTGTTCATCGTCTTCATGGAACTTGCCATGGCATTGTTATCATTATTGCCATTCTGCGTCGCTGCCTGTGGCATAAGCTTCAGGTTGAGCATCTGTGTAGCCCAGGAAAGAAGCGGAATTGCAAGAGCTGCGATGATAAGGATCAGGGATCCCGTTTTGATATAACTCAGTGGCTGGTCAGCAATGTTCAGCACACCAAATGTCTGCATTTTCTGGATTTCAGAAGCAGTCTTGCTGATCTGATCTGAAAATCCGGAGAACTGGCTGATATTCTGTAAGGATTCCCACTGAGACGGAGACAGCGCATACAGGAAATCTACGATAGAATCTGCATTCTCAGTTACCTGTCTTACTCGTGTCATCTTGTTGTCTGTGATAAAGTTGTTGATGATATCTGTAAATCCGTCTACTGCAAGGATTTTTGTGCAGACACCGTTAAATACATTGTAAACACTTCCAACATAAGCCGGAATGTTCTGGATTACCTGATACAGAGCAAACAGGATCGGCATCTGGATTGCCAGCTGAACACAGCTTCCTGTCGCAGATACACCATATTTCTGGTAAACTGCCTGTGTTTCTTCCTGCATCTTCATCATGGAATCCTGATCTTTTTTACCCTGGTATTTTTTCTGGATCTTCTGGATCTCAGGCTGCATGATCGCACTCAGCTTGGAGAATTTCTGCTGTTTGATCTGCAGAGGAGTCATACAAAGGTAGATCAGAATACTGAAAATAATAATACAAAGGCCAAGATTCTGAATTCCTACGGCTTCCAGAACCTTGTAGATTGCATTCATGATCCATCCCATTACAACTGCAATCTGACCAATGATCGGGGTACCACTCTTAGTAGCCAAAATCATACTTTCCAATTTTCTAGTTCCTCCTGGATAATCTTATGAAGTAAACCGTCACGACGGACGGCTCATGCTCCATTTACACTTATGGTACGGGATCATATCCTCCATGAGAAAAAGGATTACAGCGTAATATTCTCCATACTGCAAGTAATCCTCCCTTAAGCGCACCATATTTTTCGATTGCTTCCAAACCATATTGAGAACATGTGGGAATATAAGGACATTTCGTTCTCTTCATCGGCGATATATATTTTTGATAGAGCCTTATCATCTTAATCAGAAATTTCTTTATCATGTTCATTCCCTGTTATATGATGCTTTCTTGCAAGATGCAGAAAAGCACTCTCTATCTCGTGAAAGCTCTTGCCCTTGGCTGCGGCTCTCGCTACTACTACAATATCAAGGTTACTGTCAAAATCTGTTTCGTTGAGACGATAGCTTTCTCTGATCAATCTGGTGAGTCTGTGGCGAACCACACTGTTCCCTACTTTTTTGCTTACTGATATTCCCAGACGATTCTTCATGTGCTGATTCTTCAGCACGTACATCACCAGAAGCCGATTTGCGTACGATGTTCCGTTCTGATATACAACTTTAAAATCTTGATTTTTCTTTAAGGACTCTGATCTGATCAAACGAATCCTCCTTAATTAGATTCCGCCTGCGCGGATATTTCTCCGGATAGAAGAAAAGACCACATAAATGCGGTCTTGCAGCTTATGCTGATAACTGTTTTCTTCCTTTTAATCTTCTTGCAGCTAATACTTTACGTCCGCCCTTTGTGCTCATGCGAGCTCTGAAGCCGTGAACTTTAGCTCTGGATCTCTTTTTTGGCTGAAATGTCATCTTCATAGGTAAAGCACCTCCTTTATCTATTTTTAATTGTTATGAAATAACTTATCATTCAGAACATCGTTTCAATTATATAAATAAACCTCCTTTTCGTCAAGTAAAAATTGCAAAAAACCCGATAAAATCAAGGGTTCTATAAAATACCCCCACCTTACGGTATTTATTTTTTTCTCTTATGTGGAAAGCGCTTATGGTTTACGTAACATTATCCACATTTTGTGGATAACTTGTGGATAACTTGTGGATTGCCCGGAAATCTATCCACTTTTTCGGAGGGTTTGTTCACATCGTTTTCAAAAAAACCCTTTATTTGCGGTATTTTTAAGGTGGATTTTTTTATACACATAATTCTTCCACATTTTCCACCAATTCTCGACTTATGGAAACCTCCAGGACTCTTATCCACAATAATCCACCCTAATCCACAGTAATTTCCCCACATTATCCACATTCTTTTCCCCAAAATCTCAAGGATTTTCCATTGCGAAAACCCCATTTTCATTGTAATATATAAAAGGATATCTATCTCCAGTCGCAGACTGGGGTTATTATAATACTCATGGGAGGAAAAAATGGACGCTGTTATTGAAAAATGGGAGGAGATCCTGCAAACTGTCAAATCTGAATATGAGGTGACTGATGTCCCTTTTAATACCTGGCTCAAGCCGCTGAAAGTTTATGAGGTTGACGGAAAGCTGATAACAGTGGTTGTTCCCTCTGAACAGGCAGCGATCGGAGTCAATTACATCAGTAAACGCTACAAAATACCCCTCCAGGTTACTATCTGTGTACTGACGGGCATGGAAGAATGCGAGGTTCGCTTCGTTCTGGAAAAAGATCTCCCCAAAAAAACAGAAAAAAACACTTCTTATGATAAACAGGTTCAGGATACACGTTACGAAGAGGCGCATTTAAATCCAAAATACACCTTCGACACCTTCGTTGTAGGAAGTAATAACAAATTCGCCCAGGCCGCAGCTCTTGCAGTTGCCGAATCACCGGGAGATACCTACAATCCACTGTTTATCTATGGCGGAGCCGGTCTTGGTAAGACGCATCTTATGCATTCCATCGCTCATTTCATTCTGGAACACGACGAAAACAGCCGTGTTTTGTATGTAACCAGTGAGGAATTTACCAACGAGCTGATCGAAACCATCCGAAACGGAAATAACACGGCAATGAGCAAATTCCGTGAAAAATACAGAAATATCGACGTTCTTCTTGTCGATGATATTCAGTTTATTATAGGAAAAGAATCCACACAGGAGGAATTTTTCCATACATTTAACAGTCTTCACAGTGCCAAAAAGCAGATCATCATATCCTCTGATAAACCACCGAAGGATATGGAAATCCTGGAAGAGCGCTTTCGTTCCCGGTTCGAGTGGGGTCTGATCGCAGATATCACGCTGCCTGATTACGAAACCCGAATGGCGATTCTTCATAAAAATGAAGAAATGAACGGCTACAACATCAGTGAAGATGTTATCAAATATATCGCTACCAATATCAAATCCAATATCCGTGAGCTGGAAGGTGCCTTCAACAAGGTCATGGCTGGAGCCAAGCTTGAGAAAAAGGAAGTAACTCTGGAGCTGGCAGAGCAGGCACTGAAGGATATTATTTCTCCGGATGAGAAAAAAGTGATCACACCGGAATACATCATCTCCGTTGTTGCAGAGCATTACGGAGTCACACCTGCGGACTTAAGCGGAAACAAACGAAACTCCAAGATCGTCATGCCCCGCCAGGTTTCCATGTATCTCTGCCGTGAGATCATATCCACACCTTTGAAAAATATCGGAAAAGCGCTCGGAAACCGTGACCATACCACCGTTATGCACGGTATCGAAAAGATCGAAAACGAATTGCAGAACGACGATAACTTAAAAAATACCATTGATATATTGAAAAAGAAGATTAATCCACAAGGTTAGGGAAGTTTTCCACATTACTGGTGTATAACGTGTTGATTGTATGTGGAGAGATGTGTACAACTTTTTTGCCAAAACGCGGCGGTAATTTTATCCCCGGGTTATTCACATGCGAAAATACCACTTTTACACAAAGTTATCCCAACGGAAAACCCCTGAAAACATCAGGCCTGCGGGAGTTTTTCACAAAATCTGGCCCCCTACGGCGGTTACTGCGGATTTTTTCTATAAATATATTTATAAAAACCACAAATTGTTCAGAAAGGGAGTTATACACACTATGAAAATCATCTGCTCCAAATCAAGTCTGTTAAAAAGTGTAAGTATCGCACTCAAAGCAGTTCCATCAAAAACCACAATGCCAATCCTGGAATGTATTCTCATGGATGCAACTACAAACCAGATCAAATTTACCACCAACGATATGGAGCTGGGAATTGAAACCATCGTTGAGGGTACTATTGAAGAAAAAGGTAAAGTTGCTCTTGATGCAAAAATCTTCTATGAAATCATTCGAAGACTTCCGGATAATGATGTAACCATTACCACAGACAGCAATTTCGTAGCTACGATCACCTGTGAAAAAGCAAAATTTACAATTCCGGGCAAGGCAGGCGAAGATTTTGCATATCTTCCGGTGATTGAAAAAGATGAATCACTGACTCTTTCTCAGTTTACTTTGAAAGAAATGATTCGTCAGACAATCTTTTCCATTGCAGTTAATGAAAATAACCGCCTGATGACCGGAGAATTATTTGAAATAAAAGATAATTGTCTGAAAATTGTTTCTCTGGATGGTCATCGTATCTCTATCCGGAAGATGCCTCTGAAAAAAGAATATTCAGATCGCAAGATCGTTGTTCCGGGAAAAACATTAAGTGAGATAAGCAAGATCCTGTCCGGTGAAATTGATGATCAGGTAAGTATCTATTTTACAAAAAATCATATTCTGTTTGAATTTGACCAGACTATGGTTGTTTCTAGACTGATCGAAGGAGAATATTTCCGCATTGATCAGATGCTTTCCAGTGATTACGATACAAAAGTCAGCGTAAACAAAAAAGAATTCCTTGACTGTATTGACCGAGCAACACTTCTGGTACGAGAAGGCGACAAAAAACCAATCGTAATCGAGATCAAAGATAACAGCATGGAACTGAAAATCGATTCTGCTATGGGTTCCATGAATGAAGAGATTGATATTGAAAAAGATGGTAAAGATATTCTCATCGGATTCAACCCGAAATTCCTGATCGATGCTTTGAAAGTTATAGATGATGAAGTAATTCATATGTATCTGATGAACCCGAAAGCACCCTGTTTTATCAGAGATGATGAAGAAAACTACACATATCTGATCCTGCCAGTAAATATCAGTCAGAATCAGAATAGATAAAAATAGAATCAGTCCAGATAAGAGGTGAATGATTTGGAAATCAAAATCAGAGATGAATTTATAAAACTCGGACAGGCTTTGAAACTTGCCGGAGTCGTAGAAGACGGAGTGGAAGCAAAGTATGCGATTCAGGATGGTCTTGTTCAGGTAAATGGTGAAGTTGACCAGCGAAGAGGCCGTAAGGTTTATGAAGGTGATGTGATCACTTTTGAAGATCAGGAAATCAAAGTCATCAGATAATTATGTATATAGAATCGATAGAACTTAAGAATTTCAGAAATTATCAGGATCTGCAGCTGGATTTTGATAAAGGAACCAATATTTTTTATGGAGATAATGCGCAGGGTAAAACCAATATTCTGGAATCTGTGTATATTTGTGGGACAACGAAATCACATAAAGGAAGTAAAGACAAAGAAATCATTCGTTTTGGAGAGGAAGAATCTCATATTCGAATGATGGTAAAAAAGGATGAGCTTTCTTATAAGATCGACATGCATCTTCGTAAAAATAAGGCAAAAGGCGTGGCAATCAATGGATTACCGATCAAAAAAGCCAGGGAATTATTTGGAATCGTAAATCTTGTTTTTTTCTCACCGGAGGATCTGAATATCATCAAAAACGGACCTGGTGAGAGAAGGAGATTTATGGATCTGGAATTATGCCAGCTTGACCAGATATATCTGACGGATCTGGCAGGATATAATCATATCGTAAATCAGAGAAACCGTCTTCTGAAAGATCTTTACCAGAATCCTTCTTTACGGGAAACACTGGAAATCTGGGACATTCAGATGTTGCAGTACGGAAAAAAGATCATTGAAAAAAGGCGGGATTTTGTCAGAGACCTGAATGATGTGATTCAGGATATCCACCGTAATCTGACGGGTGGAGAAGAACATCTTGAGGTCATTTATGAACCGAGTACAGAGTCAGAATGCTTTGAAGAAACTTTGAAAAAAAACAGAGAACGTGATATGCGGATGAAAATGACATCTGCCGGTCCACACAGAGATGATCTGTGTTTTATGGTAAACGGGATCGATATCCGGAAATTTGGTTCACAGGGACAGCAGAGAACAGCGGCCCTGTCTTTGAAACTTTCAGAAATCTATCTGGTAAAAGAAAAAATCAAAGATACGCCGATACTTCTTCTGGATGATGTACTTTCAGAGTTGGACAGTAACAGACAGACATATCTGCTGGACAGCATTCATGATATACAGACGCTGATCACTTGTACGGGACTGGATGATTTTGTAAGCCACCAGTTTCATATCAACAAAGTTTTCAAAGTAGTAAAAGGAGAGGTGTTTAACCCTGTAAATTAAAGTATTTTTGTGGTTATCACATTTTGACAAGCATTATGGCATATGTTACACTGTTTTTAATATTGGAAAGTTGGTGAATGCATTGGATAAAGAGGAATTTCGGATCAAACTCGAAGAAATAAATCGCCTTGTAGAAAAGAAAAATTACAAGGATGCTATGGAAGTGGTAGACAGTATTGACTGGCGTCGTGTTAAGAATGTTCGTACCTTATGCGTTGTTGGAGAAATCTATGCAGCAAATAAAAGATACGAAGACAGTAAGGAAATCTTCCTTCTGGCTTATCACAGAGCACCGATTGGCAAAAATATTTTATATCGCTTAATTGAAGTATCCCTCAAGATGAAGGATATCAGCGAAGCAGAAGAATTTTATGAGGAATTTCTGGAGGTTGCACCAAATGATAACACCAGATATATCCTCAAGTACAAAATCTGCAAGGAAAAACAGGTTTCTCTGGATGAACAGATCAAGATCCTGGAGGAATACAAAGAAAAAGAATTTACAGAGCGCTGGTCCTATGAACTGGCAAAACTGTATTATCAGAATGGAGATACTCAGAAGTGTCTGAGTCTTTGTGATGAAATGGTTCTCTGGTTCAGTGACGGAAAATACGTTATGAAGGCACTGGATCTCAAGAACAGAATGGGAATGCTGACGGGAGAAGAAAAAGAAAAATATGACAGTCAGTTTATTCCAAAACTTACACCTGTAAAAGATGCGGATTCTATCAATGAAGAAAAGCCTGCGCAGGAAGTGAAAACTGCAGAAGAGGACGGACCTGTGATCGAGAGCGTAGCAATCGATGAGAGAGATGTCAACAGTGCAGAAAGTCTTCAGGAAAAAATTTCGAAAGGTATCAGAGATATCTTCAGTGGAAATAAAAAGAAAGAAACTGAAGAAGATTTCATGAAAGAAGAACAGGAAGCTCCGGAAGAAGTCCAGGAGGAACTTATCAAAGACATTTCTTCTGATGAGACTGATGTGAATGTTCCGGAACTTGAGCCGGAAGATGCAATGATCCATCCGCCTAAGAATCCAGGACAGTCTGTTTTCAGCAATATGGAAGAAATGATCGAGCAGGTTACCGAAGAGGAAATCAAGAGCGGTCCGGAAGAACCGACTGCCGGAGAAAATACGGAGATACTGGAATCAGAGGATACTCTGGAAGCAGCTGAGCCTGCTGAAAATGTTGAAGCTGAGAAGGAAGATAAAGCGGCTGAGAATACAGAAAAACAGCCGGTTGAAATGAAAATGCCGGAGCTTGAAATTCCGGAATCCATGAAGAATATGAATTTGGATAATCCTGAAGAAATAGAAATTCCAAAAGCACCGGATATTTGCCTGCCGGGTGCAGAAAATGCATCTTCAGATGATTTTGAATTTAATCTTGAAGATACGATCCTTGCAGCTGCGTCTGCCCAGGGAATTGAAATTCCGAAAGGACCGATTCCGGCAAAGAAACCAGCTGAAGAGGTTCAGGAAACTGTTCCGGAGGACGATGAAGAATATATGTCCGAAGAAGATCTTCAGAGTGCAGAGGATGAATTTATGAATGGTCCGGCAGGAAAAGCAGCCGAGCCGGAACAGGATGAAACGGAATCCGATGAGAATGATCAGGAAGAACCGGAAACAGATGAATTTGATTCTCTGATGGAAGATGATGAAGATTTCGGAGAAGAAGATGGTTATGAAGATGAGGATGATCTGCTGAAAGGAATGGATTTCCTCAATGATATTGATAATGCAGAGACAATGGAGATTCCTGTCAGAGAAGTTAAGAAATCCAAACCTGCGAAAAAAGCAAAAAAACCGGTTTCAGAAGAAGAAGAAATGGAACAGCTGATCGATTCTATGCAGCCTAAGAAAAATGCAGAAGATATCATTCCGAGGGAAAAAGTACTTACAGAGGATGAAGAGAAGCTCTTTACATACTTTGCAAAAGTACCTGGACTGAAAGAACAGATCCTTGATACGCTTTATGATGTACAGATGGGTGCTGCAGATAAAACATCCAGAACAGGTAACGTGATTGTTATGGGTGGTCGTGAAACCGGAAAAACCCGCCTGATCTCAAGTCTGATTCCTGCAATCTGCAAAGAGCTGAATCTGGATGCATCCAAAGTTGCCTATGTATTTGCGGATCAGATCAATGGCAAGAATATTGCAGAGATCGTCAGCAAGATGGCAGGAGGATTCCTGGTTATCGAAAACGCAAATCAGCTTACCAAAGAAACAGTAAATCAGCTGAACAAAGCAATGGAATTCCGTACAGACGGTCTGATCGTTATCATCGAAGATGAAAAGATCGGTATGCGTAAACTGATTGCGAGATTCCCGAAATTTACATCCAAATTTACATCTATGATCAATATTCCGGTATTTACCAATGATGAGCTTGTTAACTTTGCAAAAGTGTACACAAGAGAAAATGGATATACTATTGATCAGATGGGTATGCTTGCACTGTATAATCTGATCAGTACAAGCCAGAAAGAAGATCAGCCGATGAATGTAGGCGCTGTCAAAGAAATCATTGATAATGCCATTGCAAAATCCAAAGGCGGACTTCGCAAGCTGATAGGCAAGAAGAAAGTCAATCCTGACGGATACATGGTACTTTACGAGAAAGATTTCAGCTGAAAAATTAAAATGAGCATAAGCAACAGGAGGAAATTATGACCAGACCTTATCTTGGAAACCCGAAATATACCATTGAAGTTCTTCAAAAGTACGGATTTGTGTTCCAGAAAAGGTTTGGTCAGAATTTTCTGATCGATACCCGTGTTCTGGACAGGATCATTGAGGCATCTGAAATTACAAAAGATGATTTTGTACTGGAAATCGGACCAGGAATCGGAACGATGACTCAGTATCTGGCAGATGCGGCCAGAGAGGTTACTGCAGTTGAGATTGATGACGCGTTGATCCCGATTCTTCAGGATACGCTGAAAGAGTGGGATAATGTATCTGTGATACATGGTGATATCCTGAAGACAGATATCCGGAAGATTGCAGATGAAAAGAATCAGGGACGTCCGATCAAAGTTGTGGCAAATCTGCCGTATTATATAACAACACCGATCATCATGGGACTGTTTGAAAGTCATGTGCCTGTAGATTCCATTACGGTAATGGTTCAGAAAGAAGTTGCAGACAGAATGCAGACAGGTCCCGGATCCAAGGATTATGGCGCTTTATCACTGGCA
>OLSF01003396.1_pt1 | contig 10698 bp, 11 predicted proteins | sample 1672301 | NCBI WGS metagenome assembly OLSF01 (sample SAMEA3136669, study PRJEB25190) | human gut metagenome | biome: human gut; feature: human-associated habitat; material: faeces | place: Austria | collected 2013
GTCATAGGGATTGAGAAAGACCGGCGAACGGTTATACATATTGAGACCCAGAAAAATACCGTTCCGGTCAGACAACTCATAGGATGCAAATGGGAATGCTGCCGCCACACCGCTGGTGAGCGCATTTCGGCGGGATTTACGTTCAATATCCGGATCAAGATAGAGAATCGGCAGCATGGACAAAAACGCCTGCTCCTGCTTGTACTCGCAGCGGCGGGCGATCATGTCCACGGAGACACACAGCTTTTCAACTGCCGTGACACGATGCTCCAGCGTCTCCGGATCACCGGCCGTAACCTCAATGAGCGTGTGCATATAATAAAAGTCCTCACCCTGCCGGTTCATCACGTCTTTGAGGTACATCCCGGATGCGATAGCGCTGTCCAGTTCCTCGAAGTCCTGTCGAGTGTCCGCAACGTCGCGCATCCGGCTGCGGTTCATCATGGTCTGCTGGGAGATCTTCGCCAGAATTTTTTCTTTGGATTGCTTGTCAAAATGGAACGAAATGCTGACGCCTTCGCCGGCCTCGACCAGCGGTGCCAGCCAGCTTGCGCCGACGGTCGTGGAGTACCCGTAGCCCGTGATGTAAAGATAGGCATGAAAAATGCCGTCCACTACAATGTAGTCCCGGCTTTTGGTGTCCACGCTTGTGGGCGAGAGAATGTCCAGAATTGTTGTAGAGCCTGCCTCCAGCTCGCTCAGATCCGGCGTTTCTTCGCCGAACAGCAGGCGCTTGAGAAACGGCTGCTTCTTTGGCTGCTCCTTGACTGGCGGCTTCTCCTCCGGCGGCAAGCCGGGCGGCGGGGCGGGTTTGTTCTTGCGGTGCTTTTTCAATCAAACAACCTCCTTGTCTTTTCAGGAAAAAATGGTATAATAAATTTAAGGTTTGGGCAAAACTCCTTGAACCACCGCAGGCGGGAAAAGCTTCCCGCTATTTCTATAATTGACGCATGGTGGGATCAACATTTGAAAGTGTTCAGGTGATACTTATGACCATAGACGAAATTCTCGCGGGCGAATCTAAAAACGTTGAGTTCAAGGTTCAGCGGCCGGAAAAGAGTATCAAATATATGAAAACGGTTATCGCCTTTGCAAACGGAAAAGGCGGTCAGATTATCTTTGGAATTGATGATAAAACGAGAAATATTGTCGGGATTCCGGAAGAAGATGTCTTTCGGGAAATTGACGCTATTACAAATGCTATATCGGACAGCTGTGAGCCTACAATTATTCCTGATGTTTATTTAAGGACAATCAGCGGAAAAACAGTGATTGTAGCTGAAATCAGTGCTGGTCGTCAGAAGCCATACTATATCAAAGCGGAAGGACTGGAGAACGGTGTGTATATTCGCGTGTCAGGAACGACGCGATTGGCAGATCGGGATACGTCCAGAGAACTATACTATGAATGCGATGGACGCTCGTTTGATACAATTATCCGTACAGACCTGAATGTTACAGAGACTGATATTCAAGCGCTATGTGCGCAGATGAAAGAAATTGCGATTGCCAACAGTCAATCAGACTATCAGCGAGAATCTGTCCGGGATGTAACCAAAAATATACTCTTGAGTTGGGGGATTCTGAAAGAGGGAGACGACAAGAAAATCTATCCGACCAATGCCTACGCCTATTTAACAGGGCATGATGGGAAATCTGCAATTCAATGCGGCGCGTTCAAGGGAACGACGCGCAGCGTCTTTGTAGATAAACGTGATTATATTGGCCCGCTATGGGAACAGGTCGATCACGCACTGAAATTTGTTCTGCGGAATATTCGACTGGGCTGCCGGATAGAAGGCGTGTTTCGGCAGGATGTTTATGAACTGCCGCCAGACAGCATTCGTGAGTTGATTGTAAATGCGGTTATGAACCGCAGCCTGATTCAAGACTCGCATATTCAGGTTGCAATTTATGATGATAGACTGGAAATAACCTCACCCGGCGGTCTTCAGCCCGGTGTAACAGTCGATCTGATGAAACAGGGCTTTTCAAAGATACGGAACCGTGCGCTTGCAAACGCTTTCGCGTATATGAATCTTGTTGAAGAATGGGGGAGCGGTATTCCCAAGCTGATGCAGTCAATGAAGGAATATGGATTGCGAGAGCCGGAATTTATGGATATGGATGTTGCGTTCCGCGTTAATTTGTATCGCGGTCAGAGTACGTCTATTGACCTCAAACCGGAGCGTAATGAGGTCAACTATGACCATGATGACCCCGAAAAAGATATTCCTGACCCCATTCAAGCTCAAAATGACCTCAAACGGCTCAATGGTGACCTTAATTACGAGGGCATTGACCTTAAAAGCCAAGCCATGCAGGATAGTTCAGGTAGAGCGCAGAGAGACTTCGAGTTGCAGTTGATTGACGTTATCCGTCAGAATCCTAGTTTGACGTATAAAGCATATGGTGAAAAACTCTCTGTTTCACAGGCGACGATTAAACGGCTGGCCGCAAAACTGAAGGAAAATGGCAGCATACGTCGTGAAGGATCACAGCGAAAAGGAACGTGGATCATAACGGATGAATAGAAAACACCAAACATTAGCCCCAAACGAGGAACGGATTCATCCGTTCCTCGTTTTATTCTCCATACACCCCATGCACCTCCGTCGTCATATCGAACACGCCTTCCGGGAGCTTGACGCGCAGACTCGTGCCCTTGTTGATGAGTTCGTACAGGAGCTTTAGTACGAAATCGTCTGTGTAGCGCGGTTCTAAGACTTCCAGCTCGCAGATGTCCAGATAGCGCCGCGCGGTATCTGCTTCTTCGTTCAGGCGCTGAATGATGCCCTTGACGGTGTTGCGCTTGGCGCGCATCTTGGCTTCGTACTGGAACACGAGAAAGAACCGGTGCCGAATAGACTCACTGGCAATGCCGAGGCCGATCTTTTCAATATTGTCCTCGATCTCCGTGCGGCAATTTTCACTTTCCTCGGTTTTCTGGAACTGCCGCATCTGCTCGACGTATTCGCTCGTGTCCGGCGGGAGTGTGCGCACCTCGCAGCTCATGCTGTCCGGTGCGATCTTCAGATATGCTGCGTAGGACGTGATGATATTCTGCTGGTCGGATGGAGATTTCAGATAAAAATTGACGGGCAGCACTTCAAGGATTTTAATGAATCGGTTATCTTTCGTAATGACCACACCGCCAATGATATTCTTGACCGGTAACCACGCCTGGATGCTGTCACGATAGGTTGCGCCGCCGTGACTGGATGGCGCGGCTGTGCCGAAAATGGCGTCCTTCATGCTCATAGACGTACCTCCCCACGGTAAAAGATCATGCGCCGGTGCTTGCGCCAGTTTATCCACGCCTTGAGCCATCTGGTGAGACTGTCGCCGCCGATGCCAATGAGCGCAAAACCGCCCACGGGAACGAGGATCGTCATCGTGACGATGATCTTCGGCATAAGCGTCAGCGGCAGCAGCGCCAGACAGAGAAAGAGGATAGGAATGCACAGCAGCACGGTTTCGACCGCATTGCGGATCTCAAACACGCCGAACAGCTTGCCCGCGTCCGTAAAATTTACGGGGATATGATAGGTTTCATAGCTCATATTCGTATTCTCCCACGCGCTCCATCAGACTGTTTTTGCAAGCAATATATTCTTGATGCAGCGTATCAAGTTTTTCTCCGCGCTGGGCGATGATTGCTTCAAAGCCGCTTTGGATTTTCTGTACGGTCTCCGCCGACGGTTTGTTTTCGCTCAGCTCCAGCTCGCTGATGCGCTGCGCGGATACGCCGCAGGCCCGGCCAAGCTCGACCATGCTGACATGGTGCCTCAGGCGGAGAATGCGGAATTTTCTGACCTTCATAGGCCCTCCTTTAGTCGTCATATTGTATGTATGGGATCTTGCACCAGCCCTGCCAGCCGCGCCCCTCAACCTTTGTGCGCACCACGCCGTACTGGGTTCCCATCGCCTCAATGGCATAGCCATTCCCGACATAGACGCCCCAGTGTCCCTGCTTCCAAAGACCAAGTCCAACGATATCGGGCATCGTGTCCATGCCGCCGTACTCGGTGCCGTTTTCCTTGGCAGACGCATACATCTGGTCGGCATTGTAGTCCGGCATCCCGTTTGTGTTGTAGTCAATGGTCAGCGTATCAGGGTTCAGCCATCCATAACCCTTCAGCAAGCCAACACAGTCTGTTGTACGCCTGCCGAGCCAGTGTTCGCGGATAAACGCCTCCGATGCGCCGATGTCCGGATACTGCTCCAGCTTGTATTGGAGCATGGATTCCGTCAGGACATTCCCGAACGTGCCCCACACATAGCCCCAGCCATGCTCCCACGCCTGTATCGCATAGGCGGCGAGATCATGGTTGTTTTTTGTGCGCGGATTTGTAAAGCCAGAGATGTCGATGGTATTGTCGGCGCTGCCGCCGCTCTCCGCGCCGCCTCCGCCACCACTGCCGCTAGGGGAGGATTCTGCCGGGCCGGTATAGCCGGTATCGCCCGCATAGCTGGGCTTATAGGCTTCAAATTTGTCTTTGTATTTGTTGAGCGCGTCGCTCTCATAGATCGTCTCATAAATGGCCCCGGCCCATGTTCTGGCATCCTCGTCGAAATCCAGATCCCGCATCAGTGCATCGGGGTCCAGCGGCAAAAAGGTGATTTTCAATGTGGTTGTGCCGCGCTGCGTTTTCAGGCTGGCCGTATGCCGGAGACTTCGGATCAGAAGGGCTTGAATCTCCTCGGGCCGCATCTCGCCGAGATCTTGTTTGTGCGCGACGGAGTTGATGGCGATGTACCAGCAAAGATCTTCCTCGTCAAATTTGCTGTCAACATGGATCTCATCCACATCGATCCCGCGGTTCTGGTATTCCGCTGCAAGGCCGGTAACGATCGCGTCCATCTGCGTTTTTTCGAAGTCTTCCAAGGACAGATACGCGCCGCCGACCGAGAGCGCCTGTTCCCGCATGGTGATTTGTGAATCCTTTTGAGACGTTTCATAGCCGAAAAACATATTCGGCATCGCGGAGATGACGAACATTGGGAGCACAATGACGGCAATGACAAAGCCAATGCCAAACTTCACGACCGTCGGCAATGCCTCTTTCGCAGCCGCAGCGGCCGCACCATGCAGCCCGCCGGAAAGCGCCGCCCGCATGATGCGGGCAGCTGCCTTGATCTTCCGGGCCGCGTCTGCCATAACTTGCAGCGCGGAGCGCCGGTTCTGGTCACTCATCCGACGTCACCTCCTGCTTCTCTTGCGGGCGCTTCGTTGTCTTCTGCGAGGTTTCATGCAGATCGAGATGCGACGGAATGGACTCCGGGGTTCTGCCGGTCAGCGGAACAAACGGCTTCTTTGCCGCCTTTTCCGCGGCAGGCTTCTGCGCCGCCGATGCTGCTTCCGTGTTGATCCCAACTGCTGTGGGCGCGATTCCTGCGGTACCGGGGTGATGATACAGCGTCTGCTCCTTCTTCTGCGGCTCCGGCTGTGTACCGACCCTGCGTTCCTGCGGTACCGGACGCTTGGCGGAGGATTCTGCTGCAGGGCTTCTTTGCGGCCCGCGCGATTCCTGCGATACCGGAGCCGACGCAGTCATGCTGCCCATAGCAGACGGGGCAGCCGGTTTTTCTGCGCTGCCGCCTTGCGCGGGAATTGGGCGCTGCGAAGCGCGCTGTTCCGCCGGACGTGCAGCATCAGGCCGCGTGGTCGAGCGCGGGGGCGCACTGGCTTCGCGCTTGGAAGTCGGCGCTGCCGGAGATGGCGTCGTGGGTGCAGGATGCTCCCGATTTGTAGAGCAGCCATCCATGCGTGTTCCGCTGGACGGCTGCGCCGCACTGTTGGATTGCTGGGCAGCAACATGATTCTGCTGCGTGATCTGGGTGTTTCCATTCGTGGAAACGTGTGTCGTCTGCTGCACGGGCTGGGTATAACGCCCGCCGATGGACGTGCGCTGTGTTCCTGCTGTACCGGGTACTGGCGTATTCTGCGGGCCGCCTGATTGCTGCGGCCGCGTACCAGTTCCTGCGGTATCGCGGGCGGGTGCGGAATGAGAATCTGGCTGTTTTCCTGCCGTACCGCTTGGTGCAGATGTTGACTGTACGCCGCTGTGCGGCGCGGATGGATTTCCTGCTATGCCGAACCGCGGAGAAGCAGGCGAAGCCGGATGATCTGCTGCTGGCTGCGCGCCTGCCATGTTTGGAGCTTGCACAAAGGTACTGCGCTGCTGCGCGGATTCGCTCCGTACCGTCTGCCCCTGTGCATTGCTGTTGTGATACGATTTTCCTGCGACACCGGCCGGCTGATTGGTACTGCGCGGCGGATTCGATGCTGCTGCTTTTCCTGCTGTACCGAAAGGAGCGGCCACACTGCGATTTTGCACTGACGCGCTGCTGTCTAGATGGGATTCCGACTGAGAATGTACGGCCTGTTCCTGCTGCATACGCAAAACAGACTGGCACACAGCAAAAGCAGCAGGCAGAGTGTATAAAAACGATATAGCTTTTTCATTGATTCCTCCAAAAATGGATGTACCGAAGACTGAGCAGCCCCCGGCGTTGAAATGTTCACATTTGAGCGATAAACTAAAAATATAAAGGAGTGAACGCCATGCTCTACGCATGTAATACCTGTGAGCAAACCTTTTGGGGCTTTGACCGGTTTGCACCGCGGCAATGCCCGGAGTGCGGGTGTATGACGGTACGCAAAGCGACCGAGGAAGAACAGACCGCCTATGAATGGGAGCAAGCCCTATCCTGGCAGGCTGCGCACAACAGAAAAGAAGCGTAAACCTGAGAACGGAAGACCCGTTCTCAGGTTTTTGTCATTACGGAAGCCATTCCAGAACGAACACGACGCTTAAAACGTCTTGTTCCGTGACGGGCTGAGAAACAGCGCTGACTACCGCGTCGTAGTTAATTGGCAGTTTGCCGTTCTCGGCAATCGTCCACGGAGTGTTCAAGGCAAACGTTTCTGCATCGCCAGTCTTGCTGGTCTGCGCATTGTTAATCTTGAAGCCGAGAAGCTGTGCATCTACCTTTTCGTGCGCCATATCCGTATTAAACGGGACAAGCTGCCAGCCATTCTTCGTGCTGATGCTATGGAAGTGTTTTTTTATGTCTTTCACGGTCAGCATTTCGTCATATCCACTCATATCTATTGCATCAAATAGGGCGGGGTCAACACCATGTATGGCCAATGCTGGTAGTGTTTGAATTGTTTTTTCATGTTTAGGCACACTCCGTTTTAAGATTCGAGTCAAAGCATCTGTACCTATCAATTCAATAAATTCCGTCAAATTTCCATTTGCAGTTGGTTTGCTTTTTGTTTCATTCAGTAGGGCTTAATGCCAGTCAATTCCAGAAAATCAGTTTGCCGAAGATATTTGCAGTTTAACTCATTTGCCCCATATAAATCAGCGTAAAAGTGAACCCCTGACCTCTGGATTAAGAGTTACCTTAAAGGTAGCTCATAACCCGGAGGTCGGGGGTTCAAATCCCTCTCCCGCAACCATAAATCGCCGTATTTCGTGAGAAATGCGGCGATTTCTCTATCAAAATGTTTGGATTTCTCCGTTTTGCTCATTTGCAATTCGTGCCGCCCGAAGAGTCCTTTTGTGAAATAGGTGGATATTACATCCATATTTTAAGGTTCAAAGGGTCTGCACCGAAAAGGTGCTGCCAATTGATCCTACGCGCTGTTTGCAATAAAGTATGCAACGGCGTGTTTTTTCGTTTTTAGACCGTATGATTTCGGCGCTGCGGAAAGGTCGGCAGGATCACATCCGCGAACTTGGCGCGGGGTGCTGTACCATTTAATTTTGGAGCCGCGTCCATCTGATCCATGTGAAGATAATTGCTCATCGTGCCAATGGCTTCGCGCTCAATGTCTTCGTTTTTATGAAGATATTTGCGCGTCGTTTCGATCGACGCGTGACCCAGGATGCCCTGTACGATGTTGAGCGGCACTTTGTCTTCCACCAGCCGCGTCGCCAGCGTGTGCCGCAGTGCGTGGGGATTGACCTTGCGAATTTCGCAGCGCTTGGAAACCGCCGCTAAGCGGATCTCAAAGCTCTTGGGATCAAGGTGCGTCCCGGCTTTGGACGGGAACAGCAGCCCGTCCGGGTTCGGCCAAGTGGAATTTGCCAGGGTAAACAGATGGCGCACCAGAAGCTCGCACAGACCGTCTGAAATGTTGATCTCGCGATGCGAGGTGCTTGTCTTCGGCGTATTCTGGACGATGAGGTGCGTTTTCTTCTTCGGGTCATAATTCAGAATCTGAATGTTCGGATTGTCCGGAGAAATGGCCGCCGTCGGAACGCGCAGCAGGTTCTTGTTTACCGAGAGCGTCTGCTTCTCCAAATTTAGGTCGGAGATTTTGAGCGCCAGCACCTCGCCGACGCGAAAGCCGACGAACAGCGTTGTCAGAATTGCCACACGCTGCGTTTCGCGCATGACCTCTTCAATGAAGATCTGCATTTCCGACGGGCTCAGAACGCGCATTTCCGGCGTCGGAACGGCCGGCCTTGTTGTGCCGAGTACCGGATTTCCGGGCAGCTTGTACTTTTTCACAGCGTACTCGAAAAAGTCCTTCAGGAGCATATGCTGATTATGGATGGTTTTCGGGGATAAGCCGCCTTTCTTCTGATCTGCTCGAGCGCCGGTTTTCTGCTTTTGCTGATAATAGTCCTGCACAACGTCCTGCGTGATCTGGTAGAGCGGCATATCGCCAAAGGCTTCGGCGAAGTGGATGCGGTAGGTATCCAGATAGCTTGCGTAGGTAGACGGCTTTCTGGCAGGCGGCGCTTTGTAAAGGTCGAGCCATTGTGGGAACGCTTCGGAAAAGAGAATTTCCGATTCGATGGGGTGCCCGAGCTTTGCCCGGAGTTCTTCGAGGCGGGCAGATTCTGCCGCCTGCGCTTCTTCCTCGGCTTTGAGGCGTGCTTGCTCTTCCTCCCACTGCGCCCGGCGCTCCTTGCAGATCGTCTTGGTGCGGCCTTTGAAGGATTTGCGGTACGGGCTGCCGTCAGCCTTCCGTCCGTAGGTGATCTGGTAGACCCAGGATTTATCTTTTTGCTGATAGAAGCTGCCTTCTCCGTTGGGACGACGTGTCATGCTATCAACCTCCAATTTCTTTGATAAAATTTGGAGATTTGCTTTCAGTTTATGATCGTATGAGAAGATTTCAGCCACTCATAAAACGGTTCTTTTGGAACGCGAAAAGAATTGCCGATACGAATGACCGGAAATGATTTGCTGTGGATCAGATTGTACGCAGCGTTGATGCTGATGTTCAGGATCTGCTTGATATCCCGTACTGTCAGGGTTTCGTTTTCGCGCTTTTCCATCGTGGAATCCTCCTCATACGAAGTAAAATATGAACTTTTCAAGGTGCAGAAGCTGACTCGTATAGCTATTGTACGACAGCTCTGCGGGTAATGCAATGCCGCCGCGATGTTTGCGGCGGCTTTATTTTAAAAGATGTTTCTCTTTCCTTCCTCCTACCGCCGAAGAATACCGTCGGCGAAGGCGTAGAGATTTGCAAGTTCATCCAAAGCCTGCTGGCGTGTTCGCTGAACGGTTCTGGGGGTCAGGTCCATACTCGCCGCGATCTCGCTCCACGATTGCTGCTCAAAATAGTGATTTCGGATGACGTCCTGCTGCCGCTTGTCCAGAAGCCCGATGTAATGTAAAAGTCGGTCTCTCTCGTGGCATAACGTAGTGTATCTGCTTATCAGCTCGCCGACGGCTTCTTCGTTCAGCTGTGCGGCGATGTGCTGGTAAGAAAGAGCGATGCCGGGCACGTCTTTTGGGTATAGATCCGTTTGGCTGCCGTCTGCGTCGCGGGTTTGGAACGTCATGGCTTCGATCAGTTCGGTTGGCGAGACTTGCTTGGCGTGCTGGAGCTCGTACCGCAGAAGCTCAATTTGCTGCTCCTTTTTCCGGTAGCTTTCCAGTCGTTCCAACACTTCGTTCAAATATTTGTTATCCATATTTATCCCTCCAAAACCAAAGAGACCGGCCGCGCAAAATATGGGTATATATAAAAACAGATGCTGCATACGGTGCTGCAGCATCTGTTTTCGTTTTTTCCTATGTTAAGAATACCATAGTGATTTGCGACAAATCAAGTGCGTTGGAAAGGAATAGTTGTGAAAAAAGTGCGACAAAAAAGCGACATGAAAGTCGTGCTTATCCACGCTGTGGGTAAAGCGTGGTGAGTTAGAAAATCAGTAGTAATGAATGTTGGAGGTAGAGGTGATACTCTCCACAAGACTACCGCTGCTGTTGTAAATATCTGCGCTCAGTACCGCTTTGTAGTAATGACCAGACATGACGTAATAGCTCTTTTCAAGCGCTAACGCGAGCAAGCCACTGGTATCCCAGGATTTTACGTAATCCCAGCTTTTTTTATCCGTGCTTTTATACAGGGTGACAGTCATTTCGGCAGTAACACCGTCCCGTAGGATCATATTGCTGGTGCATGTCGCAAGACCTTTGCTTGAGATAGTTAGGGCGATGGAGCAGCTAGCTACGTGGTCAAAACGATACGGAGTTGTGTCCGAGAAAGCGGCCTGCACCGGGACGACTGACGCAATCAGGATGCCGACCAACAGCAGGGACAAAAGTCTGGAGCGAGTTTTCTTCATGTTCAGTTCTCCTTTTGTTTACCCGGACATCCAGTACTTAAATTGCAACAGAAGAACATTCTGCATACGGAATCCTCTGGAGGATAAGCGG
>OLSF01003405.1_pt1 | contig 10661 bp, 7 predicted proteins | sample 1672301 | NCBI WGS metagenome assembly OLSF01 (sample SAMEA3136669, study PRJEB25190) | human gut metagenome | biome: human gut; feature: human-associated habitat; material: faeces | place: Austria | collected 2013
GAGACGTCGAGCGAGAAGAGCGTCTTGTCGGCGATGGTGTAGGGCACTTCGCCGCGCGCGATGCGCAGCGCAAGCCCTTCGACGATGGCGCTCTTGCCCACGCCGGCCTCGCCGATCAAGATCGGGTTGTTCTTCTTGCGGCGCGAGAGGATCTGCACCACGCGTTCGATCTCCTGCTCGCGGCCTATGACCGGGTCGATCTTCCCCTCGCGGGCCAGCCGCGTGAGGTTCACGCCGAACTTGTCCAGCAGGTGGGCCGGGCCTTTCTCCTCGTTCCTGTTCTCCTCGCCGAAGTCGAGCATGTGAACCTGCACTTCGGTGCGGAAGTCGTCGCCCACGGCGAATTTTTGCAGGTCTCCCGACACGCTGTCGGCCGTCACGCCGTACATCTCCAGCACGCGCGCGGTCGCCGTCGAACGGTCGCTGATGATGGCCAGCAGCGCGTGGGCCGTCGACACGCTCCGGGCGACGCCCGGCATTACGAGCAGTTCCTCGGTGAAGTCGCGGTAATACTCCTCGGGCGACCGGGTCTCCTGCTGTTTGGCGCTGATTACCTCGCGTTCGATGCGCAGGCGCACCTGATAAAGCTCCCAGTCCTTGAGCCGGGAGGATAAAAGCTGGTAGGCGAGCGACCCCTCTTCGCGGAGCAGTTCCAGCGTGAGGAAGTCCTTGAGCGAATGCGTCATTCCCGCCTTCGTCGTGTTGAATGCCGAACGGGCGATGATGCCCTCCAACGTTTTCGAAATTTTTGGTTGCATGTTGCGTCGTCGTTATGAATTCGCCATACTAACGAGAGCGCGTATGTGATTATTATGCGGCCGTTTTTGTTTAGTGGATGAACTTTGGTGACTGACGCAGAGGCGTTTCCATCGGACGGGCATTTTCGGAGCAGCCCCAAGGCATCGGGTTTACCGGCTGACTTCCAATATCTTGCGGGCTTTATCGGAGTGTTTCCGAACGGAATTGTATAGAATCGGCTTTTTTATGGCGCGACTTGCCGGAATGTTCCGGATATTTCGCTGACGATCACCGAAATCCGCCCGGAATGCATTTCCGGCCTTTTGGGGTATAAAATTTTATTTCGGGTGATTTTGTGACGGAAAAGGCTCTCCCGGACAGTCGGTTTTAGCTCTCCGCCCGCCGGGTTTTCAGCAGCGGGGCCACTCGCCGACCTCCATGTCGCGCATCTCCGCGCCGTCGATCGTAAGGCGTACGGCCGTGCGGACCTTGTGGAAGCCGAACTCCCCGGCGGCTCCGGGGTTGACATGGAGCAGGTCGTAGACGGGATCGTAGATGACTTTGAGGATGTGGGAATGCCCGGCGATGAAGAGTTTCGGGTGCACGGACTGGATTTTCTGCACGGCGCGCGGGTCGTAATGGCGGGGATAACCTCCGATGTGGGTCATCAGCACCTGCACCCGCTCGCACTCGAAGGCCTGGAACGCGGGATAGACGCGGCGGGTCATGCCGCCGTCGATGTTGCCGCTCACGGCGCGGAGCGGCTTGAATGCGGCGATCCGGTCGGCCAGCTCGATCGAGCCGATGTCGCCCGCATGCCAGATTTCGTCCACGTCTTTCAGAAATTCGCGGAGCGTGTCGTCGAAGGTTCCGTGGGTGTCGGATATAATGCCGATGCGTTTCATTGGTACTTCTCTTTCCACAGCTGCGCCATCCGTTCGGCGATTTTGGCCTCGGCGGCGTTCTGCGTGTCAGGTTCGTAGAACTTCGTGCCCGAAAGGCTCTCGGGCAGGAACTCCTGCTCGGCGAAGTGTCCGGCGTAGTCGTGGGCGTATTTATAGCCCTTGCCGTAGCCCGCCTTGTCCATCAGGCGGGTCGGGGCGTTGCGCAGGTGCAGCGGCACGGGACGGTTCGTGGTGTCGCGCTCGACCAGCGACATCGCCTTGTTGATGGCCATGTAGGCCGAATTGCTCTTGGGGCTGGTGGCCAGGTAGATCGTCGTCTCGGCCAGTGTGATGCGCGCCTCGGGCATGCCGATCTTGTGCACCGTGTCGAAGCAGGCGTTGGCCAGCAGCAGGGCGTTGGGATTGGCCAGCCCGATGTCCTCCGAGGCCAGGATCACCAGACGCCGGGCCAGGAACCGCGGCTCCTCGCCCCCGGCCAGCATCCGCGCCAGGTAGTAGATCGCGGCGTTGGGGTCGCTGCCGCGGACCGATTTGATGAAGGCTGAAATGACATCGTAGTGCTGTTCGCCGTTCTTGTCGTAGAGGGCGATGTTCTGCTGGAGGCAGTCGGTGACGTACCGGTCGGTGATCGTCACCTTGCCGTCGGTGGCCCCGACGACGATTTCGAGGATGTTGAGCAGCTTGCGCGCGTCGCCGCCCGAGAAGCGGAACAGCGCGCCGGTTTCCGTGACCTCGATGTCGCGCTCTTTCAGCTCGGTGTCGGTCGTCAGGGCGCGGTCGAGCAACGTTTGCAGGTCCTTGTCTTCGAGCGACTTGAGGATGTAGACCTGACAGCGGCTCAAGAGCGGCGAGATCACCTCGAACGAGGGGTTTTCGGTCGTCGCGCCGATGAGCGTGAAGACGCCCTGCTCGACGGCCCCTAACAGCGAATCCTGCTGCGACTTGTTGAAACGGTGGATTTCGTCGATGAACAGCAGCGGGGCCTTCTGGTCGAAGAACCGCTGCTTGCGCGCCGACTCGATCACCTCGCGCACGTCCTTCACGCCCGACGTGACGGCCGAGAGGGTGAAGAACGGGCGTTCCAACTGTGTGGCGACGATCTTCGCCAGCGTGGTCTTGCCCACGCCCGGAGGCCCCCAGAGGATGAACGACGGGACATTTCCCGTCTCGAAGAATTTTCGGAACACCCCGTTTTTACCCACGAGATGTTCCTGCCCGATATATTCGTCTATCGTGCGGGGGCGCAGTCGTTCGGCTAAAGGAATGTTCGGCATGGCATGTTCGATTTATTAGGAACAAAGATAGGAAATTTTCAAAAAATAATCCTATATTTGTCGAACATACTGACAAACACGGAAAGTGTAAGTCTGTTCCCGAATCGTGAACGTAGGAAATTCATTGCAAGAGAGGAATAGGCAAACATCTTGCCGCGTCGTATCCGTATTCTGCGGGTATAGGCGTGGGAGCTGTCGCTTATTTTATCTTGCAAGGTATCCTACGACCTACGATTCTGAAATGGGCTTCGGCACCACGCTTTCTTTTTTGTTTATGCCGCCGGGGTGCGGGTGGCTGAAATTCTTTGATTGGATATGGATGAGTTAAAATCTACTCAGCAGGATGTAAATTCGGAACCACAGCAAAGGCCCAAAAAAACAACTAATAGAGCTGGTGTGACTGGGTTTATTTTGGCTTTATTGGGGTTTCTTCTTTGTTGGATACCGGGACTGAATATTTTGCTTTGGCTTTTGGGCCTGATCTTCTCAATTGTCGGTATATGTAAGACTCCTCGCACGTTTGCGGCTGTCGGAATTGGAATAACATGTATTTCGATATGGTTGATATTGTTGTTTTCGACAAGTTATTTATTGGCTCGGAGAAATCAACAGGCACGTGAAGCTCTTTGGGAATATTTGGACTGCCATATAGAAAATGACACAAAACAACCAATTGAGTATGTAGAAATTACAGGTAAAAAAGGCCCAGTTACTTTATATATCGGGATACCTAAAGATTCCGTGCGTATGTTGGTTGGTAAACCCGATGAGGTGGACCTACGAACGGCGGGATCAGAAGTACGGGAAGATTGGGGTTATAAAATAAAAAATAAATACGCCTCGGATTTAGATATAGGATTTATAGACGGGAGATTGAAGAGTATAGATCAATATTGATTATGTATAGAATAAACGGACTGACTTGTAAGTCAGTCCGTTTATCTGATAATTTCGCTTTCCTCTACTCCTCCGGCTTGCGCAGTTGCAGATACAACTCGTCGAGCTGCGTCTGGTCGATGTAACCCGGGGCATCGAGCATCACGTCGCGGCCGGCGTTGTTCTTCGGGAAGGCGATGTAGTCGCGGATCGACTCCGAGCCGCCGAACAAAGAGCACAGACGGTCGAAACCGAACGCAAGGCCGCCGTGAGGGGGTGCGCCGTACTTGAAGGCGTTCATCAGGAAGCCGAAGCGCTTCTGCGCCTCCTCGGGCGTGAAGCCCAGCAGTTCGAACATCTTCTCCTGCAACTTCGAGTCGTGGATACGGATTGAACCGCCGCCGATCTCCGTGCCGTTGCAGACGAAGTCGTAGGCGTTGGCGCGCACGCGGCCCGGGTCGCTGTCGAGGTATTGCACGTCCTCGAGCTTGGGCGAGGTGAAGGGGTGGTGTACGGCGTAGTAACGCTGCGTCTCGTCGTCCCACTCGAACAGCGGGAAGTCCACCACCCACAGCGGGGCGAACTTCTGCGGGTCGCGCAGCCCCAGCTGCTGGGCCACTTCGAGGCGCAGGGCGCACAGCTGCGTCAGCGTCTTGAACTTCTTGCCGCAGAGGATGAAGACCATATCCCCGTCCACAGCACCGCAGCGCTCGGCCATGGCGCGCACCTCCTTGGGGGAGTAGAACTTGTCGATCGACGACTTCACGCCGTCCTCCGCGACGCGAATCCAGACGAGGCCCTTGGCGCCGATCTGCTGCCGCTTGACGAACTCCGTCAGCGAGTCGATCTGCTTGCGGGTGTACGCGGCGCAGCCCGTGGCGGCGAATCCGGTGATGTACTCGGCGTCGTCGAATACGCTGAAACCGTGCCCTTTGGCAAGGTCGGTAATGTCCGCGAACTCCATGCCGAAGCGCAGGTCGGGTTTGTCCGAACCGTATTTCTCCATCGCTTCGATCCATGGCATGCGGCGCAGCGGCTCGGTCAGCTCGATTCCCATGACGTGTTTGAACATGTGCTTGGCCCAGCGCTCGAAGATCTCCAGTACGTCCTCCTGCTCGACGAACGACATCTCGCAGTCGATCTGCGTGAACTCGGGCTGGCGGTCGGCGCGCAGGTCCTCGTCGCGGAAGCAGCGCACGATCTGGAAATACTTGTCGTAGCCGGCGACCATCAGCAGTTGCTTGAGCGTCTGCGGCGATTGGGGCAGGGCGTAGAACTGGTTGGGCGACATGCGGCTCGGCACGACGAAGTCGCGCGCTCCTTCGGGGGTCGAACCCACCAGGCAGGGGGTTTCGATCTCGAGGAATCCCTCGTCGGAGAGGAAGCGGCGGATCTCCTGGGCCATCTTGTGGCGCAGAATCATGTTGCGTTGCAGGGGCGGACGCCGCAGGTCGAGGTAGCGGTACTTCATGCGCAGGTCGTCGCCGCCGTCCGAGACCTCCTCGATGGTGAAGGGGGGCACTTCGGCTTCGTGCAGGATGGCCACCTTCTCGGCCGTGACCTCGATGTCGCCCGTCGGCATTTTGGGGTTTTTCGACTGCCGCTCGACGACTTTGCCGACGACCTGGATGACCCATTCGCGGCCCACGCGGCAGACCGTTTCGCGCGCCTCGGCGGGGGAGTGTTCCTCGACGACGATCTGGGTGATGCCGTAGCGGTCCCTCAAGTCGATGAAGGTCATGGCGCCGAGGTTCCTCACTTTCTGCACCCATCCGGCCAGGGTGACGGTTTGGTTGACGTTGCAGGCCCGGAGGCAGCCGCAGGTATGGGTTCTGTACATGGCGATATGTTATGTTTAGTCGTTACGATCCGCAAAGTTAACTAAAATTCATAATTCATAATTCATAATTCATAATTAAATGACAGGATGCCTTGTTAAAACCTTTGTGTGTGAAGAACGCCGCCGCCGGAATTGCAGCGAGGCGGATGAAACGGCGGATATGCAGGGAAAAGAGCGAAAAGAGATGCGGAATCCCCGAAACGAACCTCCCGCTTCCGGGCGTCGTTTGCCGGGCGCGGGGTGCGTTCTTCGGAAAAAATGGTTACTTTTGCCGAAAACAATCCGGCATGGAACAGCACGAAACCGACGAAAAATTCATGCGCCTGGCACTAAACGAGGCGCAAAAGGCGTTAAAACAACAGGAGGTGCCCATCGGTGCGGTCGTCGTGGCCGGCGGTGCGGTGATCGGGCGGGGGCATAACCTCGTCGAAACCCTGGCCGACCCCACGGCCCACGCCGAGATGCAGGCCCTCACGGCCGCTGCCGCGACGCTCGGGGGCAAGTATTTGCAGGAGTGCACGCTCTACGTCACGGTCGAGCCGTGCATCATGTGCGCCGGGGCGATCGGATGGGCGCAGGTGAGCCGCGTGGTGTGGGGCGCCGACGATCCCAAGAAGGGCTTCCGGCGTTACTCCGAGGCGGTGTTCCACCCCAGGACGACCGTGGCGCGGGGGGTGCTCCGGGAGGAGTGCGAGGAGTTGATGAACGGTTTTTTCGCGGGTTTGCGCGGATAGATTTGGTAAAAAAGGAATTTTTTTTATACTTTTGCATCCAACGCGTTTCGGACAGAGGCGCATGAACTGAAAAACTTATAAAATCGAATAGAAAAGCAATGAAAAAGTTATTTGTATCGGTTGTCGCGCTGTTGGCGGCGGTGTCGCTCTCGGCGCAGGATGTTACTGCAATCTACAACGAAGCCGCAGCAGCTTTCGGCGCCAAGGATTTCGCAGGCGCGGCCGCGAAGTTCGAACAGGTGATCGAGCAGGGGCTGGACAGCGAGGAGGCCGCGTCGCTGGTGGCCACGGCCAAGACGACGCTTCCCAAATGCTACTTTATGATGGGCGGCGGAGCGATCCGGACCAAGAACTACGACGAGGCGCTGAAGAATTTCACCAAATCGGCGGAGCTGGCCGAACTCTACGGCGACATGAGCCAGATGGCCAAGGCCAACGGCTGGGTGGCCAAGATCTATCAGATCCAGGGCGGCGACGCTTTCAACAACAAGGACTATGCGACCGCCGCAGGCGTGTTCGAGAAGGGCTACAAGGCCGACCCGGACAATACCGCGATGGCGCTGAACCTCGCCATGAGCTACTGCGAGATGGGCGAGTACGAGAAGGGTATGGACATCTACGAGGCGGTGGCCGCCAAGACGCATCCCAAGTATGCCGATGACGCCGCCAAGGCCAAGGAGATGATCGCTCTCTACACCAATAACAAGGTGGCCACGCTTCAGGCTGCCAACGATTTCGACGGTATCATCGCGATGGCCGACGCGCTGCTGGCGAAGAACGCCGAAAACGCTCTGGCGCAGAAGGTCCGCTTGCAGGCTTATGCCAGCAAGAAGGATTACAACAAGGTGATCGAGCTGGGCGAGGCTGCCGCCAAGGTGCAGACCGATCCCGAGGATGTGAGCCTGATGTACCTGACGCTGGGCGCCGCCTATGATTTCGGCGGCGATCTCAATCCCACGGTGACGAAAAACATCTATGTGGGTGACCTCTACAACTCCACCGTAAAGGGCGATACGACGCATTTGGCACTCGTATTGCCCCGTCAGCTTTCGGCAGGTGTCTTCTACCAGACCTCCAAGTGGACGATGGGTGTGGATTACGTCTATCAGGACTGGGGCGGCCGTAACAGGCAGATCGAATCCACCGGCGTCAGCGGACCGGACCGGAGCGCCTTTGCGGTGGCGTATACCGATACGCACACGATCAAGGCCGGCGTGGAGTACACCCCCAACCGCTACGATGTGCGTAATTTCCTGAAACGCTGGTCCTACCGGGCCGGATTCCGCTACGGAACCCACAACCAGACCTACAACGGCGACAAACTGGGACAGTATGCCGTGACGCTGGGCGTCGGGGTGCCCGTGAAGTTCCTCGCCATCTCGTCCATAGACGTCGGCGTCGAATACGGCCGCCGCGGTTACAACTTGGCCGAACGCCTCGGACTGGTGCGGCAGCAGTATTTCAAATTCTCGATCGGCTTCACGCTCTTTGCCGGCAGCGAGAACGGCGAGTACTGGTTCCTGCGGCCTAAATACGATTAGTTTTTGACCCGAAAATTTGCACTTTTGGAGAACCGGCAGTAAATTGCATTGGATTTCGGTAGATCCGACGGACACTAAAACATACAAAATTAAATACAAAAATTAATCTCTGACCGATGAAAAACGTTAAAATTCTGCTTTCCGCTGCTCTTGTATTCGTAGGGGCGACGGCTCTGGCTCAGGACTTCAGCGCTCCGCAGTACGAGAAGTGGGGAGACACGCCCGAACAACGCGAAAAGAACATTCTGAACAGCAATTTCCTCAAGGAGTCGTGCGACAACCGCGACTACAATGCCGCTGCTCATTATCTGAATGAACTCATCAACAGCGTTCCGACCGCTTCGGTCTCGTTCTACCAGCGCGGTGCCGTGATTTATAAGAACAAGATCAACCGCGCCAAGAGCGTCGCCGAGAAGAATACGTATATCGACTCGCTGATGCTCATGTACGATCTGCGCGCCAAATATTTCGGTGACCATCCCAAGCAGGGCACCGCTTTCATTCTCGACCAGAAGGCGCGCGAGTACCTGCGCTACAAGCCCAGCGACCGCAAGGGTATCCGTGAGGCGTTCCGTGCCGCGATCGAGGCCGGCGGCGACAACACCGATCCCGAAACCGTCGTGGCTTATTTCAGCAACCTCTGCGACGACTACAAGAACACTGACGAGGTGCTGCCCGACGAGATCATTGCCGAGTACGACCGTCTGACGCCGTTCTTCGAGAAGAATCCCAATGCCAACGAGTACAAGGCACAGTTCGACGCCGCGTTCGGTCTGAGCGGTGCCGCAAGCTGCGAGAACCTCGAAAAGCTCTTCCGCGGCAAGCTCGAAGCGGCTCCCGACGACGAGGCGCTGCTGGCGCAGGCCGTGGCGCTGATGTCGCGCGCCAAGTGCGACGGCGACTTCTATTTCACGCTCGCAGAGAAATACTATGCCGTGAAACCCTCTTCGGAGACCGCCATGTTCCTTGCGCAGGCTTTCCAGAGCAAGGGCGATTACGCCAAGGCGATCAAATACCTCAACGAGGCGCTTGCCGTCGAGCAGGATCCTGCGGAGCGTCAGCTGCTGCTGGTGCGCATCGCGCTGATCGACTTGGTTGCAAACGATATCCCCGGAGCCGCTTCCGCTGCGCGTCAGGCCCGCGACCTGAATCCTGAGGACGGCGTGCCCTATTACGTGCTGGCCCAGTGCTATGCCATTTCGGCTGCCAACTGCGGCGGTTTTGCCGGTCAGGCCACTTTCTGGGCCGCTTACGACACGATGTCGAAGGCCATCGAACTGCTGCCCTCGGATTCGGAGTACCTCGAATCCGCCAAAACGTCGCTGAATGCGTTCCGCAGCCGTTTCCCGACTTCGGAGGAGTGCTTCTTCAACGAGCTGCAGGCCGGCTCCCGCTATACCGTGACCTGCGGTACGGCCGCCGGTGTCGTGACTTCCGTACGTCCCCGCTAATTAATGAACAGGCTCATCGCAAGATACGCCATGGTAGCACTCTCCGTTATGGGGAGTGCTATCTTGCTATTCTCCTGCGAACGCGAAGAGACGGAGGATGCCGCGGCTTCCGAAGAGACGATGAGAACCGAATACAGCGAAAACCTGTCGATCGTCGAATCGAAGAACGGCCGCCGCTCCTACCATTTCGTAACTCCGCTGGTCGAGGGCTATTCGCTGGCCCGCGAACCCTACCGCGAGTTCCGCAAGGGGGTCAAGATCACCACTTATAAGGACGATTCGCTCTCTACGGTCGATGCCGTGCTGACGGCCAATTACGCCATCTACTACGAGAACCGCAAATTGTGGGAGGCCAAAGGCAATGTCGTGGTCGTCAAATCGGACGGCAAGAACCTCTACACGCAGCAGTTGTTCTGGAATCAGCAGACCAAGAAGATCTATTCGAACGTCGATTCGAAAATCGTGCAGAACGACGGACGCGACGTCTTTATCGGCGAAGGTTTCGAATCGGACGAGGAGTTCAAGGACTGGCGTTTCCGCCGTATGAAAGGCCGCATGGAGGTCGAGGTCAAACCCACCGAACAGGAGGTCGAGGTCGTTCCCGATTCGACTGCCGGAGGCCGGACAGGGGCGTCGGGACCTGTCCCTGCGCAGCAGTCCGGCAAAACCGCCGCTGCATCCGCCGGCGAGCCTATGCCCGAACCCGCTGTCAAGCCCGCCGTCGCTCCGGTTCCGGCCCGGCGGCCCGTTCGCAGGGATGCGCCCGGCAGACCGGCGCCCGCAGGGGAGCCTGCCGAAGCCCGGCCCAGAACGGAACAGCAGCAGATGAAGCCGGTGGATCTGAAACTGGACGATGACGAGATACAATCAACCCAATAAGAGATGCTTACTTCGGTCATACTGATTGTCCTGATGCTGTTGCTGTCGGCATTCTTTTCGGGTATGGAGATCGCTTTTACGAGCAAGAACCGCCTGAAACTGGAGATCGACCGGAAGCAGAGTCGGCTGTTCAATTTCATCGCCGACATTTTTGCCCGTCACCCCGGGCAGTACATCACGACGATCCTGGTCGGGAATAATATCGCCCTGGTTATCTATTCGCTCTATATGTCGCTGTTGTTGCGCTCGCTCGCGGCGGCAGTGGGTTGGACGGAGATCGCTCGCGGCGGGTCCGTCGTTCTGGAAACGGCGGTTTCGACAATCATCATCATCTTCGTCGCCGAATTTCTCCCGAAATCCGTTTTCCGGAACAGCCCGAATTTTTATTACCGCCTGTTTGCTCCTGCGATCTATTTCTTTTAT
>OLSF01003411.1_pt1 | contig 10645 bp, 8 predicted proteins | sample 1672301 | NCBI WGS metagenome assembly OLSF01 (sample SAMEA3136669, study PRJEB25190) | human gut metagenome | biome: human gut; feature: human-associated habitat; material: faeces | place: Austria | collected 2013
AAACCATACCATTTACTTCGATTGCCTGTGAATAAGGTCCGATTGCTGCCGGTGCCTTATCTGTACTGATAACTTTCTGCATAAAATCCTCCTTGTTTTGCGAAGCAAAATCCCAATGTGCATCTTTGATGCACTATGTCTCTGTGAGGAGAGGATTTAGCTTCATTGTTTTCCTAGCTTTTAACTAGGATTTATATGAATTATATTGCCATATTTGTTTATTAACAACGTACATTTGCGAAATCGTTTTCATTTATTAGTATGTATTTTGTAATTTTCTGTTATTATGAGCTTGCAATTCAGCTTGTTTTCATAACAGAAAATGCTTTTATGAAATCGTTTACACCCAGATATTTTCTGGTTCAAACACCATTTCACAAAAGCATTGTTACGTTTATATTCAGTTTTAATAATATTTTTTTGGTTTTTATATGTAATACTCTGTAATATACGTCTCATCTGCTGGTGCACAACTGTTTCTTACAACAAGATTTCCCTCTATTTCAAGACGTATTACATTCTTATGCCTGCCTGTAATTCTGTCGATTAACAGCTCAACACCGAATCTTCCCATTTCCTCTTTTGGAAGATTGACTGTCGTCAGCATCGGTTGTGTATACTGGCTTTCTTCAATATTGTCACTTGATATTATAGACGGTATGTAATACCTGTTTCTGTAATGATTGAGACATTTTATAAGTCCTATCGCCGTAATATCATTGGCACAGTAAATCCCCGTAGGATAATCCGGCATGGCAAGCAGTTTCTCCATGGCTTCATATCCTTTCGCTTCCGTCTGGTTCGTCTCAATGACAAAGTCCGGATCCAGTTCCAGATGATGGTCATAAAGTGCCTCCACAAAGCCTCGGTATCTCGCTTCATTATGACATTCTCCGATATAACCAATATTTGTGTGACCCAGCTCGATCAGATGCTCAACCGCCATAAATGCAATCTTTTCCCCGTCACATACAACTTCATCTACAACTCCGGAAGATGCATTTCGATTCACACATACCACATTCTTATATTTCTTTCGAAAGAGCGCCAGTGCTTCTTTATTACATTTTCCGATCACAATCAGACCATCACAGTGCCCTTCTGTCTGTTCATACATCTTCTCAATAATATCTGCTATATTTTCCCTTCTGCACCGCTTGTCACTGGAAAAAATAGCCCGGTACCACACCTGAGACAAAATACAGTTATTCCGATGAATCTCTGTTTCTACCACTCTTAGCAGTTCATCAAAAAAAGGATCTACATGCGCAGAGTCGGTCCTTGTCATCAGAATATTTATATAGCAGGTTTTCTCCTCTGCAGAACTGCTCCCGGTTTTCAATCTTCGGGCGGCTTCATTTGGCACATAATTTAACTCTATTGCTGCCTTACGTATACGTTCTCTTACCTGAGGAGAAGAACATTTATAATCCGGATTATTTAACACTCTGGAAACGGTCGCAGATGATACCTGCGCCCGTTTCGCGATTTCCTTGATTGACATTTTCTCTTCCCTTTATTTTTCCATAAATTTTATAAAGCAACAATTTAGATGCCAGATTTAATAATAGATTGATGTTAGGGTCAAAAGGTATTTTACCCCTGACTTAATATCCACGAATTGCTCCGCTGCAAAGCAGCTCCCGCAATTCTCATAGATTTTGTTCATCATATTCTTTATTTCATATTTTGTCAATATAAATTATATGTTTTATCCTTCATAAATCTGATCAAACACTCCGCCATCAGAGAAATGTGTTTCCTGCGCTTCTTTCCAGCCACCAAAATCATCAATAGTCACAAGGTTAATATCCAGATCAAATACATCAGAATACTCTTTCAAAATGTCTTCATTAGATGGTCTGTAATAGTTATCTCCCGCAATTCTCTGGGCTTCATCAGAATACAGATAATTCAGATACTCTGTAGCCACATCTCTGGTTCCTTTTTCATCTACAACTGTATCTACCACTGCTACAGACGGCTGTGCCAGGATACTGATACTTGGAGTTATGATCTCATAATCATCCGGATAATCCTTTACAGAAAGATAAGCCTCATTTTCCCATGCGATCAGTACATCACCCTGTCCGTTCTCTACGAAAGAAGTAGTCGCTCCTCTTGCACCGGAATCCAGAACCAATACATTCTGATACAGCTTCTTAATGAAGTCCTTAATCTGATCTTCATCTCCATTAAATTTATCCTTCGCATACGCCCATGCTGCCAGATAATTCCATCTTGCACCACCGGAAGTCTTTGGATTCGGAGTAATCACGCCTACACCATCTTTTACCAGATCATCCCAGTCCTTAATCCCCTTTGGATTTCCTTTTCTCACAAGGAATACAATTGTTGAAGTATATGGAGAACTGTCATCCGGAAATTCATCAATCCATCCGTCATCGATCAGTCCTGCATTCTGAATAGCATCCACATCATATTCCAGTGCCAGAGTAACTACATCCGCTTCCAGTCCATTGGCAACCTCAAGTGCCTGCTTACCGGAACCTCCATGAGACTGTGTAATATCCACATCCTGTCCTGTCTTCTCCTTCCAGTGCTCCTGGAATATCTTATTATACTGTTCATAAAGCTCTCTGGTCGGATCATAGGAAACATTCGTAATACTTACGCTGTCTGCCGCATAAACTGTGTTTCCTGCTACTGTCCCTAAAGTAACTACTGCCGCAAGGGCTGCTGCTGCAAATCTGATTTTTCTGTTCATAATATTCTTCCTCCTCTGAAATGTGTTTACAAACTTGACTTGTAACTTTTTCTTCTCAAGAGAACTTTTTTATTTCACTTATCATTTATGCTCTGTTCTCTTGCTGATGAGGTATTATAAACATAGTTTTCATATAAATAAAATATGAATATCTGAAAACGTTTGCACTATACGATTCTGAATTTCAATTCATCCATGATTTTCCATCTCTATAACACCAAAAAAGAGCCCTCACTTATCACAAATACAAGATCTTCTTCTCTTATTTTCTGTTTTGTGAAAACGTATTCACCATATAAATCAACTATGATATCTATCTTTTATCTGTTCAGTGTACACTCACCCATCACATCTGCTTGCAGAATCGACAAAAACCTGCGTTTACATCCCATTGACTTTTCCAGATGCTTGTGTTACTCTAACACAAGAAAAATCTGCATAATGGATAATAACAACGGGAGCCTGTGGGACAGGCTGAGAGGAAGATAGATCTTCGACCGCACCTGATATGGATAATGCCAGCGTAGGGACTGTATTTGTATATTAAAATCTGCCAGTGTGTTATTCCGGCAGATTTTTTTGCAGGATTTTATCTGCTTCCTGCACAACTGATAATGTCTGCTTCGGCAGACCAAATCTTAATTTCAAGGAGGTTCATTATTATGAACACAGACAGATCAAAAACACTCAGAATGGTCATGCTCGCCATGATGGTTGCCATCGGCGTTGTCATCTCACCTATTCTGAGAATCGAGGGTATGTGCCCTACTGCACACCTGATAAACATCGTCTGTTCCGTACTTCTGGGACCGTGGTATTCATTGCTTTGTGCCACTCTCATCGGAATCATCCGAATGATGTTTATGGGTATCCCGCCACTTGCACTGACAGGTGCCGTATTTGGCGCATTTTTATCAGGCGTTTTCTACCGCGCTTCTCATGGAAAGATTATCTGCGCAGTGATCGGTGAAATCTTCGGAACCGGTATCATCGGCTCTCTGGTTTCCTATCCTGTAATGGCATTTCTTATGGGCAGAAGCGGACTGAACGCATTTTTCTATACACCAATGTTTCTGGCAGCAACCTGCATGGGCGGCACCATTGCCTACTTCTTCCTGAAGGCCTTAAGTCACGCAGGAATGCTTGCCAAATTTCAGCAAAGCCTTGGAGCAAAAGTATATGACCGTAAATCAGACAAATCCCAGACAATTGACCAGAGCAGCACAGCCGCTGATTCATTGCATCACTAATCCGATTTCTATTCATGACTGTGCGAATATTATTTTGGCGGCCGGAGGCCGCCCGATCATGGCAGAACATCCGGCAGAAGTAGCTGAGATCACCAGAAACTCTCATGCACTGGCACTGAATCTTGGAAATATCACTGATGCACGTATGAAATCCATGCCTGAATCTCTGAAAATCGCTGCCAGTCTCCACATACCCGTTATGCTTGATCTGGTAGGAACCGCCTGCAGCAATCTGCGCTATGAATTTGCGCAGAAGCTTATGAACATCCACATGCCTGAACTCCTTAAAGGAAATATGTCTGAACTTCTTGCCATGTCCGGACAGACCGCACATGCAATCGGAATTGACGCAGGCGTACAGGATGTGCTTACAGATGCCAATCGTTCCCATCTGAAAGAACTGTTCCAGGAAAAGGCTTCCCAGTGGAATACCACACTTCTTATCACAGGCAAGGAAGATATGATCGTCTCCGCCAACAAGTGTGAATTTATCACAAACGGTACTCCTGCCATGTCACAGATCACAGGAACCGGATGTATGCTTGGAATGATCTGTGCCACCTATCTGGCAGTTACAGACTCATTTACAGCTGCCGTCTCAGCAGCCAGAGAATTTGGCACAGCAGGAGAAAGAGCAGAGAAAAACAGCTCCGGACCCGGAAGCTTCCAGACAGAGCTGTTCGATCAGTTTTACAATCTTTTATAAAAAAGTTCCCGTCAGACAATATGGACAAATTTCTTCCATATCATCTGCGGGAACTTTTTTATACTATTTCCGCACTGCGCATTTTTCCCAGTTCTCGTCTCGCAAACACAATCGCCAGCGCAAATGCCGCTGCATCTGCGATCGGTCCTGCATACATCACTCCATCAATTCCCATAAACAACGGGAAGATAATGATCAATGGCAGAAGAAAAATCACCTGTCGTGTCAGAGACATTACAATACCCAGCTTCGCCATACCGATAGAAGTAAAGAAACCGGAAGATACCGGCTGGATACCGTTTGCAAAGGTCATAAACATAAATATTTTCAGATAACGTTCTGCAAACTGAAAATACAGCTCACTTCCTGTTCCGAAGATACCCACGATCTGGTGTGGAAATATCTGGAAACAGAAAAAGAATATCGTTGCAATTACTGTACAGGCAGTTACAGAATAACGGTATGCCTGTCTTACTCTGTCATATTTCTTTGCTCCGTAGTTAAATCCCCAGATTGGCTGACTGCCCTGAGAAATACCAATACAGATTGCTATAAACACCATATTGACTTTGGAGATAACACCTACACAGGCAATGGGAATATCACTTCCATATACGGAATTTGCTCCATAATAACGCAGAATATTATTTAATACGATCTGCACGATCGCCATGGCAATCTGATTAATGCAGGATGCAAGTCCCAGAGAAATAATTGCTTTAAGATATGACAGCTTTGGTTTCAGCATCCCACCGGACAGATACATTTTGCGGAACTTACAGAAATACACAATTACCAGAACTCCGGAAGCAACCTGTCCGATCACAGTTGCCCATGCAGCACCCTTAATCCCCCATCCAAATCCAAAAATAAACAGCGGATCCAGAATAGTATTAATAATCGCACCTATCATAATGCAGACCATAGAATAAGTCGGACTTCTGTCTGCTCTGACCACATGATTCCCGCCGACAGACAAAATATAAAATGGAAGTCCAAATGCAGTAATACCTGTATAATCAACAGCATAAGACATAACATCTGCAGTTGCCCCGAACAATGTCAGAAGTGGTTTCAGGAACATCAGTACAATCACAGCAAGTATCAGACCACTGATTGCCAGTGACGACAACGCAGTACCTGCAATCCCGCTGGCTTTCTTCTCCTGTCCTGCCCCCATTTCCAGATTATAATTTGATGCACCGCCAATTCCCAAAAGCAATGCCAGCGCAGTTGCGACCGTTGTAACAGGAAACGCCACATTTGTAGCTGCATTTCCCAGCATCCCCACACCCTGGCCAATAAAAATCTGATCCACGATATTGTACATCGCACTGACCAGCATACTGATGATCGCAGGAATCGCAAACTTCGCGATCAGTCCACCCACCGGTGCTATACCAAGCGGATTCTGTGCCTGCGAATTTATCTCCTGCGTACTTTGGTTACTTTTTCCCAAGTGAATTCCATCCTCTCTCTACATATTCGATATAATTTCTATCACTGCTATTTTATGATAAAACACTTTTCAGGATAACTTCTATTATCTCCCTGCCCCACTATACCGTATCATTTACTTTAACATTTATTCTCTTTCCCTGCAACGTAAAAAGCATACCGACTCTTTCTGAATTTTTCAAAAGTTTACATACTTTTTGTCCTTTTTCTATCCGGTATCTCCTTGGAATCATTCCATATCGCTTCTTAAACTGCCGGAAAAAATAACTCTGATTTTCATAACCGACACCCAGAGAAATTTCTTCAATAGACAAATCTGTCTGCCTCAACTGTCGCTTTTCATGGCTTTAGAATAACAAAAATAAGGACAGTTTTTCAGATTCTTATTAAACTGAAAAACTGTCCTTATTTTCTATTTATATCTCTACACCGAACAACTGCTCTGCAGTTTCGGTTAAAACCGCGTAGGTTTATTCACATACTTTGCCTTATACTTAGAATACACAATCGTCTGGTCCTTATACAGTCCATAGTATCCTGAAGCCGCATAACTGATAGAAACAGCAATCAGATAAAAAGGAACTCCCTTAAATCCAAACATTTCAAATGCGATCAGAATTGATGTGATCGGGCAGTTTGTCACTCCACAGAATACCGCCGTCATTCCACATGCAGCACAGATAGATGGCGAAAATCCCAGCCAGTTTCCCATCACACATCCTAATGTAGCTCCTATACAGAACGAAGGAACAATTTCCCCGCCTCGGAATCCTGCACGCATTGTCAATGCAGTCAGTACCAGTTTCCAGAAGAAGTCCAGAGGTCTTGCCTGTCCTTCCTCCACTGCCTTCTCAATCAGCTCTGCACCTGCGCCCATATAATCTGAAGTTCCCAGAAGTAATGTAATTCCAATCACCAGACAGGATCCCACAACTACACGCACATATGGATTCTTAAACCACCTTCCATATGCTCCGGCAACTCCATTCAGCACCATACAGAATACAATACTAATCACTGCACATCCAACAGCGATAGCACCCATTTTCAAACCCGTTTCAATAGTCAGCTTCGGAATATCCACTACATGAAAAGTCTCCGGTGTAACTCCCATTCCTGCCGCAAATCCGGATGCAACCAGGGAAGCAATCATACAGGGCATCAAAGCTGTATAATACATCACTCCTACACTGACTACCTCCAGTGCAAAAACAGCCGCAGCCATCGGTGTTCCAAACAATGCAGAGAATGCTGCACTCATACCACACATAACAATTACATGTCGGTCTTCCTCATCCAGATGAATCCAACGTCCAAGCTGATTGGCAATACTTCCACCAAGCTGTATTGCCGCACCTTCACGTCCTGCAGAGCCACCTGCCAGATGCGTAAGTGCTGTAGAAATGAAAATCAGAGGTGCAGATAAAATCGGCACATCGTCCTGTGATCTCACAGTAGAAAGCACCTGATTCGTACCTCCATCATCCTTACCAAATTTCTCATACAGGTATACAATAATTAAGCCCATCACCGGAAGCAGATAGAACATCCATTCATTTTCTTTCCTGCAATTTGTCACACTCTTCAGCACAAAAGAAAACAGTGTACTCGCCGCTCCTGTAATACATCCTACAAGTACCGCGATCATCAGCCATTTTACAAGATTTCCCACATCACGCTGAATCTCACTACTATAATATTGAAGCTTTTTTTTCAGTAAGCTTTTCGCTTCCGTACTTTGTTCTTCCGTGTCATTCTCCTGATCTGCACGCTTTTCCTCTTTCTCCATTTCCCCCTCTTACCTTTCCTTATTATTTTACATACAAATTTGCTATTTCTATTTTAGCATACATTTTCCATATCTACCAGAAAGATAAGACAGAGAAAATAAAGGTTATTGGAATTATATGTTACTGTTCACTCCGTTCACAGTAACGTAGCCAAAATTCATTCCAGATTGCCTGCGGCAATGGAATTTTGGCTTGTATGTCTCGGGATTTTGGCATATTCATGCCAAAACACCTCGCGGAATAGTGGTGTGTGAACAGTAACAATTATATTACTGCTCACTCAGGCGTAGATTCACAATTGTATCCGATAACTTACTTAATTCGTTTAAAATGCAGTACATATATTAACGTTTTTCCCAACGTCTTCCTTCTCTGCAAAAGGTCCGGGAATTACCTTGGCACCTCTGTGTCCTCCAAAGTAATCGGTATCAAATGTTATCGGTGTTCCATCCGGATTTTCGAAGAATTCTTCCGGCTCAAAAGCTTTTCCCAAAACTTCTGTATTGATCATACGTCCGGAGAAATCTTCAAGAATCTCATATATATTTGTATCCAGGAAATATTTTCCGTCTTTCTCTGTTAATTCTACCTTCACATTCTCAGAAGAAACGAACCCATTTTTCTCATGTTTCCATGCCTTTGCACCATCAAGATAAACATTTCCTTCACTCCATACCGGTAAATGATCAAAATGAACTGATTCCAGTTTCTTCATATCTGCAGGTTTTGTAAAATCAAACTGTGAAATCCATTCATCATACGTTGGATACTCATCAAACATCCAGGTTCCGACTTTTCTGTTTTCAGAATCAAATCCATCATCAGAATCATGCATTGTAATAAAATCTTCTGAAGGCCATTTCTGGACGAAAATATTATTATAGAAACGATCATCTCCATGAAGTATAGTCATAAATCCCATAACCTCTGTACGATGAGGCATATGATATGGTGTATAACGCCAACTGGTTCCTTCGCCTACACAAGTTAAAGCACCGCAGATCAGATTATGTACCATAGCAACACCCTGAGTAGCAAAACGCAGGCTGGCATCTGATAAAAGGATATTGTTATCAATAAGAGTAGGACCATGACCTACTTCAACAAAAATATCCTGGCACATCATACCACCTTTCAACTGTTTAGCAAATGCCGGACGCTGATTGTCATGGAGCAGGTTCTGAGAAAGTCGTGTACCCTGAGCTTCCCAATCACACCAGATTCCCATAGTACAATGATGAATATGATTTCTTCTCATAATAACATCAATTGCAGCATGCATTTTAATTCCGGCAATTTCTGCTCCGCCCAATTCCATCATATTGTTGATATGGTGAATATGATTATCCTCAATAATACTGAATACACCACCCATACGCCCGATAATACCACCCTGCTCACAGTGGTGGATATTGTTTCGGCGGATAATATGACTTCCTACTTTTTCCTTAAGCCAGCCATGATACTGTCCACGGCATACCGCGTCTCTTTCCATTTGAGTTGGACTCTTAACATATTTATTAGTAAAATAATGATCATTTTCCGGATCATAATATTTTCCAAGAGAAATTCCTGCACATTTGCTGTTAGAAATTTCGCAGTCCTCAATGATCCATCCTTTACTCCAGTGAGGCCCGATCATGCCATCCTGATAAGCTGCAGGCGGTGCCCAGGTAGTTGCTGCTTTTGTAACTACGAAACCACTGACTGTGATATATCCAACACCTGTTTTTGATGGCATAAAGCATTCACGACGTACATTAATTTCTACATTTTCCTCATTTGGATCTGCTCCATGAAAATTCGCATAAATTACTGTCTCATCTTTTTCCTGATCCTGTTCTGTGTACCATTTATAAGTAGATTCCTCCGGAACCCAACTACACTCATAAACCTCGGCTTTAATACATTCCTCTACACTTCCAGCCTCATAAAGTGCTCGGTTATTAAGATATACACATCCTGTATGTTTGTCAGCTTTAGCAAAATACCAGTCTCCATATACCATAGTTGTATATGGATTATAGTTGCCAAAAAGACTGTTCGCAACACGGCATACCCATACGTTTTCCTTATAAGGAACCCATGACTGAATTCGTTCTGCTCCGGTAATAACTGCCCCAAGAGGCTCTACACTCCTGTAAGTAATTCTGGCATCCTCTCTACCCGCATGAACAGGATCTACATACTCCCGATAAACTCCAGGAGCTACCCAAACTTCATCCCCCGGCTGTGCAATTTTTGCTGCATCATTAATATGACGAAACGGCATCTGTTCTGTACCATTACCATCATGACCAGCATTTACATTTACATAAATCTTCATGAAAAACCCTCCCATATATGTTTCTATTATAGCAGTCCTCGTAAATAATGCATTTAAGACAGTTCAGCATGATTTCACACTCTGATGGGCTAGATTAAGATGTATTATTTTAGAGGATTAATAGATTCTATAAATCTTGCTTATAATTTTAAAACCCATTTTCCTGCAAGACAATATATTTTTAATCCCACTTTCTATAATTTTCTATGTAAATGGTCAGAAGTTTCAGACATTCCTTTCTATAGATTTTTGCACACAAAAAAACCAGCTAGATGATAGCTGGTTTTTACTGTACCTTCAAAACTACATACATGTTGACATTTCCTTGAGATTCATTCTTCCTGCGATTCTTGGTCAAGCCCTCACCCGATTAGTAACAGTCAGCTC
>OLSF01003444.1_pt1 | contig 10560 bp, 10 predicted proteins | sample 1672301 | NCBI WGS metagenome assembly OLSF01 (sample SAMEA3136669, study PRJEB25190) | human gut metagenome | biome: human gut; feature: human-associated habitat; material: faeces | place: Austria | collected 2013
CTATGTTTCTAATTATAAGTGAAATATATTTATTCTTATTTCGAACTCACGTTAATAAAGCAGAGGGAACGGATTGTTATCGAATTTCAGGTTTGTTTTTTATATAAAATCATCCATGTGCATACCTCTGCCCAAAACTGCTCCACCGACAATCATTTTACCCGTAAAATACTGACGTGGGCAACGGTTCTTTAGCCATTTTAGGTCTTCATCGGTTATAAACCCGCTTAATTCTATATTCCAGTTAATCATTATTCTGCTTACAGGGGCACTGTCTTTTCCGCTTTCATCGTCTGATACCATAATGATTCCCATAGAATCCCATATAAATATTCCGGGTTCCGCAAGACGTTCGTAATGTCCGAATATCTCACACAGTTCTCCTATTGACATTCCCGGCATGAACGGCTTGCCGTTGTAGGTCATTGTCGTATCTGTAAATACAAACAGGTGCTCCATATTCACCCCCCTCTTTTTCGTAGTCTATAGGCGGTTCCTCCGGCAGATGTTCTTCCCAAAATCGGTCTGTCTTGGCCATCAGCGTATCTACTTTGCCCAGAATGTTATCGATGCTTCCCATCGCCTTTTCGTGGTTGTAGCTGCACCCTGTACACGAGCTGAGCGCGGACATACAAAGAAGTCCGAACAAAAAGGCTACGACTGCCGGAGCGGGTATGAATGGATGCTTGTTCATATTATTGTGATTTATAGTTTTACATTTACATATACATTCCAACATTATATTATGAGCTATATTTACCAAGTATTAAAATATTCCATTTCTTCCTGTTGTGGCTTTTCCCTGTTCTTGAATTTCTCAAGTTCTGCCTTATCTACTACTTCTTCCTCCATATAGCGATGTATGAAGCGTGCAAGGCGCAAGGCTTCGTCGGTGCGGCCCGGCATCACGGAGATTCCATGCGGTAGTCCTGAGGGATTATAGATTTTCACCTCGTCAATCTTGCTTTTCATGTCGTGGTAATATGAAAGCTCCGCTTGGTCGTAGGGAATGATCTCTGTCTTGTTCATCAGCAGACTGCCGGGAATGGTTACGGTTTTGGCAGTACGGTCGAAGACAATGCGTTGCCGGGGATTCAGCAAGGCATAGGCCATTCCCCATGCCAATATAACGCCCATTTCTGCAAAAAGCAATGCGGAGCCGTAATCTTCTGGCGGAACAGTAGAGTCTGATAGGAATGACCAATAGATGAAAAGGCCAAACATGAAGGAAAATAATAGAAAAACGAGGATTCTTCCACTCGTGCTGTCGTTGTCGATAATGATTTGCCGGTCATCTACCCGGACCAGACATTCCGGTGGTATCGGGCAGGTAGCATCATCGTGCGTCAGTTCTCTGTATATCAGTTCTCCGCCCCGCCACAGCCAGTGTCCGTCGTTCTTCATCGGTATTTGGATGCTGAGGTTATAGGCGGGTCTGCAGAGTAGCCGCAGAAGCAGCCAGCATGCACCATTGAGGACCGCCAGCCCAACCGCCACATTGGCTGCGGTGAGCGGAATGTCGCTAACTATGATGAATAATATCAGCACGCTGAATCCCAGAAGAGCACCCGCTATGATGGCATGGTTTTTCCATTTGTATCGCTTTACCATGCTTCGATACTGTCTGTCATGGATGGTCTCTTCGTGGTGTCGCTTCTTATCGCTGTTTCTGTTCTGTTTCATGATTTTTGCTGTGAAGTTAATGTCAGTAAGTATAGCAAATATCGCCTTTTGCCACGCCCTGTGTGCGGACAAAGCGGTCGTACCATTCGCCGTCGAATACAAAGAAATAGCCTTCGGTACGGTTTCTGCGCTTGCCTTCACGTATTTCGATGGTATTGTCTTCTTCATGATAGACTCTTTCGAGCTTCAATTCATTGTGCTCGTCAGTTTCGTGTATGGCAAACGTCAGCGTCCGGTCTTTCAGCTTCCATTTGTAAAGGCGGCAGGGGAACCACTCTCCGTCTCCCTGCTCAGGCTCTCCGTAACGCTTGGTGAGAAGGGCGATGAAACGGTCGCAGTCTTCCTTTGTGATGTCGCGATTACAGCCGCCGGCCGCGGCGATGCGTCGTCCGTCGAGCGTAACGGCAAAATTGGCTGTGCTGAACGTATGCCCGCCCATGCTAAGAAGTTCGTCGGCATCGCAGGAACCATGCTGGCTATAAGTAATCCAAAAGGGATTACCATAAAAGTCTATGCAGGTTTCTTTTTGATATAGATATCCATCCTCTCCGTCCTTGGTGCTGGGGGTGGGCACCTGATACCAATCCTCTCCCCACTCGGTGCTTATATAGCGGTCGGGAAAAATGTCCGTAATGGGGGTAGAGAAATCGAAATCGTCGAGTTCGATTGTCTTTTCACCCAAAGGGCCGGGACGTTGGTCGCAGCCGCCCAAACATGATGCACTGATAAATCCCATAATGATGAATGTTTTTAGCTTCATTTCTGTTGAATTTTAATTTACTTGATATATTTTACCTCATCCGTTTCACTGTCACATAGAATGCTTTTTTAATGGCTTGTTATCTATTTGTAATACAGCAAATATAGAAAATGATTCTTCAGTATGCTTATAGATGGATTTTTTTCACCGGAATGTGTTGTAGAATATGTTTGAACATGCTTTCTCGCGGTGTTCTCGTATCCCACATTTTTGCCATTTTCATGTGATTTAAAATTAGCTTATTATAGCCTGTTTCTTATCTCTTGAATATTTTCTTCTTCCATTTTTGCAACTCTATTGTTGCTTCAATGTAAGGACCATTTACTTTGATGAGTAAATCTTCAAATTCTTTTTTTGCCCGGAAGAGCTTTACGATGTCCTCGCCTTCCATGAACAGTCCGATATATTCGTCATCCAGCTTCCAAAGATACACGGGTATGTTCTTGCCCTTTGATACCATCGAGTTTATCAGAATCTTTTTAAGTTCGTCTTTACCTGTTTCTGCTTTCTTCAGGGCAGGTTTGCCATATTTCTGTCTAACAGCCTTTACCAGTTCCTTGAAGCTTGTTTTGTTCATCTTCGTTTCGCAGGCCATCGATATTAATTTGCCTTGTGCATTGGTTACTAAATTCAGTTTCCCGAAGTCGGTATCACAAAAAGTTGCTTTCCTGGTAACGAGACTGTCCATACTTATATAATGTATTAAAATCGGATATCTCTCAGAAAACGAAACGTTCATGTTTTGTGTGTATTTCACATAGCGATAGTTTACTTCTTTGCTGGTCTCTTTGGGATTATCGAAATCAATATATGGAGAACATAAACGTTCCACATCGATGTCATAGTCCGGGTTATCCATGTTGATAATCTGTTTGTCTGATTGTGCATGGGCTGTTGCGCTGGATAAGCATAAAAATGCTGTCAGTCCCATAATGATAAGTGTTTTAATTTTCATATTCGTTCATTTTATAATAAATGGTCAGCTCCTGTTTCTTCGGATATTCACCGGGGTATCACCGAGATTCCGCTTGCAGAAATCAGACAGGTAAGACTGGTTCGCAAAGCCGCATTGTTCGGCAATTTCCGGTAATGGAAGGTGTGTAGTCCTCAACAGTTTCAGCACCTGCTCGGCACGTTTTTGCCGAAGCCACTGGGCTACCGGACAGTTAAACAATCTCAGGAATGTCCGACGGAAGGTAACGGTGCTGTTTGCTCCGCATAGTTCCGCCAGTTCTTCTGCTGTCTTTGCTTCAGTATGGCATTCCATCACTTTCTGAATGAAAGAATGGTCGGTATGGATACCGAGCAGTTCTTCCGCTTGCAAAATGATTTTACGGTTGATATGTTCGTAGGAGGCATCGAGCAGTTTGAATGATACCTCAATGCCTTCTGCCGGCTCGGAAGTGGAAGGCATTCCGCATTGTATTCTCGCTTCGCGGAAGTAGTAGAGCATTCTGTGATAGATGGCTTCCAGATGTTCTTCACAATGTCTTTGCAGCAATCGGCATAAGGTCAGTAACTCTTCTACGCAGCAATAATGCGTGTACCATATTTGCAAACGCATGACATAGCGGGTGGATTCTGCTTCACCGGCAGTCATGAACAGCTCCAGCCATCTCGCAAAGTCCGGCTGTTCATGGCTAATTGCTTCGGGAAGCCCGTTCATCCATCCGGCAATCATATTCATGAATTCCATGTCCGATGCAAAGGGACGCAGTTGCCGCTCTCTTCTCTCCTCCGGCATATCCTTGGATATGGTCACACAAAGCATACGTAAACGTGCTTCCTGGGGATCGTCCGGTTGCAGGCGTGAAAGGAGATAACCGCTTATTGAAAAGCCTTTGTCCATAGCAGAGAAAATTTATCGGTTTTCAAACCTGAGGGCCACCGTCATGCGGAATGCCACGGGTTTTCCGTTTTGGGTGGCAGGTATAAATTCGGGAAGTCGTTGGATGGTATATAGTGCTGCAGCTTCCAGTTCGGACGATGTGGTCTCCCGGTTTTCCACCTTGGCATCCTTCGCTTTGCCGTCCTTTCCCACTGTGAAGGATACGCTTACATTCCCTTCGGGATTTCCCTGGTTCCCGAGGCCGGCATTATAGGCCATCCAATGGCGCACGGCAAGCCTGAAATCCGGGAATTTCGCGAACGGTCCTTCCTTGAACTTGGGAAGTTCTCCGTCCGGGATGTTCATATATCCTTTGATGGTGTCTGGGACAAGATCTTCCTCCGTAAAGAGCTCGCCGGTGTCGTATACGCCTGCTGCCGGATTGATTTCCATGCTCCGGACATCTGATGAGAGATCATTGAAATTGCACCAGTTACCGACGCTGATGCAGTCGATGAACGGATCATATTTCGTCTTTGTCACCATCAGGCACACTTCATACCAGGTGTGTGGCTGGCTGCCTCCGCCGACAATTTTCCGTTCTCCCTTTTCGTTCTCTTCAAGGTAAATCACGGCATCCTTGTGCTCCGGATTCGGCTTGCGTACATATAGTTGGATAGTCCGGTCATTCACATGCCATCCATAATTCCGATATCCGAAATACTCTTCTGTGACAATGCATTGGGGACCGTACTTTCCTGCAATGGCATATAGCAGCGAATCCACTGCCGCCGCTCCGTCCAGCCTTCCCAGTGCCAGAATGCCGATCAGTTTTCCTGATTTGTCCGCCACCATGCCGGTATACGGGAATTCAAATTTCCCGAAGCGGGCAAGAACCTCTCCGTAATTTGTTTCTACCGAGCTGTATTCCTGAATGACCGCCTTTTTGCCTTCCTGGGTTTTACATTTCACTTTTTTCTTCATGAAATAGCGGAATGATTCGTCATAATCCCCGTCGTATAGCCTTGCCTTGGAATAATACTTGTCCACGTTCATTCCGAACACCACATTTTCCAAATCGTATGCACCCTCACCCCAGTATTGAGGCTGTGCGGCACTGATGCCGCAAAAGAAACTCAAGATTCCCATGATAAAAATCGTTTTCATGCTTTGCTATTTTTTGTTAATATTGATATACTGTATTCGAAACGGCTGGATAAACCTCCGCCTCCGGACGATCCTCCTCCGAAACTGCCGCCTCCGCCACCGCCTGAGCCTCCCGAACGTCTGGAAGAGGTGCTGATTTTCGGTATTGTATAGCCTACAATGTATTCGGCATCGCAATGCATACATCGATGGCGAGCCTCCATCAGTCCTTCTGATAAAGTGGTGGCTTTAATAATAGTCCGATATTTTTCTTCCTTGTGCAGCGTCATGTGCCTACAGGAGGGGCAGCATTCATAGCCGTCCTTTTCAAGCGGTATTCGGATTTTCACCTCTTCGCTGCAAGCGGAGCACCGGTAGATGCGGATGTATGCCGTCTTCAGTTCTGTTTCTTTACGTTCGCTTTCAATCAGCCGTTTCGTATCCTTTACCAATTCGTGCAAAGGAATCTCCCGGAGGGTTTCCCGGTTGCATTTCGGACATGTCCGGCTGCGCCTGAAGGTCTTTTGTTTCTGCCGAAATACCAGCAGGCAATACCAAGAATGGCGGGCCACACCGGTACCAGCCAGCACAGTCCGAGCAGGGTGCGTACAGTAAAGGGTTTTCGGGTCGCCAGCAAGGCCAATGCGGCTTCCGTCCCTTCGTCTTTGGGTGTCATCCTGCTTACCGCTGATTTCCAGACAAGCCAGTTTATAAGTATCAGCATCAGGGCAAACACGATAAAGACCAGGGAAGGGGTGGTATGCCGGAACTTTTTTATCCATGCTTCCGGCGGTGCTGCCTGATAGTCACTTCCGTACAGACCTACCGCCAGACAGCCTAATGGCTCTTTGGAGTCCTGCTTCCTTCTCCAAATAATCAGCCCAGTTATCAGGACCTGTAGTACAATCAGGATATATCCTTCCATGGCTTCATTCAGTAAAAGATGACCGGAAGCGAAGCGACAAAGGAGATAGCTTTTCCCTTCCATGTCGCCGGGACATACTTTATGCCGTAGAGGCAGTCGCAGACCGCTTTTTCCAATAGCGGGTGGGGGTCTCCGTTTATTTTTACGTTGCTGGCAACGCCATCAGCCCCGATGGTTATTTCCGCCATCATTCTTCCTGTAATTCCTTGCTCGACTGCCTCTTCCGGCTTCCTGAGCAATTGTGTCAAGACCATGTTCCATTCGTCCGGCATTCCTGTCTGCGGGTTGATGGGCTTGGCTGGCTGGAAATCAGGACTGAAATAATCCACTTCCTCCATCTCTTCCGGTTCGGCCTGCTTTTTATTGTCCGGTGATTTTTCGGTGCACAACCATTCGATAAGTTCGTTGCATCGTTCGCGGTTGATTATTAACCGGGATGCTTCGCCTTCCGATGGGGCAAATACAGTTATCTCGGCAATTTTCCGTCTCTTTTCGACCGGCATGTAGAGCAGCAGGCTGTCCCCCTGCAAGGCAATCCTGTAGTGTTTTCCCGTCACTCCTGCATCATCCGTACCGGTATCTTCTTCTGAAACTTCGTCTTCCATAAAGTATTTCAGGGTCTCTTCCAGGTTGTTAGGGTCGATGCCATTTTCTTTCAACCACTCTTCAAACGTGATTTTCCTTGTACTATTTTTCAGAATCTTATCCAAATCTCCTGTTGTGGCTGTTGAAGAGGACGGCTCGTACCAGTTCCCGTCCCTGTGATAGAGGCGCTTCATGCCTTTCAGTTTGTCGAGAGTCTCTGCGTCTGCGGAAATGATGAAGCCGTTGTTGTCAACCTTTTCTATGGAAAAAGTCTTGCTGCCCCAAGTCACCTGCACCGGTTTGTCTCCAAAATCCTTTATGGGCACTGTGATGCGGTCGTATTCCTGAGGCATATAGAAAGACAAGGAGATGTGTCCGCCTGCAATTTCCTGATAAGGAACAGTCAGTGGTATCTGTAATCCGAACCATATATTCAACATGTCTTTGTTCTTGGCATAGTCGCCGCCCTCAAGCAAATAGATGTCTTTTTCCGGGTGTATATAGGCCGGTTTGCCCTGCTTATCCGTCAGATGAAGCTGCAAATCAGTCTCCAGGTCGAAGAAAAGTTCTTTGCAGAACCCCGTGAAGTTCCCGTTCTCATCCTCGTGATAATACTTTTCCCACAGGCCGGATCCTTGCCGACCGCCGAAATATGAAGATACATCTTCTTCTTTGCCTCTTAGCATGAGGTTGCAGAAGATAGAAGAATCCTTGTTCGGCTCTATGAATGCCTTGTCAAAGCACATGAACAATCTTGACAGGCCGTTTTTAAAGCTCTTGTGCTTGAATTTGTCCGCCCATTTTTCCCAAGGGAGCATATCCTGTTTGAACTCTTGGTTTTCTGCCAATGAATCAAGCCCGCTGAATGCCGTCCCTGTCTCGAACTGATAGAACACTTCAAGTTGCTCCATGGCCTCTTTTTTCTCTTCTTCTGTCATCTTCTTTTTGTTTTGTGCCCATGCTCCCAGTACGAGACATGTAAGCAGGACGGTTGATAATAATCTTTTCATGATGAATGGTGATATTGTGTTTTCATTAGAATAATACAGGAATAATGGCAACCGATGCAACGCATTCGCCGTCATATTTTGCCGGCATGAACCTCATGCGGTAGATGCAATCCGTTACAGTTTCGCTCAAAGCCGGATGCGGCGAACTTGTAATTTCCACTTTGCTGACAGCACCATCGGCCTCAATTACCACCGTAGCCATCACCTTGCCCGTAATGTTCTGCCCGACAACTTCCTGTGGGAGCGTAATCATCTGCGACAGTTCGGCGCTCCACTCGCTTGATGTGCCTGTCGTGATATGTAGCGGAATGGCAGGCTGGAATCCGTTTTCAGACAAGTCTATTGTTTCCGTGTCTTTCTCATACAAATGCCAGTCAATGGCATTGCGCCCCTTAGTCAGTGTCCGGGCATATTCGACTCCCATTTTCAAATGTCCCTCCAGATAATCCCTGAAACCTTCAAGCACCCGGTCCTTATCAAGCCGCAATCCGCTGGCCGTTTGTTTTTCAGGAATATCCCACTCGGCACCGACCCTGTATATTTCAACGGCGTCCATTCCGTTCATAAAGACATAACCATAAACTACGTCTTGTCTGTATGCTTTGTTCAATTCTGCTTTGATGGCTTTGTTCATAAGACATATCGAGTCGCAGTCCTGACGCAGAATCGCATTTTTAAAACATCCTGTTATAGTCATGGCACTTCTCAGTCCGTCTTCAAAAGCGGAAATGATAGCAGGACGGTTTCCCATGGAAAGGAGCATTGCATCAAACTCCTTTCTATGAGTTTCTCCTATAAACCATTTATATTCCATGATCCAGTTAGCTTGTGCTACGCCTACGGCATACGAAATCATATCGTTAGGTGCCAGCAAGGCATTCCGTTCGTCGGGTGTGAGCCTCATGTTGTCTTTCAGTTTGCGGATTCCGTCCGGAGCGGCAGGGGAGTCAAATTTTGCAATTGCCGAAGCCAGGGCTTCCGATTGGGTGAGGTCATTGCTTGCTGTGGCGGTATCTATCCACTCTGGAAGAATAAGGGCATCGTCGGCATGCTCTTGACACAGGAAATAAGGTCTGTTGTGATTTGCGATGTCGTAATAGCGTTCTTTCTCTTTATTGAAAAAAGAAAACCATTTATCGGATAAGGTGTAATATTGCCGGGACATCTCATTTTCAGAAGCGATATGCTTCCTTACCTGTTTCAGCACATTGGAAATTGCGGCATCGATATAATCCAGTTCCGGATAGGGATTTGTTGAGTATGCTCCCATAAGGGCTCCGGTGCGGAAGCAGGCCCTTTCCATTCCGGTACTCTCTGCAATGCCCTGCAATTGTTTCCGGAGCGAGGAGAAGTTTTTTAGAACGATTTCTTTCCAATGCTTTACGCCAAAGTCATAGCCGGCGTGGATATACGGAGCGTACTCTTTTCTGTAAGTTTTCACCTTGACGGATTTCCGGGCGAACCTATCATAGGCGGTGGTATAGCATAAACTGTACACGATAGGATCCAGTACATCAATTGTGTCTCCCGGTTGGGGGAATTGTACCTTGGGTGTCGCTTTCTTTTCAATCGCCATATTCCATACCGTATCCTTTGTCACCTTTATATCAGGCTCCTCTTCGGTTATCAGGTTCGTATTCTGAGCTCCGGCTGACAATACCATGCCTGAGAACAATGCTATGAATGCCGTTTTTTTCACAGCAACTTTTACAGGATAAGACACCTTCATATCATTCCAAAAGTGATTGTATAATTTATATATTGCGAGAATCTGATTATTCAAGATAGAGAATAGAAAAGGAAAGTAGGAAAACGCTTGGTTAGCAAAGGTAGAGTTCGGCAAACGCAAAATAGTGAAAAGCCATCCTTTCATGGCTATGAATCCGACCGATTCCTTTTGCCGGTAGTAAGAGCCGGGGTTCGTCAGATAATTTTTCTTCTCCCAATCACAGGGGTTGGGAATAAAGCCGGTTTTGACTTTCGGTGGCGGACTGTCACCCCAAGCGTTTTTTATTATGGCAATTACGTTTTTCATAATCTTATCCGTTTTTTCTGCGTAAAAATAGCCAGATCCTACGCATGGTTTCTTATGAATGCTGATAAGTTTTACGGATTTCTATTCATTCATGACCAATTATCCGACAATTATCCAACACACATGGATTCCATTATTGAAAATCAACATTTCGGACTGACCCCATTTTCGCCACCGGACTTGAATGCCACACTATCTAACAAGAAAGTGTGGAGCCGGTTTACTTATTTGTATTAGAGGTTCTGGTAAAACCCGGAAGCAAATAAATGAAAACAGTACCCCACACCTATATCGCATGTCATTCGCATACGGATACATGTGACAAGTGTTACTGCTCAGCCCTGCTTCCATTTTGAAATTTACCAGATTTCTAATACAAGGTGTTAGCGAAACACATCAACTATATATGTCTGTCGTTTGCACGACTCTACAAAGATAGTCTGTTTTTCGATATAGCAGCAATTCGGGTACTGTTATTTTTCAAAGTTAGGGATTTTTTTATTTGTGCTTTTACGTTTTCTGTTTAATTTTCCGTAAAACTGCTCATTCTTTATAAGTATATTCCTATCGGATTACTTTCATGATTTC
>OLSF01003452.1_pt1 | contig 10533 bp, 11 predicted proteins | sample 1672301 | NCBI WGS metagenome assembly OLSF01 (sample SAMEA3136669, study PRJEB25190) | human gut metagenome | biome: human gut; feature: human-associated habitat; material: faeces | place: Austria | collected 2013
TAGAAGCAAGTGGGAGTATTATAAAAAATGTAAAGAGTGTCATTGTTCCTCATACACATCATTTAAAAGGAATTAAAGCAGCTGTTTGTGCTGGAATCATAGGAGGCAATGATGATAAATATTTAGAAGTATTAAGTCAAATTGATGAAAAAACAAAGAAAGAAATTGATCAATATATAGAAAAAGTAGATTTTGAAGAACATTTTTTGGATAGTTCAAAAGTATTTGATTACATAATAACGGTTTGGAATAAAAAAGAGTATGTAAAAGTGAGAATAAGTGATTCTCATATGCATGTTGTTTGTATAGAAAAAAATGGAAAAATACTTCAAAAAGAGAAAAGTATTATAAAAAAGGAAAAAGCAGATCGCTCATTATTAGATATAAAAGATATTTATGACTTTATAACGACTGTCGATTTGATCGATATTCAAGAAATTTTAGAAAGACAACTAGATTATAATTATGCGATAGCTTGTGCAGGTTTAAATGATAATTATGGAGCTAATATTGGAAAAGTTCTTTTAAAATCTTTTGGCAATGATGTAAAAAATAAAGCGAAGGCTTATGCTGCAGCTGGTAGTGATGCGAGAATGAATGGTTGTGAATTGCCGGTTGTTATTAATTCGGGGAGTGGTAATCAAGGTATGACATGTTCTTTGCCTGTTATTATCTATGCTCAAGAATTAAAGGTTTCAAAAGAAAAAATGTTTAGAGCGTTAGCTCTATCTAACCTTGTGGCGATTCATGAAAAAAGTGGTATTGGAACTTTATCAGCTTACTGTGGGGCAGTAAGTGCCGCTACTGGAGCTGGTGCAGGAATTGCTTATTTATACGATGAAGATTATCAAGCTGTCATTCATACAATTGTTAATACACTTGCCAATGTTTCGGGGATAGTTTGTGATGGAGCCAAAGCTTCTTGTGCAGCAAAAATTGCTTCTAGTGTTGATGCGGCTATTTTAGGTTATCATATGTACAAAAATGGACAGGAATTTAAATCTGGAGATGGACTAGTGATGGAAAATGTTGAAGCAACAATTCAAAGTGTTGGACGATTAGGTAGAGAAGGAATGAGGGAAACGAATAAAGAAATTATAAAGATGATGATTCATGAATAATAATCAAAATGGAGTATTAATTTAACAATACTCCATCTTTCATTACATCAGTTTTATATTTTCCAACAGTATCATAAGTAGCAATAATTTGACGATTTGGATTAGTTAAACAGATTTTATCATCGTCAATTAGATCAAATGAGCCAATTCTGCTTCTTACTAAAGCTTCGCCAACATATCCGCCAACACCACCTAAACCAAAGATAGAAACTCGACTATTTTTTAATTTATCCATGGCTTCTTTTCCATATAATAATTGTGTTCTTGAAAATTGATTTAACATACTTCCTCCTTAAGATTCATTCTATGGGGATCAAAAAGTATGTAAGTCTAATGGAAAAGAATTATAAAGAGAGTTGCAAAAGCAAATCTCTTTTTTGTTTATAGAGTTGATTTTGTAAAAAAGAATGAGTTGTGCTATACTTTTTAATAGTTAAAGGAAGTCATGAATATGCAAAGTTTAAAGGAATTGATTCAAAAGGAAAGTAAAAAAATCACATTACTTATTATCTTTTTTTTAATGATTATTGTTACTTTTTTTAACTGTATAACAGCTAAAAAAGAAGCAAATTATACAGCACAAACGACTTTTTATCATATTGAACAAATTTTAAATGAAAATCAAAAAGATTTAAATAAACAAAAGAAAGAATATCGACAAACCTGTATTGATAATGCTCAAGCTGTTGCATATAGTCTTCAAGAAAATCCAGATGCTCTATATAATATTGATGAATTAAAGAAAATAGCACAGTATGTTGAAGTTGATGAAATTCATATTTTTAATAAGCAAGGTGTTATTATTTCTGGGACACATCCTGAATATTATGGTTATTCATTTGATTCAGGTAAACAACTAAGCTTTTTTAAACCATTACTTTCTAATCAAAATTTACAACTGACTCAAAAAATTATGGAAAATACTGCTTCTCATATAAAAATGCAATATTCTGCTTTATGGAGTGAGAATAAAGAATTTATTGTACAAGTAGGTATGAATCATGAAAATGCCTCTAAAGCAACTAAAAAGAATCAATTATCTTATTTATTTAAATTATTTAGAGTAAATAATGAAGCACAATATTATGCAATCAATTCTAAAAATCATAAGATTGTTGGTACAACACATCATCATATAGGAGATATAGCTTCTAGTATTGGATTGAAAGATACACAAATTAAAGAAGTAAAAAATGGTTTTTTTACTGAAATTGATGGACAATTATCCTATTGTGTTTCAAAGAAAATAAAAAATAATTATATTTATTGTATTATTCCTGTAAGAGTTCTTTTTAAGGAAGTACCTAAAAATTGTTTAGAAATGATCGTTTGTTTAATTATTATATCTATTTTATTTAGATTACTTATTATTAAGTATATTCGTGTTTATGTGATTGATAGTATAAATCAAATTAATCATCAATTATCTAAGATTTCTAAAGGTCAATTAGATGAGGAAGTATCGATTAATAATAGTTTAGAATTTCAAAAATTAAGTCATTATATTAATGAAATGAAACAAAGCTTATTAGTTAATAATAAAAAAATGGATTATATTTTAACCCAAACAAATCAACTTATTGGGTTCTATGAATATAATCAAAAATTAAATACATTGTATTTATCAGATGGGTTTAAAGAAATATTTTCTTTAAATTCACAACAATGCACACAATTTAAAGAAGATATTAATGATTTTATTGATTTTTTAAATAAAATAAATACACATCAAGTTGAAAAAGATATTTATTATCTTCCTCAAATGAAACATTATATACAAATAAATGATCGAAAAGATCAAGATAATACATTAGGCGTTATGATAGATATCACAACCTCTTATATAAAAAGAAAGAAAATAGAAATAGAAAGAGATGTCGATGAATTAACACAAATATATAATCGAAATGGTTTAAAAATAAAAATCAATAAGTTATTAGAAGATAAAAATATAGCTCAATATGCTTTGATATTTATAGATTTAGATGGCTTAAAACAAATAAATGATGTCTATGGACATTATTGTGGAGATCTTTATTTAAAACAAATGACAAATGTTTTAAAAACTATTTCGGGAGAAAAATGTTTGGTAGGACGCTTGGGTGGAGATGAATTTATTGCTTTTTTCCATCATTATGATTCAATGGAAAAATTAAATAATGATATTAATCAATTAAATGAAATAAGAGATCAAATCGTTTTATTAGCAGATGATCATAGTGTAAATTTAGCATTTTCATATGGTGTTTGTTATGGAACAGAAAGTACTGATTTACAAAGAATGATCGAGATTGCAGATTATAAGATGTATGAAAATAAACGTAAAAGAAAAGGAAGATAGATTAAGTATCTTCCATTTTAAATAGTTGTTAAATCTTTAACAACTTCACTTGCAATAATTAATCCTACAGTGGAAGGAACAAAGGCGTTACTTCCAGGAATATCTCTTCTAATTGTACATTTACGTTTTGTTCCTGGTGGGCATATACAATGTGTTCGGCAACTGATGGATAAATCATCAATTGGGCGAATTGGTTTTTCTTCAGAATAAACAACTTTTAATTTTTTAACATGTCTTTTTTTGAGTTCTCTACGCATGACTTTTGCTAGAGGACATACTTTTGTTTTATAAATATCTGTGATTTTAAATTGGGTAGGATCAATTTTATTTCCAGCTCCCATACTTGAAATAATGGGAATATTGTGTTCTTGGGCTTTTAAAACAAGTTCGATTTTTGCAGAAACTGTATCAACTGCATCTATAATCATAATCTTCAAATGAAAAATCAGTAGCATTTTCTGGTAAAAAGAAACATTGATGTGTTTGAATGTTGACTTTTGGGTTGATTTTTAACATTCTTTCTTTCATGACATCTGTTTTATATTGACCAACTGTATCAAATGTAGCGATGATTTGACGATTGAGATTTGTTGGACAAATTTTATCATCATCTATTAAATCAAAAGAGCCAATTCCATTTCTTATAAGCGCTTCGCCTACATAACCGCCGATACCACCTAGACCAAAAATGGCTACATGGCTATCTTGAAGTTTATTTATGGCTTCTTTTCCATATAATAATTGTGTTCTTGAAAATTGGTTTAATATAGGTTCTTCTTAATCATAGTAAAACACTATGAAATATAGTGATCATTTATAGGATGAAGTCAATATTTTTTGTTGACTTTAAAAAAATATTTTTGTAGAATAACACTCGGCTTTAAATTAAATATTTGGTATCTATTGGAAACGCACACTCCTTGAGTGATAACGAACAACACAATTCATTATTATAAGGAGGTTCTTTTATGCCAAAAACAAAATTTCAAGAAATTATTTTTACAATTATGATGGTTTTCATGATGGTTTATTTTATGATTTGTTATAACATTGCCTTAAATGTAGGAGGTATGACAAATCAAGTATTCTTAGCTGCTTTTCATGAATTAGTGATTATGGGACCCGTTGCTTTTATTTTAGATTTTTTCATTATTGGACATTTAGCTAAAAAGAAAGCATTTCAAATTGTTGATTTAGAAAATGGGCATCCATTTCATTTAGTAATTGCGATTTCAGTGGTATCTATTATTTTAATGTGTCCATGTATGTCATTTGCAGCAACACTTTTATTTAAAAATGCAGGAAGTCAAATCATTGCTGTTTGGTTACAAACAACAGTTTTAAATTTCCCAATGGCATTTTTCTTACAATTATGTTTTGCTGGACCAATCGTAAGATTTGTCTTTGGAAAAATATTTAGAGAAAATAGGGCTTAGGCTCTATTTTTATTTTACAAAGAAAAATTCTTTCGCTAAAATAAAAGAGGATGAGGGGGGATTTACTTGAAATTAACAATGCTTGGAACAGGAAATGCACTTGTGACAAAGTGCTATAATACTTGTTTTGTCATTGAAAATGAAAATGATTATTTGATGGTTGATGCTGGTGGGGGCAATACAGTTTTAAATCAACTTGAAAAAGCAGGGATCAATTGGAAAGATGTAAAACATATTTTTGTCACACATAAACATATTGATCATTTATTAGGGATGATTTGGATGATTCGTTTGATTTGTCAAAATATGGCAGCTGGTAAATATGAAGGAGAAGCTTATATTTATGGTCATCAAGAAGTGATTGAGATGTTAGAAACGATTTCTCAAATGCTTTTACAAAGTAAGCAAACAAAATTTATTCATGACCGTTTACATCTTGTGGTTGTAAACGATGGTCAAACGAAAGAAATTATTGGTAAGAAAGTAACTTTCTTTGATATTCATTCAACGAAAGCTAAACAATTTGGTTTTATGATGGAACTTGATCAAGAAAGAAAATTAACATGTTGTGGGGATGAACCTTATAACGAAGAAAATGAAAAATATGCTTTAAAGAGTGATTATTTATTACATGAAGCTTTTTGTTTATATGATCAAGCAGATATTTTTCATCCTTATGAAAAACATCATTCAACAGTTAAAGATGCGTGTCAGCTTGCTGAAAAATTAAAAGTAAAAAATGTGGTTTTATATCACAGCGAAGATCAAAATATTGAAAATCGTAAAGAACTTTATACAAAAGAAGGAAAAGCTTATTTTAGTGGGAAGATTTATGTTCCTAATGATTTAGAAACAATAGAATTATAGAAAGGAGATTTTTATGCTCATTGTCAATCAAATAGAAAATACACATTTTTCAAAAACAGAGAAGGAAATTGTTGATTATATTATTGATCAAGGAATGAATATTGAAAAAATGTCTGCTAATGAAATAGCAAGGAATACGTTTACAAGCGCTCCTTTGCTTGTAAGAATTGCTAAGAAGTTAGGATATAGTGGTTTTAATGAATTTAAAAGTGCGTATTTAAAAGAACTTTCTTATATGTTAGAAGAAACAGATGTAGATGCTTCTATTCCTTTTTTATTAAGTGATGATTTGATGACAATTACAAAAAATCTTGCTTTATTAGAAAAAGAAACCATTCAAGATACACAGCAACTTAATCATCATGATGATCTACAAGAAGCGGTTCGCTTATTACAAAAAGCACAAGTTATTGATGTTTATGGTGTTCTCGATCATGTTTTACTAGCGAAACATTTTAAAACATTAATGATGTATATTGGTAAAGATGTTCAAGTTATTGATCAAGTAACGGGTCAAAAAAGAAGTGCCTGTCTTGCCGATGAGAGTCATTGTGCAATCATTATTTCTTATTCAGGACAAACAAGAGAAATGGTGGAAGTTGCAGAAATTTATCATAAAAGAAATATTCCATTTATTTCAATTACTTGTATGGCAGAAAATTCTATTTCAAGATTGGCGGATGTTCATTTGTATCTTTCTTCAAGAGAAATGTTACATATTAAAATAGGTGATTTTGCTTCAACAACCTCTTTAAAATATTTATTTGATATTTTATATGCAGGTGTCTTTTCGTATAATTATAAAAAGAATCTAGAAACGAAAATTGTAGTTGCTTCATATGTTGATGATCGTCAAAGTGAAGATGAATATATAAATGAAAAATAGGTCGAGTTGACCTATTTTTTTAAAGATTTATTTTTTAATTCATTGACATATTCCATTTGATGTTCAACATTTTCATGAAGTTCTTTTTCCATTTCTTCAACAGTAGTATGTTTTACTTCTGCTGTTTCATCAGTTTTCCCATAAACCGCTTCATAAGCTTCTTTAGCGTTATGTTGTAATGCATGACGCATTTGATGTAATTCTTCTAATTTCTTTTCTTGTTCTTTGATTTCATCATCAACTGATTGATACATTTCTTCAATTGTTAATTGTTTTTTAGTGTCATCATCATGTTGGATGTCTTGACCGTCCTTAAAATATTTTTTTAAAGATTCTTTTGCTTGTTCATTAATTTCATTGATACTCATATTTTATTCCCTCTTTCTTAATACAAGTATATTATAGAATGAATGATAAAAAAGATAAAGCATTTAGATATCACTTTAAATCCCATTAACAAATTCCTAAAAATGTAAGAGCTTTAAATGTTAATATCATTAACATTGACATATTAGTTAGCTTATGCTAATTTACAATATGAGGGATTAAAATGACAACAGAAAAAATAAAAAGCTTATTATTAATGAATGAAAATAAAAAAATAACAGTCACATTACTAGCTAAAAAAATGAATGTTTCAAAAGCAACAATGTCAAGAATGATCAATACTTTTTATGAACAAGGATTAACTTTAGATAAAGGTAAATGTCAGCTTTCAAAAAAAGGACAAGAATATATTGAAAAAATTCAAGAAAAAATAAAGAATCTAACCTATTGGCTACAAGAAACAAGTCACCTAAATGAAGAAGAGGCTCGTCAAGAAGCTATCAAACTCTATACGACACTTAATGATGAAACCATTGAACGCATTTGTAGTCGTATTCATTTTAATAAAGTTTTTGATCAACTAGGAGACCTTGTAGAATTTTCAGGACATTATTTAGAACATCATTTAGAACCAGGTAAATATAATTTTTCTTTTACATTATTTCATTATAAAGATGCAAATGTTCATTCAATGGCTAATCGAGGTTTTGAGCATCCTGCCTATCTTTTAATTGAGCACCATCAAGGATTTCTTGTATTTCAACCAATTGAAATGAAAAAAGAATTATTAAAAGAAAGAATTACGATTTCTTCTAAATTAAAATCGATGAAATATCTTATTCAGAATAAGGAATGTGATTGTTTTGAAAAAAATGATTGTTTCTATATACCTATTACAGATTTAAATTTCTTTTATACAAAAGAAGAAAGATTGATGCAAACATCGCTTACGGTTAAATTAAAGGTTAATTTATTAAAAGGACATATGCCAGAAAATCTTGCCCTTTTAAAAATACTGTTTCATTGATGAAACACGAAAAAGTATTATAAAACATGAAAAAAACAGCATTTTGTTTCATGGGTGAAACAAATCAAATGCTTGTTTTTTTATTTTAAACAGATATGATGATAATAGTTAGGCATAACTAACTGCAGGAGGAAACATGAAAATATTATTTATTATATTTGGAATTATATCATTTATTTTAGGAGCGATTGGTGTGGTTTTACCAATATTGCCAACGACCCCATTTTTACTTTTAAGTGCTTTTTTATTTTCAAAAAGCGGTATAATCCCTGAAAATACAAGGTTTTTAATAAAAAACGGAGTGTCAGACTTGACACTACCAGGAATAATTGGAGGAATAAAAAAGTTCAGATAGATTTCATGAATATTTAATTCAAACAAAACTTTATCAAAAATATATCAATGAAATGGTCATTGAAAGAAAGACAACCAAAAAGAAAAGGAATCAGTCATTATTTACAGTAACACTTATTTTTTTGATTACTGTAATGATTACACCTGTATGGATTGGAAAGATATGTTTATTGATGGTAATGAGTATTCATCATTTTATTATGTTAAAGAAAGTAGAGATTATTAATGAATAAAATAGATCAAAAAAGAGAAAATGAAAAAAGAATATTAAAGGTAATGATTGATATTTATCAAAGAAAACATCCTCAAGAAAGTAAGATGTGTGAAGATCTTTATAAGTACGCTTGTTTGCGTATTGATAAATGTCCTTTTATGGAAACTAAAACTTTTTGTAGTGGATGTAAAGTTCATTGTTATCAAAAAGAATATCGAAGCCAAGTAAAAAAAGTGATGCGCTTTTCTGGAAAATATATGCTTTTTTACCATCCACTTCTAACAATCAAACATGGATGGCTTTCACTTAAAGAAAGGAGAAGAAAAAATGTTTAATAAAAGATTATTAAAAACTTTTAAAGCGGAAATGAAAAATGTTTATGGGTTAGTTTTGATTCAATGGTTGGTTTTAGTTTGTCATATTCTACTGACATTTTTACATAGTTATGTTTTATCTTGTCTTTATCTAAAACACTCTTTTTCACTTGTTTTTTATTTATTAAGTGTGATTTGTTTATTTGCTTTAAAATGTTTTTTACAAACAACACAAAATAAACAAGCATTATCTTTAACTGAAACGATTAAAACAAAGTTAAGAAAAAGTGTTTTTGATAAGATATATCATCAAAAACAAACAACAGTTTTTAAAGAATCGACGCTTACTCAACTTACAAGTGAAGGTATTGATCAATTAGAAATTTATTTTTCTAAATATATACCACAATTCTTTTATGCCATGTTGGCACCACTTACTTTATTTATCGTTGTTGGTTTTATGTCTTTAAAAGTAGCGCTTATCTTGCTTTTATGTGTACCACTTATTCCTGTTTCTATTGTTGTTGTACAAAAAATAGCTAAAAGGTTATTAGCGAAATACTGGAATAGTTATACAGGATTAGCGGATTCTTTTTTAGAAAATTTACAAGGACTTACAACTTTAAAATATTATCAAAGTGATTTATATTATCAAGATAAAATGGATAGGGAAGCAGAAGATTTTAGAAAGAAAACCATGCGTGTTTTAATTATGCAACTGAATTCGATTAGTGTGATGGATCTAGTAGCTTATGGTGGTTTTGGTCTAGGAGTTGTTTTGGGTTTACAAGAATATTTAAATCAACATATTACTTTTATGATGTTTGTTTTTATTGTAATGATTTCTATTGAATTCTTTTTACCTTTAAGAATGTTAGGAAGTTATTTTCATATTGGACAAAATGGAAACGCGGCAGCAGATAAAATTTTTAAACTATTGGATAGCTTGGATGATATTCAAGAAAGTTATCAAGAATCGATTTCAACTTTATCTTTTGAACATGTAACTTTTGGCTATGATGAAAAAATTATTTTAAAAGATGTTTCATTTTCTTTATCCAAAGGAACATTTTTAACGATTGTAGGAGAATCGGGTTCAGGGAAAAGTACGATTGCTTCACTGCTAATGAATTTATATCCAATTCAAAAAGGTAAAATTCTTTATAATCAAGAAACAATATCAGAAACAATGACACTTTATCAAAAAATAACGTTGATCAAAGACGAAACATATATTTTAAAAGGGACAGTCTTTGATCATCTTGCAATGTCAGGGTGTATTGATGAAGAAAAAATGATGGCTGTTTTAAAAGAAGTAAAACTATTTGAGGTCTTTGAAAATCAAGGAGGATTAAAGTTTCAACTCAATGAAGGAGCTAAAAATCTATCAGGTGGACAAAGACAAAGATTAGCTCTTGCAAGAGCGTTATTGCGTGAAAGTGATGTTTATATTTTTGATGAAGCAACGAATAATGTTGATCGTGAAAGTGAAGAGATTATTTTAAAAATTATGAAACGTTTAGCTAAAGATAAAATTGTTATTTTTATTACACATCGCATGGCCCATTGTAAAGAAAGTCAACTTACTTTTGTGATGAAAGAGGGAAGATTGATTCAACAAGGAAGTTATGAGGAATTATTTAAAC
>OLSF01003457.1_pt1 | contig 10525 bp, 9 predicted proteins | sample 1672301 | NCBI WGS metagenome assembly OLSF01 (sample SAMEA3136669, study PRJEB25190) | human gut metagenome | biome: human gut; feature: human-associated habitat; material: faeces | place: Austria | collected 2013
CATTCCGGTATCTAATGCGATGTGAATTCTCGCCGTCTTTTCTGCCTTTACGGCAGCTTCAGACATTGCCTTAGCCGTATCATAGCAATAAATCGTCTGATCTACACCATACTCCAAATTCTTATAATAAAGAGAGGGGGAATTATAGCCAAGAAGCAAAATTGGCTGTTTTAATCCAGCCTTTCTCAGTTCTACTCCCTCATCAATTGTAGCAACACCAAAATAATCTGCAATATCATTTAAATAATGTGCTACTTCCACTGCACCATGTCCATAACCGTCAGCCTTTATGACAGCCATAGTCATCGCATTATCTCCTGTTTTCTTTTTGATATTTATATAATTCTCCCTAATTGCTTTTAAATCAATTTCACAATAGGTACGCAAGTATTCTTCCATTATGTTTGTCCTCTTTCCCTTACTTCTACAGTAATCCTGTAAAATCATACTTTACTCAGGTTACTGTATATTATACTTATAAATGGGCGCAAAACACCCCTTATAAAAAAGTCTGTAAACAAATAAATTCTACCACATTTTTTCCTATTGTGAAGTTTTTTATACAGAAAAAATTCGGGAAATATAGCATCTCCCGAATTCTTTCAATTATTTCACTTTTACTATTTTACTTTTACTATAATTACTTTCTTTTTTCCATCACTGGTCTTTACAGTAATTTTACATTTACCTTTTTTCAAGGCCTTAATAACACCTTTTTTTGTTACTTTGGCAATCCTCTTATTGGAAGAGCGATACATAATCTTAGCAGTAGAAGATGCTGGAATCTTCTTGGCTTGTATTTTATATTTCTTTCCCTTCTTTAAAGTAACTTTTGTCTTCTTCACTTTTAAAGACTTTGTTTTTATTGTTTTCTTAACTGTAGAACCTGAAGCTGGCTTCGTCTCTGGCTTCTTTTCGGATGTTCCCGGCTTCGTATTTGGCTTATCTTCAGAGCTGCCTGGTTTCGTATTATCCTCTTCATCAGAACCATTTACTTCTATCACATACTTGCTCACATCTGGAACTTTTGTAATACTTGACCAGTACAACTCAGAAATTGTTCCATAGTTATCCTTGATTTCCTTACCGTTTAGCAATGTCCGATTGGATGTCTTAGCAAGCGTTACCCCATCTGCAATTGCTTTTCCCGCAGTAGCACCTGTTTTTGGTATACTGCTGCATCCACCTTGTGCATAAACATTTTTTACAGAAACAGTACCATTACCGCTGATAGCATCTGCGCCATCATCATATGTACCGTTACCGCCAAATGCAATTAATGTTCCCTCACCGGAAATACTTCCATTATCTAAAATAATTCCGCTGCCGCCTACGGATGTTGTTGCAATATATCCTCCACCAAATGCCGCTACTACGGAATCCTTTTTAATATCTAAAGAACCATTCTCAATACGGATCGCTGGCTGACCGGAAAGGCTTTTTCCTGTTGTTTCATCCTGTCCGGTTGCTGCTTCATCTCCCTTTACAAATACCTGCCCATCTACGGTAACCTTTCCTTTTACAACAATAACAGGATTCGTATTCTGTCTGATGATATGTCCATTTGATATAAAATTGGTGTTAGAATAAATAGATGAATTTTCTAAAATTGCTCCATCATTTAAAATCAACTGTCCATTAATTGAAGAACCTGTGAGAAACTGACTGCCATAATCATCATAGTTTGATGAGAACTTACCGCCATTTTTCACTTCAATATTTCCATGAATAGAAGAATCACGAAGAACAAGCTTTCCGCCATTCTCTACAACAATATTTACGCTGCTGAAAACTTTCATATTTACAAGAGTAAGATTACAGCCATCTGGAACAATCAATGTCTGTACTGGACTACCATCTACAGCATAACCAAGTTCTCCATAAGTTCCACTTGTATGAGAACCGTACCATGCTTTAATATCCTTTGGTACCGTAACGGTTTCGTTCTCTCCACCAAAAGAAGCGATTGCCCATGGCTCCATATCATACATATACTTTCCATCCGCTGTCTGCTTACAATTCTCAAGTTTAAGCTGCTTTGCAAGTACTTCTGTACGAGTATAAACTTTAAAATTCAGCTCATTACTTGTCGCAGTACGACCGCTCTCATCCGTTACTGTTACACTAATTGGATAAGAGCCGGCTTTTAACGGTTCCCCTGATAAAGAAAGAGAACTGTCGTGGACAGAATAAACACCTTCCATTCCGCAGGCTTCTGTATCAATATTTATCTTTGTTCTGTTCTTATTTACTGTGATTACTTCACTTAACGGCTTCCAGTCGCTGTTCTTCGGCTCCTGTCCATCAGGAAGAACTGCTGCTTCAACAATCACATCACTATTTTTATTTGTCGTAACAGAAGTAGAAGCTCCACTGATTGCATCATATTTCTTCTGTCCTTCTAAAGCACTTTCAAAGCTTCCTCGTATTCTTACATGAAGCGTATTAATTCCATCAGAAGGTCCTGAAGGAGTCTCTGCATCTGAATCTGTCTTTTTAACAGTAAATGTATCTGCTGTTGCCTTTATCACACGTAAGTACAGCGTTTCATATCCTTCACTCTCAATCGTGAGAATATTTCCACTCTTTAACATGCCGTCAGAAGAACCATCAAAATAAAGTTTATTTTCATCTGTATTTCTGTAGTATGCTTCTCGTCTCATTAAAGATAAACGAGAACTTGCTTCTTCCCACTTTGTTTTATTTACAGAAACACTTTTTATTCCTTTGACATAGTCAGGTGCATCCGCAAAAGAAAGACTCTGAAAATCATAAACTACATTTTCTTTCATTGCTTCTACATTGCCGACACTGGCAGAATTTGCAGAGTTTGCCGCAAATGAAGGAATAAAGGATAATGCAAGTAAACACACTCCCAAAACTACACTAGCTAATAAATTTCTAACCTTCCTATTCATATCCGGTTTCTCCTATTTTACAGTTACTTTAACAACTGCTTTCTTTCCACTTGCTGTCTTAACAGTAATCTTGCATTTACCTTTTTTAACGGCCTTTACAACACCGTTCTTTGTTACTTTGGCAACCTTCTTGTTAGAAGACTTAAAGGTAACTTTTTCTGTCGCATTGGCTGGTTTTAATTTTACTTTAAGTTTAACTTTTTTGCCTTTCTTTAACACAATACGCTTTTTGTTAACAACAACTTTTTTTGCTTTTACAGTTTTCCTATCTGGTTTTTCTGCTGGTTTTGTATCATCTTTTTTACCTTCTGTTGTTTTGTCTGCTGGCTTAGGATCTTCTTGCTTTAAATCTCCATATTCTACTCCACATACTTCACAGACTGCTCTCTTTGTTGTTGTAGCTTCGCCACCTTTATGTGCTTCTTTTTCAGTCGTAGCATCACAACCTTCATTCTGACATTTCTTCCAGTGATAAGTTCCGTCAGACTCATATTCATCTCCATAGTTATGAGATGCGCACTCTCCGTATTCTTCTCCACAGAAATCGCAGACTGCTTTCTTCGTACAAGTAGCTGTTCCGCCTGTGTGTTTTGTGTGGATGGCAACTGTTTTACCATCTTTATTTACTTCCAATACTAAGTCTTTATATCCATCTGCAGAAATAACAACTTTATTAACTGCTGATTCATCTTTTTCAAATTTGCCCTCTCCAATTAATAGGTATCTTACATCCGTACTATCTGAGGAATCAAGCGTTGCCCTAGCATAATATTTCGCATTGTTCCATATACTATAAGAAGAAGTTGCTTTTTCATACTCTATTCCATTTACTTCAACCTTATCAATTGCTGAAAGCCATTCTTCAGCATCATCGCCATAATTCAATTGACAATCATATCCAGCAACTGTCTTATATGTTGAAGGAGCTTTTGGTGCTTCCTTTAATTCTACCGTTGCTGTCTCCTCAGCCTGTACCGCTACCTGTGGTGCAACTGTTCCCACTACTGTCATTGACAGGCACATTGCACATGCCATAATGAATGAACTAATTTTTCTCATTTGTTTCTCTCCCTTTCTCTCTCTCAAATAAACTTAATAAAAAAACAGGTTTCCATTTAAAACTAATTTATGTTACTCAATTCTAACATCGGTTAGTTTATTTAAAAGATTACCTGTTTTTATACTCCCTGTCAATTCTACAGTTGATAACATTTCTCAACTATAGAATTCTTAAGAATTCATTTATTTAATTTTTAGAAAAAAGGATTACTTTTTTAACAGTTCCTGATAAATATCCCTTTTACTTACTCCGCGGTCTTTTGCTACCTGTTTCATCGCACTCTTTTTATCCATCCCTTTTTCAAGATAATGTTCCATATGTTCCTGCACAGTAAGCTGATTCCACTCCTGTTGTTTTTCTTCTTTCAGTTCCTGTAAACTCTTTCCCTCAAAGATTAAAACATACTCCCCTCTTGGCTCGTTCTCCTCATAATAAGCAATCATTTCATCGAGAGTTGCCTTGCGCTTCTGCTCATATCGCTTCGTCAGTTCCTTACATACCGTCATATTTCGGTTACCAAGATATTCCCTGCACTCTTTCAAAGTCTTCTTTAAATGATGCGGCGCTTCGTAAATAATAATCGTTCTTGTCTCATTGCGAAGATTCTCCAAAATCTGTGCTCTTTCCTTCTTGTCATACGGTAAAAATGCTTCGAATGCGAATCTCCTTGTCGGCTGTCCGGACATAGTAAGTGCCGTAATGCAGGCACAAGCTCCCGGAAGTGATGTAACATTAATTCCCGCTTCATAGCACTGTCTTACAAGTTCCTCTCCTGGGTCAGAGATTCCCGGTGTTCCCGCATCTGTGATTACTGCGATATCCAGTCCTTCTCTTAATTTATTTACAAGATAAACTGCCTTATCGACTTTGTTGTACTCATGATAGCTCGTCATCTTTGTTTTTATCTCAAAATGATTGAGAAGCTTGATACTGTTTCTCGTATCTTCTGCCGCTATCAAATCCACTTCTTTTAAAATTCGTACTGCCCGATAGGTCATATCTTCGAGATTTCCAATCGGTGTCGCACATAAATATAATGTTCCTGCCATTTTAATTCTTCATTTCTCCATATATCTGATAAATCTCATCGGTATAAGAACCATCCTTATTGTATACAATTAATGGGGGTTCTACCGTAATCCTCTGCTTACCACCTTTTACAACATCAATCAAAACCATATTTGGCTCTTTATCTACATAAGGATGTACGAGACGCATCCTCTTCGGCTCTAATTTATGCTGTTTTAATGTATAAATAATCTCCGCTAAGCGAAAAGGTCTGTGCACCATATAAAAATGGCCGCCTGTTTTCAACAGCCATTTTGCTGCCTTTACTACATCTTCAAGGGAACAGGTAATCTCATGTCTTGCAATTGCCTTTGCATAATCTGGATTCGTCAGACCATGTTCTCCTGTCATATACGGAGGGTTACAGGTCACCCAGTCAAAACTCTCCCTCTCATAGTCTGTCTTTATATTACGAACATCCCCCTGTACAATATGCACTTTTTCTTCCTGACCATTCATCTTCACAGAACGCTCTGCCATCTTGGCAAACTCTTCCTGATACTCTAAACCTTCTACATGAGCAAGCGGATATTTACCCTCCATCAGTATTGGAATAATTCCTGTACCGCTACACAAATCAATCCCTTTACTTTTCTTTTTAACTCTGGCATAATCAGAAAGCAGTACCGCATCAATCCCGAAGCAAAAACCATCTGTTTTCTGGATAATACGGTAATCCTTTATCTGGAGATCATCAATACGCTCATTTTCTTTAATTTGTACATTCTCCATATAAGTATCCTATTTTAAATCTTCATTTTCAACTACAATTAAGTGAAGAACCCAGCAATTATACTACCAAAGAACTCTTCTTAATTTTTCAAACTTCTTATATCAACAAAACCAAAATTTGAGTATTATAAAAAATTATGAGGAATAAAACAATAAAAATAACAGTAATTTTTATTATTTAAATTCTCTTCCCTTATTTCTCTTCGTTTCATTAAAGCTTAGACTTTCTTTCCTTCTTCTCCATCGCCTCTAATTTTTTAAGCTCATCATCCATTTTTACTTTTTCTCTGCGCTTCCGAGGACGGAAAATCAAATCATCCACTTTATAATCTACGAGTTCTTTTTCTCCCTTTTCGTCAGTAACTACGAGCTTCACTCTCTGTCTTAACACGCTGACTTCGTGAACAACACCTTTTACTCCCGTATTCGTCTTTACTTCATCACCAACATTCGGAAGCTTACTGTTCAGATACTCATAAGTATCCTGCTCATTTTTCAGGCAGCACATCAATCTTCCACAAACTCCTGAAATCTTTGTAGGATTCAGAGAAAGATTCTGCTCCTTCGCCATTTTAATTGATACTGGCACAAACTCAGATAAAAATGTATTACAGCAAAGGCTTCTTCCACAAATGCCGATACCACCTTTAATTTTTGTCATCTCTTACACCAATCTGTCTTAATTCAATTCTTGTCTTAAAAACTGAGGCTAAATCTTTTACTAGCTCACGGAAATCAATTCGTCCGTCCGCCGTAAAGTAAAATAATACTTTATTATTATCAAATGTATACTCACAATCAATGAGCTTCATTGCAAGCTTATGTTTTTTTATCTTCTCAATACAGATTTTATAAGCTTCTTTGCTCTTTTCTTTATTATTTTCCTGAATCTTATCGTCTTCTGGTGTTGCGATTCGGATAACTGGCTTTAAAGTTGCAATAATCTTCTCATCATGAATCTCACGATTTCCTAAAACAACTCTGCCGTATTCTACTCCACGCGCAGTCTCCACGATAACATTCTGTCCAACTTCTACCTCAAACTGCTCTGAGGCAAAATAATATATTTTACCATTATCTCTAAAACGAACTCCTATTACTCTGGCCATTTCTACCTCCTGTTCTTCTTAAAACTCTCTTCTCGCTTCTACAATAAGCAACTCTAAAGTTGCGTCAAAATTCACATTAGACTTTATGCGGACTCTGGCACGATGAATTTTGCCTATAACATAATCAATTGCCTCTAAATCTAATTTATCTACCTGCTTTTTCAGATACGCATACTCATTTTTAAAAATAATTTTCTTTTTGGCAGCTTCAGCATTCACTGAATTATCTGCTTTCAGTAACATAATATCCCGAAACCACATCAGAAAAATATCGAAAAAGTCCTCAATTCTGTTTTTATACTTTTTATATTCCTTTACTTTATCTGCAATCTCGTAACTTTCTATCTCATGGATATACCGCAAAATGGACAGAGTCAACTCCTTTAAATCCTGAAATTCTTCTGAAGAAACGATTGCTTCTGCCTTTCCTATATTTCCAAGAGAAAATCCTGCTGCAAATTCTGCTTCTTCCTTAGAAACACTACATTTTTCCACCAAGTATTTCTCAACAGCTGTTCCGGGTACCGGTCTTGTGGCAAGAAGAATACATCTTGAAAGAATTGTGTCTAAAAATGCTCCTCTGTTCGTAGTAAGTAAGAAAATAACTGCATATTCCGGCGGTTCCTCAATCGTCTTTAAGATGGCATTCTGCGCTGCAGCATTCATCTTTTCCGCCTCATCTACGATATAGATTTTATAAGGCCCCTTATATGGCATAATTTCTACTGTATTAACAATCTGCTCCCTTATCTCACCAACACTAATCACATTGGGCTTTTCATGAGAAACCCAAATTACATCCGGATGATCATGGTATTCCATCTGTATACAAGATTCACACTTTCCACAGGATTCCACCAGACCCGTAGTTTCCCGGCCTTCACACTGCAATATTTTAGAGAAGGCCTCGGCAAGCATTTTTTTCCCACTTCCCTTATCCCCCTCCATAATATAGGCATGAGAAATCTTTTTATGATGCACAGCAGTAATAAAATGCTCTTTTATTCTTTCATTTCCTAAAATCTCATTTAATTCAGCCATGACTTTCCCTCAAAATCTTTCTGTTAATCATCTTAATTCTTCTGCTAATTTTCTATTGGTACCTATTCTTTTATTGTTTTTTCTCAATGAATTCATGTCTATCGATTCTTCTTCTTCAATAATTCATCCACATGATTCCGAATCTTTTTCTGAATCGTATCAATGGATCTTCCACCATCAATCTTCATAACTTCCGGCCTGCCTGAAAGGACTTTTCGATATCCTTCCGATACCATATGATGAAAATCTATACCTTCCTGCTCCATACGATCAAGATTCTTCTGCTCTTTCTTTCTACGAAGTCCTTCTGCCTCTGATAAATCAATAAAAAAGATTCCATCGGGACGATAAATGCCGATTCCCGGCGCATTTACAACCGAAACTGTAGAAATACCAAGTTTTCTTGCAATTCCCTGATAAACGATAGAAGAATCTACAAAACGATCGCTTATAACGATTTTGCCCTCTTCTAATGCTGGTCCGATTACTTCATGTACTAACTGCGCTCTTGATGCCGCATAGAGAAGCATTTCTGTTACTGGAGACATTTCTTTGTGTTCTGGATTCAGAATAAGCTGTCTTATTTCCTCTCCGATCACTGTTCCCCCCGGTTCTCTTGTTATGAGACATTCATAGCCTGCTTCCTCTAAGTATTCTTTTAATAAATTTATTTGTGTGGTCTTTCCTGAACCATCCGGTCCCTCCATCACAATAAATAATCCCTTCATCTAATAAAATCTCCCTTCAGAAGTACATGCACTTTTATTATCTGAATGTTATCTGACTTCTTCATCGTATTTTAGTCATAGTACTTTCAAACATGCTCTGGTACAATATTTTTATCATACTGCTTTTGCTATACTATCTATAAATCTTTTAGAACGATAATCTTATTACAGGACAATCCAAGTACATTATATCCATTATATAAATATTGACTGATATTTTCCACTGTTTCTTTGAGTATTTTTTCTCCAGGAACTAATATTGGTACTCCCGGCGGATAAATCATGACATATTTTCCTGAAACTCTGCCAGTAGAATCAGCCAACTCAACTGTCTCCATGGCTTTTCCCCGGCACTGCCAGGATTCTATGATTTTGGGAGGATATATTGTCTGCTCATTTTCTTTTTCTTGTATAACCTTATAGTGGTTATGAATTTTAGTTTCTATTTTGGGTTTGTTTTTATCACAAATTTCTATTTCAACTTTATCTTGGTTTTGGATGGCAATTTTTGTCTCATTTACAGCCTTATTTAAACTACGATTTTCCCTTTCTTTCTCTTCACACATTTTATCAATCTCAGAAATTGCCTTCCAAAGCTCATCAAAATCTTCCTTTTTATCACAGATAGAAGTCATGGCAATCCCATAAGTCAGGTTCTCCATCTCCAGTTCAATGTGATATTTTTCATATAATAACTGAAACAGCTCCTTTCCATTTATTCCGCAGCCCTTTACTGAAAAGACCAATTTCCCGTTATCATATGCAAAACAATTTAACTTTTTCTGATTGAGCAGGCTTATTTTTTGGAGTTGTTCACATTTTCGGCGAAAATTTTTAAGGTTATCCACATATTCGGCGAGTTGTCCCTGATTTTCTTTCATATACATGATTCCGTACTCAGCAGAAGCCATCAAAAGATACGATGGACTTGAGGTTTCATAAATATCGATGATTTCCTCCACCTGCTCTTTTGTCACGATGTCTGAGCAAAGATGAAGAACTGCTGTCTGCGTAAAGGAAGGCAATGTTTTATGCGTACTTTGAATCACCAAGTCAGCACCTTCCTGAACGGCACTGTCTGGAAAATACTTATGAAATATGAGATGCGCCCCGTGTGCCTCATCTACAATCAAAGGAATGGCATACGGTCGAGTTACTTCTTTAATCCCTGCTATGTCGCTCACAACGCCTTCATAAGTAGGTGAAGTCAGTACAACTGCCTTTATATCTGGATTCGCTCTTAATTCCCTTGCTACGGCTTCTGGCTTCATATCCTCGCATATATCATACTCGGCAGAAACATCTGCATAGCAATAGACGGCCTCCAACTGTAATAGCCTGATACAGTTATAGACCGCCTTATGACAGTTTCGCCCTATTAAAATCTTATCTCCCTGTCTACAGACCGAAGAAATGGATACCAGAATCCCAAGGGTACTCCCTCCAACAAGATACCATGATTCCTTACTTTTAAATATATCTCTTACAAGATTCATGGATTCACGAATAATGCCCTCTGGCTCATGAAGATTATCGTAATCTGTTATCTCTGTAATATCCATTTTTTCTACACCAAAAAAAGCCCCAAAATCAGCTCTTTTGTGACCTGGCATATGAAAAGGAATTCTTTTTTCTGACTCTAATTCTCTTAATTTATTATAGATTGGTGTATTCATAACTTATTTTTTATCTCTTTATCCTTTTAACTCTTCTTAGTATTTATGCTTTTTAAATTTATTACTACTTACCAGCCGACTATTAATAAGCTTATTAGACAAAAAAAATAGCTCAGTAAATAAAATATTTACTGAGCTTTCATGAGACATCGGGGATTCGAACCCCGGACAACTTGATTAAAAGTCAAGTGCT
>OLSF01003461.1_pt1 | contig 10516 bp, 10 predicted proteins | sample 1672301 | NCBI WGS metagenome assembly OLSF01 (sample SAMEA3136669, study PRJEB25190) | human gut metagenome | biome: human gut; feature: human-associated habitat; material: faeces | place: Austria | collected 2013
CCGGCCCGGTTGTGTAAGGCAAGCAGATGCTTGCGGGAAGGCTGCGGGCCGGGCATGCCCGGCCCCTACAAGGCGGCTGATTCTTACGCCAGCCCCGGCACAAAGAATCGTGTGCAGGCAATGGCCACCAGCGCCACGGCAATGACCGCCAGGCATTTGAAGTCCTCGACGGTGAATTTCAGCTGCTTGAGCCGGGTGCGGCCCTCGCCGCCGTGATAGCAGCGGCATTCCATCGCCATGGCCAGCTCGTCGGCGCGGCGGAACGCCGAGATGAACAGCGGAATCAGGATCGGCACAAGCGCCTTGATGCGCTGGGTAAAAGTGCCGCTGTCCAGCATCGCACCGCGGGCCTTCTGGGCGTTCATGATCTTTTCCGTCTCCTCGATCAGGGTCGGGATGAACCGCAGCGCAATCGTCATCATCATGGCCAGCTCATGCACGGGAAAGTGCAGCTTCGCCAGCGGGCGCAGCAGGCTCTCGATGGCGTCGGTCAGCACGATGGGACTGGTCGTGTAGGTCAGCAGGCTCGTGCCTGCAATCAGTGCGCAGACGCGCACCGCCAGCAGGATGGCATACTTGACACCTTCGACGTAAATGTTCAAAACCCAGAAGTGCACAAGCGGCTCCCCCTGCCCCGTGACGAAGAACAGGTTCAGCACCGCCGTAAAAATCACGATGGGCACGATGGGCTTTAGGCTTTTCAAAATCATCTTGCCGGGAATCTGTGCTACCTTGTACAGCGCGGCCAGCAGCAGGATGGACAGTGCCAGCCCCAGCGGGTTCGGGGCCACAAACAGCACGACGATATAGGCAATCGTCGCGACCAGCTTGAGCCGCGGGTCGCAGCGGTGCAGGATGGAATGCCCGGGAAAATGCTGACCTATCGTAATATCTTTAAGCATTTGCCCCACCTCCCTGTTTGGCGGCCAGCGCCTTTTGAATCGTTTTGACCGCATAGGGGATCGTGTAGACGTCCGCGGGGATGTCCAGCCCCATCTGGCGCAGCTTTAAAAAGATCTGCGTGACCTGCGGCACCGAAAGCCCCAGCTCCAGCAGCTCCTGCGCGCGGGCAAAGACGTTTTCCACCGTGTCATACATGGCAATTTTGGCGCGGTGCATGACCAGCACGCGGTTGGCGTACTTGGCAATATCCTCCATCGAGTGGCTGACCAGCAGCACCGTGATGCCGGTTTTCTCATGGTAGTCTCTGATCTGGCTCAGGATCGTGTCGCGGCCCTCGGGGTCCAGACCGGCGGCGGGCTCGTCCAGCACCAGCACGCGGGGGTGCATGGCCATGACGCCCGCAATCGCAACGCGGCGCTTCTGCCCGCCCGAAAGCTCAAACGGGCTTTTTTCCAACAGCTCATCGGACAGGCCGACGAACGCGGCGGCCTCCCTGACGCGGCGCTGGACCTCGGCCTCGTTCAGGCCCATGTTGCGCGGGCCGTAGGCGATGTCGCGGGCGCAGGTCTCCTCAAACAGCTGGTACTCGGGGTACTGCATGACAAGGCCGACGAGAAAGCGGAAGCTGCGCAGGTCTGCGCCCTGCTCCCACAGGTCCCTGCCGTCCACAAGGACGCGGCCCGACGTCGGGCGGTTCAGGCCGTTGAAATGGCTGATAAGCGTGGATTTTCCGCTGCCCGTCGAGCCGATGATACCGACAAAGTCGCCCTCCTCGACGGTGAAGGACACGTCATCCAGCGCCTTCGTCGCGTCGGGCATACCCTGGTTATAGATGTAGCTCAGGTTTTCAACACGAATGATTTCGGACATAGTTGTTCCTTTCCCGCCGGATACAGCCCGGTTGCGGTGCCGTTCCGGCATACGTGGGAGTTTTTCGTCAGAGTGGCTTCCCCCAAGTGGGAAGCAGTCGGCGGCTCTGCCTGCCGACTGATGAGGGGCGGCCTCGCGGTGATTTCCCATAAACGGGATACCTCGGCAAGCGCGCCCCTCATCCGGCCTCGGGCGGGGCCTCGGCCACCTTCCCCCCCCCAGGGGGAAGGCTTCCTTTATTTCAGCAGCTTGTATAATTCCTCCGCGCAGGCGTCGGGGGTAATGACATTTTCCGGCATCGGGATCCCGGCCTTGACCAGCTCGTCGCGCAGCTCGGCGGCCTGCGGGACATCGAGGTGATACCCGTGCAGCCGCTCGGTCTGGCTGAACACCTGCTCGGGCGTGCCCTCCATGACGATGCGGCCCCGGCTCATGACCAGCACGCGGTCTGCCTGGGCGGCCTCCTCCATGTAGTGGGTGATGGACACAATCGTGATGCCCGCTGCCCGCAGCTGGCGGATGGTTTTCATGACCTGCGCGCGGCCATGAGGGTCCAGCATGGCGGTGGACTCGTCCATAACAAGGCAGTCGGGCCGCATGGCGATAACGCCCGCAATCGCGACGCGCTGCTTCTGGCCGCCGGACAGCTTGTACGGCGCAGCCTCACGCTTTTCATAGATGCCCGCCAGCTTCATGGCCTCGTCGATGCGGGTGCGGATCTCCTCGGGCGGCACGCCGAGGTTCTCCGGCGCAAAGGCCACGTCCTCCTCGACGATGGTCGCCACGATCTGGTTGTCGGGGTTCTGGAACACCATGCCGACCTTCTGGCGCACATCGTAGAGATGGTCCTCGTTGCGGGTGTCCATGCCCTCGACCAGCACGGTACCGGCCTCGGGCAGCAGAATGGCGTTGAAGTGCTTCGCCAGCGTGGACTTGCCGCAGCCGTTCGCGCCCAGCACGGCGACGAACTCGCCGCGGCGGATGTCCAGGCTCACGCCGTCCACAGCGTACTTGGGCTGCTCGGGGTCGTAGCGGAAGCGGACGTCCTGTACTTTGATCATCGGTTCCTGATTCGGCATGGCTTATTTCTCCCAGATGGCCGTTGCGCCGCAGGGCACCACGCCGCCTGTGGCGGAGACCGGCAGACCGATCTCGTCGCAGTGGGTGTGGCCGCCCTTGACGGGGCAAAGCGTCGTTTTGACGATGTATTCCATGACCGCGGGACTCAGACCCTCGGTGTAGGAGTTGATGGCGAAGAACAGCGGGTCGTCACTCAGCACCTGCTCAGTCAGCGTGATGAGGTCGTAGACGTTGTCCTCGAGCTTCCAGATCTCGCCGCCCGGGCCACGGCCATAGCTCGGCGGGTCCATGATGACAGCGTCATAGAGGCTGCCGCGGCGGATCTCACGCTGCACAAACTTGGCGCAGTCGTCCACGATCCAGCGGCAGGGGCGGTCTGCCAGCTCGCTGGCGGCAGCGTTCTCCCGCGCCCAGGCGACCATGCCCTTGCTGGCGTCCACATGGGTGACGGACGCGCCCGCGGCCAGGCACGCCAGCGTTGCGCCGCCCGTGTAGCCGAACAGGTTCAGCACGCGGATGGGACGGCCAGCCTGCCGTATCTTTTCCTGATACCATGCCCAGTTCACGGCCTGCTCCGGGAAAACGCCGGTGTGCTTGAAGCCCGTGGGGCTGACGATCAGCGTCAAATCGTTCCAGTGGATCTGCCATTTCTGCGGCAGCTTTTTGTGGTAATTCCACTGCCCGCCGCCCTTGGCAGAGCGGTAATAGACAGCGTCGGCCTTGGCCCACAGCGGGCTGGTCTCGTCGTTTTTCCAGATGACCTGCGGGTCGGGACGGATCAGCAGGGTCTGGCCCCAGCGCTCCAACCGGTTGTGGTTGGTAGCGTCCAGCAGCTCATAATCCCGCCAGGAATCAGCAGGGCGCATAGGCGATTCTCCTTTGCTATATGTGTTGGTTCGATGAATTTTGTGGTTAAGGCCAAGCGGCAGAGCCCCTCAGGCCTCGTAAACTCGGCCAGTCCTTCGGACCCGGGCCCCTCTGTCGCTCCGCGACATCTCCCCACACTGTGGGGAGTACCCCACTTCGTGGGGCGCCTTTCTCGCGGACAGTGCCCGGAAGGGCTCTGCCCGTTCGCTTATAGCTCGCACGTTTCCTTATTTAAAACATACTCGTCTGGCCGGAATCCTCGTCGTCAAAGCGCTTCGGCACGGCCATGTGCAGGTGCTCATAGGCAAGGCGGGTCACGCAGCGGCCACGGGGCGTGCGGGTCAGCATGCCCATCTGCATCAGGTACGGCTCGCAGATGTCCTCCAGGGTGACGCTCTCCTCGCCCAGGGCTGCGGCCAGCGTTTCCAGACCGACGGGGCCGCCGCCGTACATCTCAATGATGGCGCGCAGGACACTGCGGTCCAGCTCGTCCAGACCCAGCTCGTCAATGTCCATCCACTTGCGGGCGGCGATGGCGGTCTCCTCGTCAATCGTGCCGTCTCCCTGCACAGTGGCAAAGTCGCGCACGCGCTTGAGCATACGGTTGGCGATACGCGGCGTGCCGCGGGCACAGCGGGCCAGCTCCAGCGCGCCCTCCTCGGTGATGGGCACGCCCAGAATGCCCGCACTGCGCAGGATGATGCGGCCCAGCTCCCGGGGGCTGTAGGGCTCTAATTTGAGCAGGATGCCGAAGCGGTCACGCAGCGGCCCGGTCAGCTGGCCCGCGCGGGTCGTGGCGCCCACCAGCGTGAACCGCGGCAGATTGATGCGGATGCTCTGGGCACTCGGCCCCTTGCCGATCATGATGTCCAGCGCGAAATCCTCGAGAGCCGGGTACAGGACTTCTTCGACCTGACGCGACAGGCGGTGGATCTCGTCGATAAAGAGGATGTCGCCCTCCTGCAGGTTCGTCAGCAGGGCGGCCAGGTCGCCGGGCTTCTCGATGGCGGGGCCGGACGTGATGCGAATTTGTACGCCCATCTCCTGCGCCACGATGCCGGCCAGCGTGGTTTTGCCCAGGCCCGGCGGGCCGTAGAGCAGGATGTGGTCCATCGGCTCGCCGCGCTGCTGCGCCGCCCGCAGATAGACCTTTAAGTTGCCCTTGGCCTTCTCCTGACCGACGTAATCGTCCAGGGTTTTCGGGCGCAGGCTGACTTCCTCCGTGTCGGCGGGGGTCATATCGGGGCTGACGAGACGGCTGGGGTCCACGGTGTATTCCTGGTTCAATTCGGCACTCCCCTTCTGTTACACGCGCGACAGACTGCGCAGCGCGATGGTGATGATCTCCTGCACGGAGAGGGTCTCGTCGACGCGGGCCACGGCGGCGGCAGCGTCCGACGGCGCATAGCCCAGGCTGACGAGCGCGGCGACGGCCTGCGCGGGCGCAGAGCTGGGGGCCGGGGCGGCAACATTGCCGGAGAAGCCCGTGCCCGCGGCCAGCCCCTTGCCGACCTTGTCCTTCAATTCCAGCGTGATGCGCTGGGCCAGCTTCGGCCCGACGCCCGCGGCCTTGGTGAACGCTTTGTGGTCGCCGCTGGACGCGGCCAGCGCGATTTTTTCCGGCGTCATGATGGACAGGATGGACAGCGCGGCCTTGGGGCCGACGCCGGTGACGCCGGTCAGCATCTTAAAGCAGTCGCGCTGCTCCTCGGCAGCAAAGCCGTAGAGCGAGACGTCGTTTTCGGTGACGTTCATAATCGTATAAACGGTCCCCTCCTGCCCGGCGGGGGGCAGGGCCTCGCCGGTGGTGGCGGGGATCTGGACAAAATAGCCGACCCCGCCGCAGCTGATGACGACGGAATCCAGCGTTTTCTTGATGATTTTTCCGGTAAGGCAGTAGATCATGGTGTATCCTTCTTTTGTATGGTGGAAAGCCTTCCCCCCTTGGGGGGAAGGTGCCCGAGGGCGGATGAGGGGCAGCTTGTCGGGTACCGCACGCAAATGGGTGATTGCGGAAACCTCATCCCTCATCCGGCCCTGCGGGGCCACCTTCCCCCACTTGGGGGAAGGCAAGAGATTATCTCACCGGTGTCCCCATCAACCGGCTGCGGCTGCAATGGCAGTGGGCAATCGCCATGCCGAGGGCGTCGGCGGTATCGTCGGGCTTGGGGACGGACTCGAGGTGCAGCATTATGCGGGTCATCTCCTGAATCTGCTTCTTCACGGCCTTGCCGTAGCCGGTGATGGCCTGCTTGACCTGCATGGGTGTGTATTCGTAGATCGGCACGCCGCACTGCGCCGCGGCCAGCAGAATGACGCCGCGGGCCTCGGCCACGCCGATGACGGTGGTCTGGTTGTGCTGGTAGTACAGCTTTTCGATGGAGAGGGCCTCAGGCTGGTAGCGCTTGCAGATGTCGAATACGCTCTCATAAATTTCAACGAGGCGCTGTTCAAAGGGCGTGTCCTTCTCGGTGATGACCGCCCCGTAGCCGATGGGTGCAAAGCGGTTGCTGATGTACTCCACAACGCCCCAGCCCACAATGGCATACCCCGGGTCGATGCCCAAAACGCGCATAGTCCTATACCTCCCCACTTTAACCGATATAGTATACCATAAAATTGCAGTTACGTCCATAGGTTGTAAATAAAAAAGCCTCCCTTTCGTGTGAAAGAGAGACTTTTGGGAACGAGCGGCTTCCCCCTCGGGGGAAGCTGTCAGCGGCCCCGCCCGCTGACTGATGAGGGCAAGGCCTGCGGTAGTTGCCTGTTAAGGGTCTGCAATGGCAAACCGGTCCCTCATCCGGCCCTGCGGGGCCACCTTCCCCCGAGGGGGAAGGCTTTGATAGATCAGTACCCAATCTGCCGTTTTGCCGCCTTTAGCGCCTTGCGCAGCGGCCTGTACAGCACCAGCATAATGGCAAAATTGCCGACGCCGTGCAGGGCGTCGTAGCTCAAGCCGCTCAGCCACCAGCTCAACGCAAAGGCGGGCGTCTTGGCAAAGAGATATACCGCGGCGCATAACCCGCCGAAGCACAGTCCGTACAGCCCGCTGAACACGGCCCAGAACAGCGCGTGACCCATGCGGCGGAACAACCACGCCAGCAGTGCCAGTAAATACCAGATGTACAGGTACATGGCCCACCACAGCCCAAAGCCGTAGAGCACACCCTGCAAAAGGATGAATACCGTGATGGCAGCGGGCGTCTCCCGCGGGAGTTCGAGCGCAAACAGGATGATGAGCAGCGTGACCGGCTCGATGTTGGGCAGACCGCTCATGGCCTGCTTGCTGACGACGAGCAGCGCACCCATCAGCCCGGAAAGCACCAGACCGACAATGCGGTGGTGGTTACTTCGTGTAGGTGAAGGCATAGCTGTCGCCGTCGTGCAGCTCAATGTCGGCCACGCCGACGGAGGTCATCTCGCCCGCAGCGTCGGTCAGGCACCACCAGGAGCCGTCCTTGTTGTAGTCGGCGGCCTCGCCGTTGACGACAGTCACAAAGCCAGCCTCGGCCTCCTCGGCGCTGATGACACCGGCGTCCGCCAGAGCGGTGCTCAGCTTTTCACCGTCGGCGGCGTCCAGGGTCAGCACGGTGCTCTCACCGTCCGCGCCGGTCACCGTGAAGGTAAACTGAATGGCCTCGGCAGAGTCGGCAGCCTCAGCAGTGGAGACGGCCTCCTCGGAAACCGCCTCGGATACGACCTCGGAGGAGACAGCCTCGGAGGAGGCGGCAGTGGACGCGGACGCGCCGCAGCCCGCCAGCAGTGCGGCGGACAGCGCCAGGGACAAAATCAGTGCAGAAAGCTTTTTCATGTGGAAATTCCCTCTCTATGTTCAAATAAAACTCCCGCGCAGGGAAAGCTGCGCGGGAGTTATTATACATGGGTACTGGGTAAAATGCAAGTGGGAGTGGCCGCGTTGCAGGGGGCGGCGTCCCCGACGCCCCCCGTGGCCTTCCGCAGCAGCCCATGGATGGGGAAGCCACGCGGACAGCGGCGGCATGAGGGCATGCCGCCCTACATGCGCTTATCCCTCCAGCTGCTCCTTATGATATTGCAGCGTGTACAGCTGGTAATATCTGCCGTGCTTCGCCAGAAGCTCCTGATGGTTTCCCTGCTCGAGGATCTTGCCGTGGGACAGCACAATAATGTTGTCTGCGTGCTGGATGGTGGACAGCCGGTGCGCGACGATCAGCATCGTGCCGACGGACCGCATCTTTTCCAGCGAATCCTGAATCAAAAGCTCGGTTTCGGTGTCAATATTCGCCGTGGCTTCATCCAGAATCATAACGCTTGGCTTGTGGATGATCGTCCGCGCAAAGCTCAACAGCTGGCGCTGCCCGGCGGAGAAGTTGTTCCCGCGCTCACGGACCTCCTCGTCCAGACCGTGGTCCAGCTTGTCAATGAACTTGTCGGCGTTGACATAGCGGCAGACCTGTAGGATCTCCTCGTCGGAGATGCCCTCCTCCCGCAGGACGATATTGCTGCGGATCGTGCCCGAGAAAAGGAACACGTCCTGCAGCATCTGCCCGAAGTGACGGCGCAGCGACGAAATTTTGATTTTGCGGATGTCGATGCCGTCAATCAGGATCTCGCCCTTCTGGAACTCGTAGTTGCGGCAGATCAGCGAGAGAATCGTGCTCTTGCCCGAGCCCGTCGAGCCGACAAACGCCACGGTCTGGTGCGGGTCAATGTGGAAGGACACGCCCTGCAGCACCCACTCGCCCGGAAGATAGCTGAACCAGACGTCGCGGAACTCGATTTCGCCCTTTACCTCATCCAGCTCGATGGCGTCGGGGGCGTCCACCATTTTGGGCGCAATGTCCATGATGGAGAACACCTTCTCCGACGAGGCCAGCGCCGACTGCAGCCAATTGAACTGCTCGGCCAGATTCTGGATGGGCGTGAAGAATTTGGAAATGTACATGTAGAACGTGACGATGGTGCCGCCCGTGATGGTCTGGCCCAGAAACGTCACGCCGTTCAGATGCCCCATGCCGCCGAGATAAAAAAGACACAGGATCGAGCAGATATACAGCATGTAGACCAGAGGACGAAACACGCCGAACACAAAGATCTGCTCCCGGTTCGCGCGGGCGAGGCGCTGGCTTTTCTCGCGGAACTCCGCCATCTTCTCGTCCTCGCGGCCAAAGATCTGCGTGACCTTGATGCCGGACAGATTCTCCGACAGGTAGGTGTTGATGTCGGTGGTCGCGTCCTTGACCTTGCGGTAGGCCCGGCGGGAGAACTTGCGGAAGATGACCGTAAAAATCACGATGAACGGCACAAAGCAGAGCACCATCAGCGTCAGCTCATAGTTGAGCGCCAGCATGGCGACCAGGATGCCGAGGATGACAAAGATGTTCTTGGTCAGCGTGACCAGCAGGTTCGTGAACATCATCGAGATAGCGTTCGTATCGTTCGTCACGCGGGTGACGAGCTTGCCGACGGGAATCTCGTTCAGCTGCTCGTGGGACAGCGACTCAATGTGGGTGAATAGGTCCTCGCGCAGGTCGGAGATGATGCGCTGACCGACGCGCTGCAGAATGACGGCCTGGAAGTAGGTGCTGGCCATCGAGAAAACGAGCACGCCCGCATAGACGGCGACGCCCGCGAACAGCCGCGGCAGCTCGAACTCGCCTGAGACCAGCTCCTCCAGTGCGCCGACGATCAGCGGCGAGATGATGTCATAGGCAATCGAGAACAGCATTAAAAACAGCACAACGACGAATTTCGCCAGGTACGGCTTGGCGTACCCGGCCAGGCGGCGCAGAATCTCGCCGTCGTTCATCGTGCGTTCAAAGCCCATCGTCTCCTTTTTGTCCTTGATGAGGGCGCAGGCCAGCACCAGCAGCGCCGTGACGACACCGATGACTGCGCCTACCAGCAACAGCGGATTTACGTTAGCCATGGCTGCCGCCTCCTTCCTCGTCCTCGAGCTTCTGCAGATCGACCATGCGGCGGTATTCGGCGCAGCTGCGATACAATTCATCGTGCGGGCCAACGGCCTCTACCCTGCCGTCCTCGATAAAGACGATCTTGTCCAGCTGCTCCACCGTCGAAATGCGGTGGGCGATCAGCAGCGTCGTCTTGCCCGCACGGCTGGTCTTGAGGTTGTCGAGGATGATTTTCTCGGTGCGGGTATCGACAGCCGAGACAGAGTCGTCCAGAATCAGGATCGGTGCGTTTTTCAGCAGGGCACGCGCAATCGAGATGCGCTGCTTCTGTCCGCCGGAGACGGTCACGCCGCGCTCACCGAGTACGGTCTCGTAGCCGTCCTTGAAGTCCACGATGTTGTCCCGCACATCGGCCAGCGCGGCGGCGCGGTCAATGTCGGCCTGGCTGGCGTCGTCCACGCCGAAGCCGATGTTGTGGGCAATCGTGTCCGAGAACAGGAAGTTGTCCTGCGGCACGTAGGCGCAGGCGTCGCGCACCGAATGGATGGACACGGCGTTCACGTCCTGCCCGTCCACAAACAGCGTGCCGTCGGGCACATTGTAGGTGCGCAGCAAAAGGTCCACCAGCGCGGTCTTGCCTGCGCCGGTCTTACCGACGATGCCGACGCTCTCGCCGGGCTTGATGGTGAACGATACGTCCTTCAGCACGTCGTACTCGCCGTCTGGGTAGCGGAACGTCAGATGGCGGAACTCAATGCCGCCGTGCGGGTCGCGCAGGTCGGCGACGCCGTCGCGGTCCGCCACGTCGATGGGCGCATCCAGAAGCTCGGTAATGCGGTTCAGCGATGCCTTGCCGCGGGAGGTCTTTTCGATCAGCATCGAGATGGCCATGATGGGCCAGA
>OLSF01003463.1_pt1 | contig 10514 bp, 1 predicted proteins | sample 1672301 | NCBI WGS metagenome assembly OLSF01 (sample SAMEA3136669, study PRJEB25190) | human gut metagenome | biome: human gut; feature: human-associated habitat; material: faeces | place: Austria | collected 2013
GAGCCAGAGCCGCAGCGAATACAACACCCGGAAGAGCGGGCTGCAGCAGGAGCTGAACGGCCTGCAGGAGGCCGAGCAGAATGACTACAACAAGTACCAGAAAGACTTGTCGAACTGGTACAACGACCTGAGCTACAGGCAGAACGAGTACAACAACGCCTATGCACAGCGGCAGCAGAACGTGAGCAGCACCCTGAACGGGCTGTTCAGCATGCTGGGCTTTGCGGCGCAGATCCTGCCGTTTTTCTTTATCTGAGAATGGAGGTAGAGCATGGGGACCATCAAGAGACTGAACGACCAGCAGAAACAGCAGGCACAGGCGGAAGCGGCCATGCCGGGGGCGTATGAGAACCGCTACGACGAAGGGATCCAGAACGCGCTGGCGGGAATGGACAGTGCCAACAGCGCGGGCCTTGGCTACGACAGCCAGAACGGCACCTACCGGGGCGCCCTGAGCCGCCTTTTTGGCAATGCAGGCGCCGGGGCCAGCGCGGCAGAAGAGGTGGCAAACGGCCTTTCGGCCGGGTACGGCGCAAACTGGGCCAAGAGCGCAGCACAGCAGGCGGCGGCCGGGGAGACCGGCCAGACCGCGAACGTATACGCCCAGGCACGGGCAGACGCGCTGAGCCAGTGGCAGCAGGAGCTGGCGGGCCAGGGAACCCAGCTGAATAACCTGCTGAACCAGGACCAGCTTGCACGCAGCGAGTACGACGGCAGCGTGGCGGATGCGGCGAACTGGCGGAATTACCGGTACGGCCGCACCCAGCAGGCCCGGCAGGAGAACAGCGACTTTTTGAGCAACGTGTGGAACGTGATCAAGAACGTGGGCAGCGATGTGGGCAAGGCCTATAATGCCTACATGGGCTACAGCCAGCAGAAGGCGAATGCCATTGTGCAGGCAAAGGAAGAGTACCGGAACGGCAACGTGGACGGTGCAAAAGCCATCCTGAAAATGTACCGGATGGACGAGAATATGTTCGACAACCTGCAGGGCGTGAGCGACTTTACGGTGCAGCAGAACGCGGCGCTGAAGGAGGCATATGAGATGCTGAACCAGGGCGTGCCGGAAGCTGCCATCAGCAAGTTTCTGGAACCTTACGACCTGAGCTACGACATGTTTGACGAATGGAAGGGCCTTTCGCAGACGGACAAGGATAATCTGGACTATCTGATGAAAGCACAGGACTATACGACTGCAGGCGCACCGACGCTGGGACAGACCATTGCAAGGGCGGTTGGATATGGGACGGATGCGCTGGACAGCTTCGATTCGGTGACGAACCGGCTGAACCAGGCAGACATTGCCAAGTACGCAAGCCAGCTGGCACTGCAGAACCGGTACAGGACCACGACCGGGACAGGAAGCGGGAGAGGCGGAAAGAACAGCAACCAGAACACAAACAAGCAGAGAAACAAGACAGACGGGTACACCCAGCCGCAGCTGAACACGATGTTTAAAGAGTACAGCACCATGAAGCCGGACGACCAGCGGCGAAGCTACTACGAGGACACACTGGCTGATGCAGGGCGCATCCAGCGGCTGACTGGCACAGGCAACCCCGGCAAGGCAAACGGCACAGCCTGGGAGCAGGGCATGTACAACGCGCGGAAGATGGCCAACAGCGGGTACAGCCAGAACCAGATCGCAAGCGAGCTGGCCAACAACACGAGCCTGAGCAGCGACCAGATCTCGGCCATTATGAACCAGATCGACTACGAGTGGCGCGGAACGAAGTGATGAGGTGAGCGTATGGGATGGAACGCACAGGACATTGAAAAGCTGCGCAAACAGAATAATGGGCAGAAGAGCACAGCGGGAACCGGCCAGAGCGCGGCACCGAAAAGCACGACGGCCCCAGCGCGGAGCAGCGGAAGCACCGGCTGGAGTGCGGAAAAAATCGACGCGCTGCGGACGGGCAGCGGGACCAAGCCGGCGGCCAAAAGTACCGACGCCTGGGTGAACCGGAGCGCTGGCACCAGCGTGCGCAGCACGGCACAGAAAGCCGGGACGCAGAGCGCGGGAAAGAGAAACCAGAACCCCACGAGCGGAAGCCTGAGCGCGCAGGTGCTGGGGACCGGGACCAAGAGCGGAAAGACCTATGCCGAGCGAAACAACGCCATGCCGATGCAGAGCGCGAGCGGGGCAATGGCCAGTGCACCGAACGCGGAGAGCGTAAAAAAGCAGATCAAGGATGCGGACGCAAAGCGGGTGGAAAGCTGGTATGCGCGGGATGCACAGCAGCTGAAGCAGGAGACTGAAGAGCTGAAGGCAACCGACAAGTTCAGCGATTTCGACCGGCTGAACCAGTGGATGGATGCAGACCCGCAGCACCGGCAGCTGGTGCGGCTGCTACGCACCGGCAAGGGGAACAAGACCTATGCTGAACGAAACAACGCCATGCAGCCGATAAGCGTGAGCGGGGCAATGGCCAGTGCGCCGACGGCGGAAACGAGCACGGAAAAGCGGGAGTACACCGACGCGGAGCTGCTGGCCAAGGGCTACAGCCGCAAGCAGATCCGAGAGGCGCGGCAGTACATTGCCGACTTTGATGCCCTGCCGGACTGGCAGCGGGCGGCGCGGCGCATCTCCAACACGATCGGCGGCATTGTGGACACGGTGGCGTCGGCCCCGCTGATAGCGGGCGAGACGGCCGTGCGGAGCGTGCAGAACGCAGTGGAGACCGGAAAGAACTGGAACGAGCTGCAAGAGAGCGTGAAGAGCGACGACCGGCAGTGGAAACTGCTGCGCCTGATGACCGGCGGAAAGACCCAGTATGCAGGGCGGGACAACGCCATGCAGCTGAACAGCAGCGGGGTGATGGCGGCCCCGGCCCAGAGCACCGGCATGGCCTACACGGACGAAGAGCTGAAGGCCAAGGGCTACAGCCAGAGCGAGATCGACCGGATGCGGGCGCGGATCAGCGGGGCAAAGGTGAGCGAGGGCATCGACCCGGAGAAGAGCCTGGGCTACCAGATGTACAAGCGCGGCCAGCAGCTGAACGAAGCGGCGCAGGCGGGCATGAGCCCCATTGCGCGCCAGCTGATGGGGGTGACCACCAGTGCGGCGGAGAACCTTGCGGTGGCGGGCATCAGCCCGGCGCTGGTGCTGCCGGTGCTGAGCGCCCAGGGCGGCGCGGAGAGCATGGGCCAGAGCATCGAGAAGGGCGAGAGCGCAGGCAAGACGCTGGTGGGCGGCCTTGCAAAGTTCGGTGCGGGGTGGGCCATCAACAGCGTGGGCGCGGCAGACCTTGCCCGGACCATGGGAAGCGACTACGCCAAGGACACGCTGGCGGGCAAGCTGGCGGACATGGTGCGCAGCGTGGCAGACAACGGCGTACTGGCGCAGCAGTACCCGACGGTGGCGAATGCAGTGTCCGGCGGCATCGACAACGCCATGCAGGCATTTGTGGAGACCTATGCGGACAAGGCCATTGACGCGGCCCTGGGCGACGCGCAGGCGGCCGAGGAGATGTTCAGCCGAGACACCTTTTTGCAGGCGCTGGAAAGCGGCCTTTCCGGCGGCGCTTCCGGCGCTCTGGGCGGCGCTGTGGGCACCCAGCTGGGCAGGATGAGCGCGGCGCTGGACGGAACCCCATCGGCCAGACCGGCCGCAGATGACCAGCAGCAAGAGAAAACGACCCCTCATCAGTCGGCCGCGCCGACAGCTGAACCCCTTTCTGCCATTGACGCGGCATCTTCCCCCGACCGGGGGAAGTCTGTCTCCGAGGGGGAAGCCTTGGCAGAGCAGACGGCTGCACAGGCCATGCAGAGCGATGACCCGGTGGTGCGGCAGCTGGCACAGAGCGAGGACGTGTTTGTGCGGCAGTTGGCGCAGGATCTGGCGGCGGGGACCGTGCAGGAAGAGACTGCCAAATTTTTTGCAAGCGGAGTGCTCAGCGCGAATGCACGCGCAGAGGTGGAGCAGGCGTACGGGATCCGGCTGCCGCAGAACAGAGAGGAGATCCGGCAGGCGCTGCAGGGAATAGCAGACAGGCAGGCGGTACAGCAGGCGGGAGAAACGACCCTGCAGCCACAGACGGCGGCACCGGAAGCAAGTGAGAAGATAGCAGAGCAGACGGCACAGGAAGAAAGCGAACCGCGGGGCACCGGCACAGAACTGAAGAGCGGTGCGCAGATGATGCAGGATGCAGGCAGCACTGCGGAACGCCGGGCGGAGAACCTGACAGCCACAGCACAGCGCGTGGAAAACGCCGGGGAAACGGTGGAAACTCCCTCAGTCTCGCATTCGCTCGACAGCTCCCTCGGGGAGGGAGCCTTTGCACAGCAGACAGGATCGGCGCAGGCCGTGAAGGAGCTGGCGAAGAAGTACCGGGTGAGCGATGCGGCAGCGGAGAGCATGAGCCGGAATATGCCGGAAGGCGTGGGCGCCGAGGTGTACACCCCGGCGGCGGCAAGCCTGTACCGGCTGGGCGTGAACGGCGAGGGCGAGAGCTTTGCGCAGGCGCTGCAGATGACCGGCAGCGGGGCACTGAGCGGCGCGGTGCGGCAGGTGCTGGCGACCGGCGAGACCGGGCGGCTGGCGCTGGAGATGGCCTACACCCAAGGCAGGGGCGAAGCCGAACGCTACAAGGAGACCAAGGCGGCAGAGCTTGGCAGAAAGCCGGATGCGGCGGCACTGCGGGAGGATGCAGGAACCCTGTACAACGGCGACGGCGCCGAGAGCGAGAGCCGGAGAGCCGGGGACGAGCTGATCCGGCTGACGGGGGGGGCAAACGGCCTTGCCGCACAGCGGGTGACTGAGGGCATCAAAAACCGGGCGAAGGGAATGATCCAGAGCGGCATCGGGAAGGTGTTCTACTCCGGCGAGGCGGACACGGCCACGGTGCTGCACGAGACCTTCCACGCGGCGAACAGCTGGGACAGCGCGGGCGCACAGGAGATGATCGACACCTTTGAACACTACCTTGTGAAGCAGAACGGCATGGACAGCGTGATGCAGCTGGTGGAAAGCTACCTTGACCGGTACGAGAAAGCAGGGCAGAGCCTGACCTACAACCAGGCCATGGAGGAGATCACTGCCGACGCGATGCAGAGCATCTTTGGCAGCGAGGAGAGCTTCCGCAATTATCTGCGCCAGCAGGCATTGGAAGCGCAGCAGAACGCCAGCGCACTGGGAAAGTGCCAGCGGGTGATGGAGAAGATCGGCACCATGCTGGAGAAGGTGCTGACGGACATCAAGAGCCTGCTGGTGAAGGAGCCCACCAACGCGGCGGCGCGGGCGGCGCAGAGCCTGACCGAGCAGCAGCTGAAAGACCTGCAGCAGCTGTGGTTCAACCACCAGACGGACGCGGGCGAAAGCTACCGCGCGGCGCTGGAAGCAAACGGCGGGGCAAACAAAAACGCTGCCGGCAGCAAAGCGGCAGCGGAAGGAGAAAAATATAACCTGCCCGAAATGGCAAGCGAGACCGAAGAGGAAAAGACAAAGCGTCAGATGGCGCTGACCATCCGGCCGGCACAGCCGAACGCGGAACGAACCGCAAAGGTGAGCGAGCAGAACTGGTCGGGGCTAAAGACACAGGACGTTTATAAAGCCATCCGAAACATCCTGACAGAGTTCGGCATCCGGGACAAGACGTTCCGGCTGGAAGATCTGGACGTTGAATTTGGGTACGGAAGTGCCAACATAAAAGAAAGCACCAACAAGCAAAAAAACGTATCCGAAAAAGAGTACAACGATTTTGCGCTGGTGCAGGCAAACATTGAAGAAGTGCTCGCCAATGCGGTGCCATTGGAGGCCCATGCCGACAAGAAAGGGACTGAACATGTTGAGGGCATGATCGTGCTGGCAAGTGCGCTGCAGGACGGGGAACGCATCATTCCGGTGCGGGCAGAACTGAAACTGTTCGACAACCGCCCGACAACGCTCTATTTTGCGATCGCAGAGACCACAGCGCAGGAAAGCCAGAACGCGGCAAATAAAAAAAGAACCGGGTCAGAGTCCCGTGGAGATGGTGTTTCCACCACCGACAGCGTGACTACCGGTTCTTCTGAAAAAGAGCTGGATCTTCAGGTGCGTCAAGAGCCATTGCTGACTCAGGAGGCTGCCCTACCAGTCTCTTCTGAAAGAACCGGGTCAGAGGGGTACGATGCTGGAATTGCTTCCAACATGGAAACCCCTACCGGTTCTTCTGACCTCAGTATATTCGATTACTACCGCCTTGTCAACCACGATGCGAATTTTACCAAATACTTTTCAGACGAAATGGCGCAGAAAGCAGAGAGTGGAATGCCGGGCGCGGCCGAGCGGCTGCAGGCGCGGGCGGACGCGATCGAGAAAGACCGGAACTACATCCGGGACCACGGAAAGTACCAGCTGGACGTGGACAGCGAGGACGTGGAAGCCGCGAGGGAAGCGCAGATGGGCAGCGGCCGGGCAGCGAGCGAGGCTGTGCAGAAGGTGATGGAGCAGGCACAGAACGCCACGGTGAGCGACGACAGCCTTTTGTACATTGCCCGGAAGATGGTGAAGGCCAGCGCAAGCCGGATGGACGCAAAGACGCTGGCAAGCCGTCTGGCGGCACTGCGGGACTACATGAACGGCGGAAACGTGGACTGGGCCCAGGCCCACGGCTTTGTGCTAGACATGGCGCAGCAGATCATGGAGAAAAGCACAAAGAGAAACGACGCGCTGTGGAAACAGTACCCGGAACTGCATCAGATGGAAATGAGCCTTGAAAAAGGCAGCAAGGACTACCGGGAGGTGATGTATCAATACGGCAGCTGGGCAGGAGCTACCAAGGAGCTGGCAAGGCACGGCGTGAAGCTGACGCTGACAAAGAACGGCGAGGTGAGCCGGTGGGACGCGGACTTTACCGAGCTGCAGGGAATTGGCGGAGGGCTGCTGCCCACGGAAACACCCAGCAGTGCGGCAGATGCGCTGGAGGCGATGGCAGCCGCGCATGATGCCATCCGCCCGACGATGGAAAGCGCCTACGACAGCGACTGGGACGCGGCAAAGCAGGAACTGGCCATGGAGATCTGGGGCGAATACTTAGGCCTGCCGGGAGTGGCGAACGAAAGCAATGCGGCGCTGCGCAGAAAGTTTGGGCAGCAGACAAAGGAGATGAACGAGAAAGCCAGAAAGCATGCGCTGGCATTACAGGCGCAGGTAAACTTAGAGGAGGCAAAGCGGCGGGCACGGAACCGGCAGAAGATGGCAAAGCCCTATGCGGATGCGACCGCGAAAGCGAAAGAACACTACGCTGAGACCGAGGAAAAGCTGCGGGAGAAGATTGGCGCGAAGGAGCGGAAGCTGGAGCAGCAGGCGGCTATACAGCGGGAAGCCGAACGCGGCCGGGCACGGGAAAAAGTGGCCATTGCGAAGGCGAAGAACGAACAGCGGCTGGCGCAGATGCGGGAGAGCCGGGACAAGGACAACACCCGGCGGGCCATCCGGAAGGTGACGGGAGAGCTGACAAAGCTGTACGAGCACCCGAAGGAGGGCAGCTACATCCCGGACTATCTGCTGGACAAGGTGATGCCTGTGCTGCAGCTGGCAAACGAGGTGACCGGGAACCGGGAGACCGCCGAGCGGCTGGCAGGCTGGCGGCACCGGGGCGAGGATGGCTGGCACTACACCCCGATGCAGGACACCAAGACCGAGATGGACGCGGCGGTGGACGGACTGCGGCGGGGCATCCAGCGGGAGATGGAAGCGGGCGACCGGGCGAACCTGGAATGGGAGCAGAGCGGCCTGACTGACGCTATCGACAGCTGGCTGGCTGACGTGAATGACAACCGGCAGCGGGAGATCGCGCGGCTGGAAGAGGCCATCCGGAACGCACAGAAGCTGGGCGACGAATACGGCGGCATCGACGGCACGGCGATGGAGGCGCGCCTGAACGCGCTGCAGAAAGAACTGGACGGCTACAAGAGCGGCGGCATGGCGGCGCTTTCGGCCACGGAGCTGCGGGGGCTGCGGGATATCCTGGAGCAGACGGCGCACATCATCAAGATCGACAACGTGGTGGTGGGCGCACAGGAGGACGCCAGGATCGACGACTTTGCCAAGGGCGCGAAGAGAGAGCTGGAAGCGGCGAAGGGCGTGAGCAAAAAGACGGGCCTGCTGGGCAAGGTGAGCCGGAGAATGAACAGCTACCGGATGAACACCATGAACATCGAGCGGATGTTCGAGAGGATGGGCGGATATGCCCACGACGGGTACCTGGAGAGCCTGGGGCAGATGCTGAACGACGGACAGCGGAAGAAAACGAAGATCCAGATCGAGTGCGATCGCATTTTTGACAACGTGACCGGCAAGGCCCACGAGAAGGAACTTTACCACTACACCCACGACCTTGTGGACATCGGGTTCCGGGACGAGAGCGGCCGGGCGCGGAAGGTGAACCACGACCAGTTGGCGGAACTGTGGCTGCAGCTGCAGAACCCGCAGGGACTGCACCACATCCTGCACGGCGGCATTACGCTGGACAACATGGAAGCGAAGGTGAAGGGAGACAACGAACTGGCACAGCTGGACCGCGAGACCGTGCGGGTGGGCGAGCTGAACCTGCGGGACGCGGAAGGAAAGCTGATCGACCTGCGGGACATCGAGATGGACGAGACGGCGGTGCGGCGCAGCCTGCTGGACGAGATCGAGAAGAACCTGACTGACTACGACCGGGCGTGGATCGAGGATTACAGAAAGATGAACGCGAAGACGAGCGGGTACATCAACGAGACGAGCCTGCTGTTGAGCGGCGTGCGGAAGGCAACCACCGAAAACTACATCCACATCAACGTGGATCAGGACGCGAACCCGGAACAGAACAAAGGCATCCGGTACGACAACAGCGTGGGTAACCCCGGCTGGCTGAACCACCGCGTGAACAGCTCGAAGCCGGTGCTGCTGGTGGGCCTTGTGCAGCAGGTGAACACCAGCATCGAGAATACGGCACAGTATGCGGGCATGGCCATCCCGCTGCGGAACGCGGAGAAGATCCTGAACAGCATGCCCGGCGGAAAGACCCTGTTCAAGCAGGTGGAACACACCTGGGGCAAGGCCGGACGGGAATACCTGAACAAGGCACTGGCTGACCTGTGCGGCGTGAAGGACAGCCGGGAAGTGGGAGACGGTGCGTTTGCACGGATGCGCAGCTTTGCAGCGCAGGCGGTACTGAACGCCAATGTGACGCTGCTGCAGGCGGCAAGTTTGCCTACGGCGGCGGCAGAGCTGGGCTGGGGCAGCACGGGCAGGGCGGCGGTGCAGTTCGGCGCAAACTTGCTGGACCCGATGAACATTGCGCGGTTCTTTGGCAGCGATGGCGAGAGCGCCCTGACGAAGATCGAAGCGCGGATGGCAGAGCACGGAGACGAACTGCTGCAGTACCGTCTGAAAGGCACCGGCACGGCAGAGCTGGGCAGCGCCGGGGCACAGAAGGGCTTCTTTGGCCGGATGCGCGACGCGGCACGGAACAGCGACAACGCAGCGGTGAGCGGCGCGACCCACGCGGCGGACAAGGTCGTAAGCCTGTGGACGGGCGGCATTACCAAGGCGGACGAGATCACGGTGGCGGCGCTGTGGGCCGGAAGCGAGAGCTATGTGAAGAGCCACCCGGAGGAGTTTGCCGCCGGAGCGGAAGTGACGGACAGCCCGGCATACTGGGCGGCGGTGAACGAAAAGTTCCAGCGGGTGGTGGAGCGCACGCAGCCCAACTACACGGCGATGCAGCGCACCGGCTACCAGCGCACCAAAAACGAGATGGCGAAGTTTCTGATGATGTTCAGCACCCAGCGCCAGCAGAATGCGCAGATCTGGACGGCCAGCGTGGAGGACATGCTGGCACAGTATGAGCGGTACGGCAAGAGCGACAATGCCGAAGCGAAAGCAGAGATCAAAAAGGCGAACGAACGGTTTTTGAACGCGGCCACGAGCCAGGTGGCGCAGACGGCGCTGATCGCGGCGCTGGGGATCGGCGTGAAGTTCCTTTTGCACCGGTGGGATGACCTGCAGGACGAAAACGGCGACATGACCAGGAAGAGTATTCTGGACGCATTGACCTATGACTTTTTCAAGAGCTTTGTGGGCAACTGGACCGGCGGCAGCGAGGTGATGAGCGCAGGGGAGATGATCCTGAACCGCAGCTTTACCAGCTACGACACCATCAGCATGACCGGCATTTCGGCCATCAACGACCTGACCGAGTGCATCGGGAAGGTGTACCAGCTGAACGCCGAGGACACCAGCGGGATGACCGAGGAACAGCTGGAGACCCACAAACAGAAAACGGTGCAGGCCGTGGCCGACATGCTGGGGCAGCTGGGTATGCTGCGGGGCGTACCCTACACGAACCTGAAAAAGCAGGTGCAGGCGGTGACCGGGTGGATGGACACGGCGGCGAACTGGAGCCGGGACGGCGGGAACTTCAACAGCCTGCCGGAGAGCGCCACCGGGCAGTATGACCGGCTGTACAACGCGTATGTGAGCGGAGACCCGGACGAAGCGCAGGCGGCCGTGAAAAAGCTGGACCAGATGGTACAGGCGGGAGCCATTG
>OLSF01003470.1_pt1 | contig 10498 bp, 8 predicted proteins | sample 1672301 | NCBI WGS metagenome assembly OLSF01 (sample SAMEA3136669, study PRJEB25190) | human gut metagenome | biome: human gut; feature: human-associated habitat; material: faeces | place: Austria | collected 2013
ATAATAGGAAATAGAACGTTTTTTCACCTCGGTGCAGGCCAGCAGGTCGAGGAATCTCTTGAATAGAATGTTGCTCCGCTTCACCATTTGGCTTTCGGGAGGGGTGCTCAACTGGTTTAAATCTGCCAGCAGCTCATACAGCATGGTGCGTATCAGCGACCTGATGACTTCTTTGTAGTAGGGCTGCTCCGCTTGTTTCATTCGGGCACGTATCACCTTATAGTATAAATCGAACAGTTGCACTCTGTCCTTGTCAATGCGTACTACCGGATTCTGGCTGATATAGAAAGCCTTGTTCCATATGTCACTACTTTTATGAAGGTACTTCTGTGTAATCTGGGTCGACAGACAGAACATGGCGCCCTTGAAGTCGGAACTGGTTGTGCAATTGCTCAGAATCATATTGGGCATACAAATCAGCATCTCACCGGGGTAGATAGCATATTTTTGGGTATTGATGTTTATCTGCAGTCTTCCTTTTACACAGACCACATAGATGTTTGCATTCAACTTGAAATACTTGTTGAAAAGCAAGTTCTTGAAATCTCCAAGTATAGCAATATCGTTGTCGGTATAGTCCGTACTTGTATATTCTGCTATATTGTATGTGTTAAGTTGGTAAATCTTTTCTTCGTTTTTCATATTCATGTCTTTAGCTCCTTTGCAAATGTAAAGCAAGTGGCAGGAAATATAGAGTCCTAAATGGATACAGAAGTGTCCTAATCTTCTTGCGTGTGAGGCTAATTTCGAACCAAAGAATAGAATTGTTCCTTTTTCTGAGCATTTTTTTTCTTGAAACGCTTGTCGTATTGAAAAGAATGTCTACTTTTGCGGTGTACTATTATACTAATACACATAAACAATAAGATATTTAATTCATCCAAGCGTATGTTACAAGTAGAAAACATTTCATTTAGTTATCGCAAGGGGCGGAAAGAAGTCCTGAGCGATTTTTCACTTTCGCTGGAAGCCGGCCGGGTTTACGGTCTGTTGGGTAAGAACGGAGCCGGCAAGTCTACGTTGCTCTATCTGATGAGCGGTTTGTTGGCTCCCAAACGTGGGAGAGTGATGTATCATGATACCGACATGCGTCGTCGGCTGCCCGTCACGTTGCAGGACATGTTTCTGGTACCCGAGGAGTTCGAGCTGCCTCCTATTTCCTTGGTCAGCTATATTGAACTGAACAGTAAGTTCTATCCCCGTTTCAGCAAGGAAGACATGGTGAAGTACCTGCATTTCTTCGAGATGGATATGGATGCTGATTTGGGAGCCTTGTCCATGGGGCAGAAAAAGAAAATCTTCATGAGTTTTGCGCTGGCCACCAATACTTCCCTGCTGCTGATGGATGAGCCTACCAATGGACTGGATATTCCGGGAAAGAGCCAGTTCCGCAAATTTCTGGCTTCGGGTATGTCGGACGACAAGACGATTGTCATTTCCACCCATCAGGTGCGTGACATTGACAAAGTGCTGGACCATGTGCTGATTATGGACAACAGCCGCGTATTGCTGGACGAATCCACTGCCAGCGTTTGCAGTAAACTGTTCTTCTTGGAGAGTGACGACCGGGAGTTGGCTGCGACTGCCTTGTACACGCTTCCCTCCGTACAAGGCAATTTCTTGATGCTGCCCAATACGGAAGGTGAGGAATCGGAGATTAATCTTGAACTGCTGTTTGGCGCCGTGCTTGCAGAGCCTGGGAAGATAGCGGAAATGTTTCACACTAAAACAAATGAATAATGATACGCGATACCTTTTTTAGTTTGCATCGCTTTGTGAACGTATGCCGCAAAGAGATGGTGGAGAATTGGAAGACCTATATACTCCGCTCGGTGATGGTCTACGGAATGTTGGCCATAGTCTTTGTCTGGAATGGATACTATCAGTATCACAATCTGGAAGCGGGAGCTGTGGGCATGGACCCTATCTGGGAGTTTGAGTCCAGATTCTTTCTTTGGGGACTTGTCATTTGGGGATGCATTAGCGCCTCGTTTGCCATGGAAAGGATGAAAAGCAAGACGAGTCGTACCGTTGTGCTCATGACACCTGCCACCATGTTCGAGAAATTCTTTGCCCGCTGGCTGGTGGCTACCTGCGGCTTTATCTTGGTCTTTCTGATAGCTTTCAAGCTGGCGGACTTGACAAGAGTCGTCTTCTATCTTCTGGCCTACCCGGAGCTGCATGTCGTTCACTCCTTTCCGTTGTGGGAATTCTGCTGTAACACGAACCGTTTCTATGAGACGATAGGAAGCGGACCGGCTGTGGTGGGTATATTCCTGAGCTGCTACTTTTTCCTACAGTCTTTCTTCCTGCTGGGCAGTACGGTCTGGCCCAAAAATGCACTTATCAAGACTTTTGCGGCCGGTGTCTGCATCTTCGTTTCATATATCTTGATAGCTGTATTGTGTCTGAAGGCCATTCTGCCTAATAACTTCTTCATGACTGAGCCCTATATTGACAGGGAGGCATCGGGCGGCTGGCTGATTTTTATAACTTCGTTTTTCGCCCTTTTCAACTGGGTGCTTGCCTATTTCCGTTTCAAGGAGTCCGAAATCATTAATCGCTGGTAACTATGAACTTTAAGGAAAGCAAGGCCATCTACCTGCAAATAGCAGACCGCATTTGCGACGAGGTACTTCTCGGGCAATATCAGGAGGAAGAACGTATTCCTTCGGTACGGGAATATGCGGCTGTGGTAGAGGTCAACGCCAATACGGTGATGCGTTCGTACGACTACTTGCAGACGCAAGGAGTGATTTATAACAAGCGGGGTATCGGCTATTTTGTGTCGGTAGGTGCACGTAAGCTGATTCTTTCGTTGAGGAAAGAGTATTTTCTGAAGGAGGAAGTGGATTATTTCTTCAAGCAGATTTTCACGCTGGGCATCTCTGCCGAGGAGTTGTCCGGGATGTATCAGGAGTTTATCAAGAAACAAAAATAAAAGAAGACAGTTATGAAACGAACGACTTATATAATGATAGGAATGCTGGTTACCGGTGTGGCAATGGTATGCGGACTCATGTTCTATGTGGTGGACCGCAATGTCACTCAGAAAGATAATTTTATGGAAATCGGCGGAGAACGGAAAACGGTGCAGCTGCCCTCGTGCAGGGTGTTGAAGCTGACACAGCCTCCGGTGGTGTGGAAACAGAAAAAAGAAGGTATTGTGGAGGCGGAGCGTATATTCTCGTTCGGGGAAGTGCCGTTGGAGGTAACTGCCGGAGACTCTTTGCAGCAGGGCAGTTTCTCCTATGCAGGGGATATGGAGGCTTTTATGTCGATGACTTCCGTTGGCGATACCCTGCTCGTCACCTTTGACTTTCCGGAGGATAAGCTGGTACAGCATCTTCAGAATGACATTTGGATAAGGGTTCGTTCGGAAGGGATGGAATTGCGGTTGCCTGCGGAGGTACAAGCGGTTGTGGTAGATGTGGAGGATATGGAAACCAATTTCTACGGACTCCGTTGCGATACGCTCTCTTTCCGCACGCGAGACCTTGCCCGGCTGGAAGATTGCCATGTCACTGCGCTTGCGGCGCAGGCGCAGAGCTTGCATCTCAACAGCGGCACAGTGCGCAACCTTTATCTGAATCTGGACGAGATAGCCGATTGGGATGTCAATACCGGTTCCTTCCATATCGATACGGAGCATCTGTCCGGCAGTCGCTATCATCGTTGTCTTTTGCAGAAGAATGAATGCCGCCGGGTGTTCTGGACACCGTTAAAGGATGATGCCTCTTTGAGTGTGGAGTTAAAACAAGCAGTTAAAATAGAAGTAGGTGAGTAGCCATAATACGAAATGACTTATCTTTGCACATGAATCAAAAAGTGTAGAGTATATGGCCTTGCAATTGGCATTCGTATTGGTAGCTATCATTATAGGCGCCCGCTTGGGCGGCATTGGACTAGGTGTAATGGGAGGGATAGGTCTGGCAATTCTGACGTTTGGTTTCGGATTGCAGCCTACATCACCTCCCATTGACGTTATGTTGATGATAGCCGCCGTCATTTCTGCCGCATCCTGCATGCAGGCGGCTGGCGGACTGGATTATATGGTAAAGCTGGCAGAACGGTTGTTGCGGAAGAATCCTTCGCAGGTCACCATCTTGAGCCCTATTGTGACCTATTTGTTTACTTTTGTTGCCGGCACGGGACATGTGGCATATTCGGTGCTTCCCGTGATTGCCGAGGTTGCCACGGAGACCAAGATTCGTCCCGAGAGGCCACTGGGCATTGCGGTGATTGCTTCGCAGCAGGCTATTACGGCAAGTCCCATTTCGGCTGCCACCGTCGCACTGCTTGGGTTGCTGGCGGGATTTGATGTCACCTTGTTCGATATTCTGAAAATAACGATTCCTGCTACCATTATCGGGGTACTTGTGGGCGCCTTGTTCTCCATGAAGGTGGGCAAGGAGTTGGCAGACGACCCGGAGTACAGAAAGAGGTTGACCGAAGGCTATCTTGATGTCAAGAAGGTGGAGATAAAGGATATACACAATAAACGGCATGCCGTCTTGTCTGTGCTTATCTTTATCCTTGCCACTGCTTTTATTGTGTTCTTTGGTTCGTTCGACAGTTTGCGTCCTGCCTTCGTGATAGACGGCGAGACGGTGAGACTCGGCATGTCCGCCATTATCGAAATCGTGATGCTCTCTGCCGCCGCCCTCATCTTGCTGCTGACTCGCACCGACGGCATGAAGGTAACGCAAGGCTCCGTCTTCCCGGCAGGCATGCAGGCGGTGATTGCCATATTCGGCATTGCCTGGATGGGAGATACTTTTCTTCAGGGAAACATGCTTCAGTTGACCCAGTCCATCGAGGGAGTGGTGAGGCAAATGCCGTGGCTGTTCGGGATAGCCTTGTTTGCCATGTCGATTTTGCTTTATAGCCAGGCCGCCACTGTGCGCGCACTGATGCCTTTGGGCATCGCTTTGGGCATTTCGCCTATGATACTGGTTGCTCTGTTCCCGGCCGTAAACGGTTACTTCTTTATTCCCAACTATCCCACCGTAGTAGCAGCCATTAATTTCGACCGTACCGGAACTACCCGTATCGGTAAGTATGTGCTGAACCACTCGTTCATGCTTCCCGGACTTGTTTCGACTGGCGTTGCCATCGGGCTGGGGCTGCTTTTCATCAGGATATTATAAGGGAAACTGCTGCTTTCAATCCGTTGTATATAGGGCTTTGTTTGCTTGTGTATGGGGGAGTGCTCCCTTTTACTCATTGCCTTATCAGCGTCTAACGGTCGTGCGGCGATCTGCTGACGGCTGTTAAGCGGGTTGTTGATGGCCGTTAGGCGATTGCATCATGGCCGTTGCATACTGTTGATTCCTTATGTCCGACGTAATAAATACCTTCATTCTCTGAATAAAGCACAGAGGAAAACAGTATTGAAGTCTTGGCTTTGTGTGGCTGTACGCATTTGTTCTGATTGCATTTGAAGGGGGAGGAGATGGAATTAATACCGTGTTTGCAGGATATTGATTTCGTCAGGTACGATATAAATAAGATGTGATGCAAGAAATTAATAACTTGTGTTACTACATGTTATCTTCTTGTGGTGTCAGTATTTCTGTTTGTGAAACGGTGTGGAAGCAAATTTTGCTTCCACACTTTTGAGTTGCTTCCACCGCATCTGTAATGCCGATGAATAAAGGGATGTGGAGAGGAGGTGGAAGTGTGGAAGCAATTTGCACAAACATTATTTGCGCAAATATTTTTTTCTGTCCTTGATGGCAATTATAAAAAATGAGGATAAAGCGGTCTTTAAAACCTTTTATCCTCATTGCAGTTGCGGAGATCCGACTCGAACGAATGACCTTTGGGTTATGAGCCCAACGAGCTACCAACTGCTCCACTCCGCGATGTTATTGTTTTGTGGGTGCAAAGGTACGGCTTTTTATTTAATATGCAAATAAAATGCATGATATTTTTGAGGTTAAGTGGATTTTAATGAGTAATATGTTGATAAATAGAACGATAATAAGCCTACTTTTTTTCTTCCTTTTTAGGGCTGTTCATTAATAAAATGAATGTTTTCTTGTAAGATATGCGGAAATGTCTTACTTTTGCTCAAATAATAAAGCAATGTGCAATTAATCTATGACCGTATCGAAGACAAAAGCTAAATTAGTGGACGTTGCCCGTCAGCTGTTTGCAAAGATGGGTGTTGAAAATACCACGATGAATGATATTGCCCTCGCTTCGAAGAAAGGTAGGAGAACGCTCTATACCTATTTTAAGAGCAAGGAAGATATCTACTTGGCTGTTGTCGAGTCGGAGCTGGATATTCTTTCGGATATGATGAAGCACGTGGTAGAGAAAGATATTCAGCCGGACGAGAAACTGATGGAAATGATTTACACTCATCTGGATGCGGTAAAAGAGGTTGTCTTTCGGAATGGTACTCTTCGTGCCAATTTCTTTCGGGATATTTGGAGAGTGGAGAAAGTGCGCAAACGTTTCGATGCTACAGAGACCCAGCTTTTCAAGGAGGTTCTGCGTGAAGGCATGGAGAAGGGTGTTTTCCAGATAGATGACTTGGATATGACTGCTGAGATTGTGCATTACAGTGTCAAAGGTATTGAAACACCTTATATCCGCGGCCATATAGGAGCCAATCTGGACGATGCGGTACGCGATACTTACGTGACCCGTCTGGTACTTGGTGCATTGGGAAAGAAGTAAGAATACATTTTATAAATAATTTTAAAATAATATGGGATTATTAGATGGAAAAACAGCCATTGTGACAGGTGCTGCACGAGGCATCGGCAAGGCTATCGCTTTGAAGTTCGCTCAAGAAGGAGCAAACATCGCATTCACTGACTTGGTGATTGATGAAAATGCCGAGGCTACAGCAAAAGAATTGGAAGCTTTGGGAGTAAAGGCAAAGGCTTATGCCTCCAATGCAGCAAACTTTGAAGACACTGCCAAGGTAGTGGCAGAAATCCATAAGGACTTTGGACGTATTGATATTCTGGTAAACAATGCCGGTATTACACGTGACGGTCTGATGATGCGTATGAGCGAACAGCAATGGGATATGGTAATCAACGTGAACCTGAAGTCTGCATTTAACTTCATCCATGCTTGTACACCTATCATGATGCGTCAAAAAGCTGGTAGCATTATCAATATGGCCTCTGTTGTAGGTGTTCACGGAAATGCAGGACAGGCTAACTATGCTGCTTCCAAAGCAGGTATGATTGCATTGGCTAAGTCTATCGCACAAGAGTTGGGCTCTCGCGGCATCCGTGCCAACGCTATCGCTCCGGGATTCATCCTGACAGACATGACAGCTGCTCTTTCTGACGAAGTAAGAGCTGAATGGGCAAAGAAAATTCCTTTGCGTCGTGGTGGTACTCCTGAAGATGTGGCAAACATCGCTACCTTCCTGGCTTCTGATATGTCTTCTTATGTATCAGGTCAGGTGATTCAGGTAGATGGTGGTATGAATATGTAATCGAACAGAATGACTGTTGTATACGAAGACAACCATATCATTGTAGTCAACAAGACCGCTTCCGAGATTGTCCAGGCAGACAAGACGGGGGATACGCCGCTTTCGGAGACTGTAAAACAGTATCTGAAAGAGAAGTATCAGAAACCCGGAAATGTTTTCCTCGGTGTGACACACCGGCTGGACCGCCCCGTAAGCGGTCTTGTTATTTTTGCCAAAACGAGTAAGGCATTAACAAGGCTCAACGAAATGTTTCGCACCAGTGAGGTGAAAAAGACTTATTGGGCGGTTGTGAAAAATGCTCCGCAAGAACCGGAAGGTGAACTGGTACATTTTCTTGTACGTAATGAAAAGCAGAACAAAAGTTATGCATACGACAAAGAAGTGCCGAACAGCAAGAAAGCGATCTTGCATTACCGGTTGATCGGTCATTCGGAGAATTACTATTTGCTCGAAGTCGATTTAAAAACCGGACGTCATCATCAGATTCGTTGTCAGCTGGCAAAAATGGGATGCCCTATCAAGGGAGATTTGAAATATGGCTCTCCACGCTCCAATCCGGATGGGAGCATTTGTCTGCATGCCCGGAGAGTACGGTTCATACATCCTGTCTCAAAAGAACTGATAGAGCTTGAAGCTCCTCTTCCCGAAGGGAATTTATGGAAAGGATTCGCCATAGATTAACACGGATTTCCACAGATTCATTTATTATGTTATTTAGTAGACGGTACGCAGTTTTTCTGTGGAAAACCGTGTAAATCTGTGGTTGGAACTTGCCAAAAGAGTAAACCTGCCTGCCATTTTTCTTGTAAACTCTAGCGACAGTTAGTTAATTCCTAAATAGGTAGTATATTTGCATCATTCGCTAACTATAATTTTCAATCATACCAAAGAAAAATACGAATGAAGGCATTTAAACTACTTGCACTTACTTCTTGTGTCTTGCTTGCAGCGGGAAATGGAGTAGCGCAACAGAACTATTCAAAAAGTGAAGGATTATTGCAGTACGTCGATCCGTATATCGGATCCGGTTATCATGGACACGTCTTTGTTGGGACGAGTGTTCCGTATGGAATGGTACAGCTGGGTCCTACTAATATCCATAAAGGTTGGGACTGGTGCTCGGGTTATCATTATTCCGATAGTATTTTAATTGGCTTTTCACATACCCATTTGAGCGGTACGGGCTGTACTGACTTATGTGATATTCTCATCATGCCATTGAATGAGATCCGTACTTCCAGAGGCAATCAGGATGATATACGTGATGGGTATGCTTCCAGATATTCTCATGCGAATGAAATCGCCCGTCCCGAATATTACTCTTTGCTTCTCGACCGTTACAATATCAAAGCCGAGCTGACAGCTACAGATCGTGTAGGCTTCCATCGTTATACTTATCCTGAAGGAAAACCGGCTTCCATATTAATCGACTTACGTGAAGGAAACGGATCGAATGCTTACGACAGCTATATCCGTAAGGTAGATGATTATACAGTAGAGGGTTATCGTTATGTGAGAGGCTGGAGTCCTTCCCGCAAAGTTTATTTTGTGTTGAAAAGTGATAAGAAGATAGAGCAGTTTACTGCCTATGATGATAATACCCCGCAACCTTGGGACCAACTGAAAGTGGCATCGGTGAAGAGTGTCCTCACTTTTGGTAACGTGAAGGAAGTGAAGATAAAAGTCGCCCTTTCTTCTGTCAGCTGTGACAACGCAGCGATGAACTTGCAATCCGAACTTACTCACTGGGATTTTGATAAGGTGGTGGATATGAGTGCCGACCGATGGAATAAGCAACTGGAGAAGATGACAGTAGAGACTGATGATGAGGCTTCCAAACGTGTATTCTATACCGCCCATTATCATACTATGATTGCCCCTACGCTTTTTTGCGATGTGAATGGAGAGTATAGAGGGATGAATGACATGATTTACACAGACCCGAAGAAAGTCAACTATACGACTCTTTCTTTATGGGATACCTACCGTGCATTAAATCCTTTGATGACTATTACTCAACCTGAAATGGTTGACCATGTAGTCAATTCGATGATTTCCATCTATCGTCAGCAGGACAAACTCCCTATCTGGCCTTTGATGAGTGGAGAGACCGATCAGATGCCGGGGTATAGCTCCGTGCCGGTGATTGCCGATGCATATCTGAAAGGATTTACCGGGTTCGATGCGGAAGAAGCATTGCAAGCAATGATAGCTACAGCTACTTATGAAAAGCAGAAAGGAGTACCTTATGTAGTCAAAAAAGGCTATATCCCTGCCGACAAAGTTCATGAAGCTACTTCCATAGCCATGGAGTATGCAGTGGACGACTGGGGAATTGCCGCTATGGCACGTAAGATGGGAAAGACAGAAGATGCTGAAACATTCTCAAAACGTGCTCATTATTACAAGAACTATTTTGATTCTTCTATCCATTTCATTCGTCCGAAACTGGAAGACGGCTCTTGGCGTACTCCTTACGATCCGGCACGTTCCATCCATACTGTTGGAGATTTCTGTGAAGGAAACGGATGGCAATATACTTTCTTTGCTCCACAAGACCCCTATGGGCTGATTGCCTTGTTTGGAGGTGACAAACCTTTTACAACGAAGCTTGATGGTTTCTTTACCAATACCGACAGTATGGGGGAAGGAGCATCGAGCGACATAACCGGATTGATCGGACAATATGCACATGGAAATGAACCGAGCCATCATGTTGCTTATCTTTACGCGTATGCCGGTGAACAATGGAAAACGGCGGAAAAGGTTCGTTTTATCATGAGCGATTTTTACACAGACCAGCCGGACGGTATCATCGGTAATGAGGATTGTGGCCAAATGTCTGCCTGGTATCTTCTTTCATCTATGGGACTCTATCAGGTGAACCCGTCGGATGGTGTATTTGTTTTCGGTAGCCCTTGTTTTAAGAAAGTAGAAGTGAAGGTACGTGGTGGTAACACTTTTACTGTAGAAGCACCCAATAACAGCAAAGAAAATACCTATATCCAGAAAGTGTATTTGAATGGCAAG
>OLSF01003474.1_pt1 | contig 10491 bp, 9 predicted proteins | sample 1672301 | NCBI WGS metagenome assembly OLSF01 (sample SAMEA3136669, study PRJEB25190) | human gut metagenome | biome: human gut; feature: human-associated habitat; material: faeces | place: Austria | collected 2013
TAGCGCACAGCGGAACGACAAAGTCGGCAACGTCGCTGTTGATGTTGTTATTATATGCACAGTTCAGTGCAATCGGAATAGTCGATGCAGACGACTGGGTGCCGAGTGCGGTAAAGTACGCCGGAGCGGCGTTCTTCATGCTTTTGAAGTGGTTCTTGCGGCAGACAATGCTTGCCAGACCAAACTGAGACAAGATGTACAGCAGCTGCAGCACAATAATAATGGCATACAGGGAAGCGAACATCTTGACGGTAGCCGCCAGACGGCCCTCGGCTGCGATATTGGCGAACAGACCAGCAATGTGAATCGGGATCAGCGGAATGATGATGCGGCTGAGTACGCCGGTAACGATCTTCTGCAGATCACGGAAAACGTTCAGCAGGGAATCGCCCTTGAGGTTTGCCATGCCGATGCCGAGCACGAACGCGAGCACAAGTGCGGTCATAACGCCGAAGATCGGGGTGACCTCGATGGTGAAGAACGGCTCGAATGCGTTGCTTTCGAGGATATCGCCAGTGATCGGCTTGATGAGCGACGGCAGGAACGCCTTACCGATAAAAAAGGTAAGAAAACCGGAGATCGTCGTCGTGCCGTAGGCAAGCAGCAGCGTCAGGCCGAACAGGCGGTTTGCCTTCCGCTGCAAGGTGGTAAGGTCATAGAGCTTCGGCGGCTGTTCCTTCTTCTGCTCCTTCGTGACAGAGGTACAGGTGACGGTCGCACCCTTGCACATGGCCGCTGCCTGTTCCGCCGCTGCCGAATCGGTAAACTTCTCCGACACCGCCTCGGTTCCATCCAGCGTCAAGCGCAGCAGATGATACTTTTCCTTGTGAAACAGCGTGATCTTCGCGTCACGCTCCGCCAGCATTGCCAGTGTGGGTGTCTGAACACGGCCCACATTCAAGGTGCGGTGATAGAGAACGGAGAAAAGGCGCGTGGCATTGATCCCCACCAGCCAATCCGCTTTCTGGCGGCAGAGGGCAGATTGATACAGGGCTTCATAATCAGCGCCGGGGCGCAGATCAGAAAAGCCCTCTCGGATAGCGCTGTCCTCCATCGAAGAAATCCAGAGACGGAGGACAGGCTTGCGGCATCCAGCCATTTCATACACCAGCCGGAAGATCAGCTCACCTTCACGCCCGGCGTCACAGGCATTGACAATGGTATCCACATCGGGGCGGTTCATCAGGGCACGGAGATTTTCAAAAGCATCCTCCTTGCCTGGTGCCAGCACATAGCGAAATGGCTCCGGCAGAATGGGAAGATCATCATAGCGCCATTTCTTGAAACGCTCGTCATAGCCGCCCGCATCCATCGGGGATACCAGGTGTCCCATGCACCAGGATACGAGAAGGCCGTTGCCCTCATAAAAGCCATCGGCCCTGGATGAAGCACCCAGGGCCGATGCGATAGATTTTGCCACACTCGGTTTTTCTGCGATAATCAGTTTACTCATTCTTTTCCTCCGTTTCCTCGTCCTCGGTCAGATATTCTTCTTCATCCTCCAGGTCGAAATCATCCAGATCAGCGGGAACTTTCTTGCCCTGCTTCGGTTTCAGCACCAGGAAATAGACTGCCGCGCCGCCTCCGGCTGCAAGGATCAGCAGCACCGCCAGGATAGCCCCGGTATTGCTTTTCTTTTCGGGTTCCGGATTCTCCGGCTCGGTGGGCTCCGCAGCTTTCTGTTCTGTGCCAACACATTCACTAAGGTTTTTTACGCAGACCGGGCAAGCGGTATTGACCGCTCCGGCCTGGCACTTCTCCGTACAGGTGCAGACAATAGGTGTTTCCGCCTTTTCTCCATCCTCCGTGAGCGCCATGAGGTCGGCTTCATCCACCTGGTTCAGAAAATGCACGGTTTCCTCGCCCTCGTCGTCACGGTCGATAATGAGATAGAACACATTGCCGTTCTTCGTTTCCACTGTGATAAACTGTTTGCCACTGGTGGTAGGGCTGCCGATATCGTCGATCAGCGAAAGGTTCCCGTCCGGCGTCAGGGCGGCACCGCCATTCAGACCGCCGCCCAGCATCCCCAGCAGATTTTCCAGCGTTTCCGCGTCCAGAGAGAAAGAGCCTTCCCCAGAGCCAGCCTCGCCGTCACTTACCGTCATGTAGCCGGAATAGACATAGCCGACTTTCTCCGGCAGGATGACCTTCAGCCAGTCGCCGTCCGTGCCGATGACCTTCACGGTCATTCCGTTGGGGAGCTGGGCGAAGGCGGTGTAGTCCATTCCCGCACCCGTGCGGACATTCAGCTTGCCGCCGTTGGTCGTGACCGTGCCGGTCCGCCCGGTATCATCCTCCGCTGTGCTGAACTTGATACCGTCCCCGGTGACGGATACCGTAACTTGGCTGCCTGCCAAAGCGGAAAGCAGTTCAGAAGCATCCGCAGCCGTTTTCGGTTCAGTCACGGGCTCCGTAGTTTCTTCGCCGCCGCTGGCAAAGGCAGTAACAGAAAAGGCGGCAGTGCTGAGCACCACCGCCAAAAGAGCCGATATCAGTTTTGCCAAAAAATTATGCTTCATCCTCGTATCCCTCCGTTTCCTCGATCTCCGCACCGCTGTCTGCCGCCATCATATCCTCCGGCAAGGTGATCAGGCCGCTGGCATAGGCTTTCAGGAAGGCGGTCAGCTCCTTGTTATCCATCTTCACGGCTTTCACCATGCGGACGATTTCCAGATTTTCTTCCTCCGCAAGCTGGGCCTCCAGCGCACGAAGGCGTTTCTGCTGCTCCGCGATCTTTTCTTTGGTTTTCGCAATGTCATTGCGGATCTTCTGTGTCGTTGCCATAGTCAAATAAACTCCTTTCCAAATCGTTCTTTCCATGAATAGTTACGTCCAAGCCCCTGGACCGTTTTCAGATTGGCTTTCGCGTTGTCCTCAAGTGCCAGCGCACGCCGGAACAAATTAGGGTAATGCTCCCGCAGGTCAATGATTTCTTCTGCCCGCATACTGGGGCAGAAAAAGCAGGAGGATTTTCCCGGCTGCGGCAGGCCTGAAGCTTCGATCTGCCGGATACATTCCCCTCTGTCCCATCCCCATTCCATCAGAGGATACCATTTGCTGTATTTGGGGTCTGCTAAATCATTCAGCAATACTTTGTCGCTGCGGTAATGCTCACCTGCGTCATAGCCAATGAACTTGACTACCTTCTTCCCGCTGCGCCAGACCTCACGGCACGGGGGATAATTGTTGCAGAACTTTTCCTGCGGGCCGATCTTGTGTTTCAAAGAGCACCGCTTAAAGCCGTAGGCAATAGAGGGCAGCGTGCCGCTTTTCAAACATTCATCCTCCAAAGTCAGCCTCTTGCCGTCCTTTGTGGTCTTATAGACTCGTGTGATCTCTGGCATACCATGTTCTTTCAGCCATTGATCCATGATATCCAGATAAGCGTAGGTATGAGGATGCTCGCCGCCCGTATCTGCAAACAAGATTAGATCAACGGGAATGTGGTGCTGGTGCAGCCCAACAAGAAGGGCGGTGCTGTTTGCACCGCCGCCATAGGAAACAATATTGATATGCTCACCTCCAATCAGTTGTAGGGCGGTCGCCCGAAAGCGTAAAAGTGGGATTGCCAGTAACTTGTGTTAATATCCGCATACTGGATGGGGTCGCCGCAGTGCAGCATTTTTCCACCGCCCACATAGATACCCACATGGGAAACGCCCGGCGTATCGTAAGTACCGATGAAAAAGATCAGGTCGCCGGGTCTTGCGTTGGCAGAGGATACCGGGGTGGAAATATTGTAGAGCCCCTGGGCTCCCAGCCTGCCCGTATTGCAGACGCCGCTTTGCGTCAGCACCCAGGACACGAAGCCGGAGCAATCAAAAGAAGTGTTCGGATTGCTGCCGCCCCAGACATAGGGATATCCGATGTACTTCTCCGCCTCGGTAATGAGCGCCGCAAAGGTTTCATCTTCCAGTGCGGAAGGCGGAATATCATAGGTGGTGGGCGGTTTGGTGTACTTGTCTACATAGCCGGAGCCTGGGAACAAATCTTCCCGGTTCCCCAGCGTTGCCATATAGACCGCATACAGGGAAAGCGTTTCTTCGTCCATGATGTAGACCGGCACATGGGATAGGTCGAAGTTTTCCAGCTTCACCTTGCAGATATAGTAGTTGTACGGTACTTCCACGTCATAGTCATTTCCCTCGCTGTCTGTCCGTGTCTCCGTCCGATAGCGCACCTCCACTTCCACGGTCTGCGTCAGGATGTACTGCTTTTCAAAGAGCATTTGCAGCTCCGCCTGAACCTCGTCGATGGTGAACACCCCTTCATGGAACGCCGTGAGAATGGAGATCAGCACATAAGGGTCATGCTCGATCTCGTCCAGATCAAAACGGTATTCGTCATATCCGGGGTGCAGAGCCTCATAGTGGTCCAGCTCATATTGAAGCTCCTGCTCCAGTTCGCAGTAGGCCGCCTCCGCAGCCAGCATATCCGCATCCTCGGAGAGATAAGAAGAAGTAAATACACCGCCCACACCGGAGCCTGCCATCATGGAACAGGAAGATACCCCGCCAAACAGCAGGGCAACACAGGCGCCAATGCCGATCACCAACAGCACCGCCCGGCTATGGTGTTTGATGTAGAGGAATGTTTCCTTGAAGGCGTCCTTTGCTTTCTGCGCCGCACTTTTCGCCGTGGCCGCTGTGTTCTTTGCGGTTTTCTCTGCCTGCCGCAGCTCCTTTGCATAGTTCCGCTTGATCCGCTGTTTCTGCAGAAAGCGGGATACCGGGTTAGAAGCTGCCAATGCAGGATCATCATGCAGTGCCTTTTGGTAAAGGTAGTCGGCGTTTGCCTTGACTGAAGCCTGCTCTGCCTTCGCCGCGTCACGCCAGGGCTTTGTGCGGTGATGGTGGACGGCGGCGCGGACTTTGCCTTTTCCGTAGGCAAGCCCGCGTTCCGTCAACACCTCGCCCTTGTGTCCGGCCTCTACACCCACATTTTCCTGCTCTACCTCATGCACCTTCGCATGGGCAGCGTGGACAATCTCATGGACCGGCCGAGAAAGCGGATTGTGCCGCAGGCGTCCGTTGGGGCGTTTCTCCACTTCTTCAAAGTGAAGCTGCGTTTTGCCTTTTCCGGCTGTCTCGTCAAAAACACGCTCGGTACGGAGAACTTTCTTTGTGGGGATAGCGGCCGTTGCCGCATCCAGCCGATCCGCCGCACGGTCGGAACGGTCAATGTATTTCCCAAGTGCGGGATCGGCACGTTCTTCCTCGGTGAATTGCAGACGGGAGGACGGGCGCTGCCTTGCGGCAGAACCATCCCGCACCGCCTGGGTGTCAGCCTTTTCCGCCTTTCGTGCGCTTTTCTTCTCATGGTGTTCCGCCGCACGCAGGGCAAGATCAGCCGCAGCGCCAGCGGATTCTTCCGAAGAAGCGGACAGTTCCGTTTCCGGCTCCCGGCTGCTGATATGTTCCACCTCTCCCGTGGCAAGGTTTTCCGATACCGCACCGTCACGGGTCATTTTCTGCGTGATCTTATCGGTCGCTTTCAGTTCCCTCATAGGCAGTCACCTTCCTTTCCATAAGGGCAAAAGTCGCCGCAGGTGCCATTCTCGATCATGGCGATATAGCGGAAAATGGGATAGGCCTGGGGCGGGCAGACCGCATTTCCCAATGTTTTCAGCCGCAGCGCCCGGTCATCCATGCGCTCGGTCATGCGGGGGATTCCTTCCGGTTCGGCGGCCCAGAGGATACGTCCGTCCATCCTTTCGGGAAGCCCATGAGCCATTCCACCCAATCCGGGTTCAGTGCTGCCGTTTCGGACACCGGCCGCTCCTGGGAGATGATCTGCGCCGACAGGTTCCCGTCCTTCTTCGCCGGATTGAAGGCCGACGGCTTCAAGGTCGAGCGGAAACCGTCCGACGCCACCGGGGTCAGATAGAATACCGCCGCCGACAGGCTGAGGCTCCAGATCGCCCCGTTTCGGTTCCTCTTGCGGAATATCCCATTGTCCGACAGGAACACATCCAGGCTTGCCGCGTCCCTGGCGGTGTTGTTGTCGGAGGCAAGGGGTGTGGGAAACATCAGCCGCGACGATAAAAGTTCGCTGGCGCTCATGCCATGCGCCGACGCCGCAAGCCGGAAATACGAATGGGAGAACAGCGTATCCCGCTTTTGCCAGGTCAAAGATCGTTTTGTCGAGCCCCATATTGATGAAGCCAGCAACATTTTCCCCAAGCACCCAACGGGGCCGCAGCTCGGTAATAACGCGGCACATTTCCGGCCACAGGTAGCGTTCATCCGCAAAGCCCTTCCGTTTTCCGGCGGTGGAGAAGGGCTGACAGGGAAAGCCGCCTGAGATAACGGTAACTGTTTCAAGTCCTGTTTTTTCAAAAAACGCCTCCTTCGTAAAAGTAGTAATATCCCGGAACCTGGGAACATCCGGCCATCGTGCGGAGAGGACGGAGTGCGGAAAATCCGCCCACTCACACTGGCAGACGGTTTCAAACCCGGCAGCCTCCGCCGCCAGGTCCAGACCGCCAATGCCGGAAAACAGGCTCACATGGGTCAGTTTATTCATGGTCTTTCGGCGCACGGAACGGTTCGATCTCACTTTCCAGCTCCGCAAGGACCGCCTCCATATCCGCCGTGACCGCCTTGCTTCTGGCAATCAGCCGGTTCATCACATCAAAGAAGGTTTCGCCCTCCTGTTTTTCTTCCGTATGCAAATAGCGGGGATCATTCATGTTCGTTTTCTCCTTTCCCGGTTTCACCAAGTTTTGTTGTCATAATGCTGTAAAGCTCGTTGTCCTTCGGGAAGTCATCCACAAAAGGCAGGATCACATTGCCGAAGAAGATCAGCCCCTCGCCGGGGCCTGCGTTGCTGATATGCGCCGCCTGCTGGTTGGAGATATTCAGGCGCTCGCAGAGGATTTTCCTGTCTCCGCTGGCCTGGTTCAGAAGGTACACAAAATCGCTGTTTTCAAAGATGTTCTCGATCTCCGGGGAGGAAAGCAGGTCCTTAATGTTCTGCGTGATCCCCGTGGGGATACCGCCCCATTTGCGAAAGCGTTTCCAAATCTCCACGCTCCAGGTACCGACCTCGCCGCGCAGCAGAAGGTGGAACTCGTCCACGAAGTACCAGGTGGATTTACCCTGATCCCGGTTTTGGGAAACACGGTTCCATACCTGGTCCTGGATCACCAGCATACCCAGGCTTTTGAGCTGCTTTCCCAGCTCCTTGATATCGAAGCAGACAATGCGGTTGTTGATATCCACGTTGGTACGGTGGTTAAAAACATTCAGGCTGCCATGCACATACAGTTCCAGTGCCGCCGCGATCCGCTGTGCCTCCGGCTCCGGCTGCCGTTTGATCTCGTCATACAAATCTTCCAGCAGCGGCATATTCTCCGGGCGGGGGTCTGCGATATAGGGGCGGTACACGATCCGCACAGCACGGTCAATGACCGTCTTTTCCACCGGCTCCAGACCGTTCCGTCCGCCTGCCGCCAGTTCACAGAACGACAGGATAAAGTCGGATTTCAGCGCCAGCGGGTTATCGTCCTCGCTGTAATTGAGGTTGATATCCATAGGGTTCACATACTGCGTGCTGGTAGGTGAGATTTTGATGACCTGTCCTTCCAGACGGTTCACCAGCGGAAAATATTCCGCCTCCGGGTCGCAGATCAGGATATCGTCCTTTGTGTTCAGGAACACACCCACGATGGAACGCTTTGCGGAAAAGCTCTTGCCGCTGCCGGGCGTACCTAAGATCATGCCGTTGGGCGTTTTCAGCTTTTTGCGGTCAGCAAGGATCATATTGCCGGAAGTGGCATTGAGCCCGTAGTAGAGGGCTTCGCCGCCGTGGAAAATCTCCTGTGTGGTGAAGGGAACGAACACCGCCACCGCCGAAGTGGTAAGCCCGCGCTGTATCTTAATGCGGTTGACACCCAGGGGCAGAGCCGACACGAAGCCGTCCTCCTGCTGAAAGTCCAGCCGCACCAGGGAGCAGTTATATTTCTGCGCCACGCTTGCCGCACGGAGAAGGTCATTCTCCAGCTTTTGCTTGCTGTCCGCAAAGTTCACCACCAGGAAGGTCATCAGGAACATTCGCTCATTTCTGCTTTGCAGATCACGGAGGATGTTCTTTGCCTCGCCTGCGTAGGTGGCAAGGTCGGTAGGGATGATATCCATATCGAAACCTTCCCGCACTGCCTTTTTCTGTGCATCGATCTTCATACTGTCAATGTCAGTGATCTTCCGCTTGACCGTTTTGATCGCCTCGTTCTGGTCCATGCTGCGGATATGGAGGCTGACAAGCAGCCCGCTGTCCGTATCCAGCAGTTCGGTGAGCATACGGTCATCCATTTCCGGTGCGCTGATCTGCAGAAAGGACACGGCACAGAATTTATCCGCCATCGTGAACTTCCGTGCTTCACCGAAGCGGAAAGAAGAAGGTGCGATAAAATCCTGGACCGACAGGCCGGAAGGGGCAAGCCAGCTCCATTCAAAGGCAAACCGTTCCCCGTCCGGGTGCAGGATGCCGTGGAGCATTTCCAGCCACTCCTTGCCGCCAAGCTCTTTTGCCAGAGCGCCCATGACCTTGAAATGGTTGAGGGCGTCCATGACAATCCGGGAAAATCGTGCCCGTGCGGTTTTGCTGTCCCGTGCCTCGATGGTGAGGGTCAGATACTTTGTTTTGATAAGACCGTTGTTGCCCCGTTCAAGCTGCTTGCGGAGCATTTGCGTGTAAAGCTCACGGATATGGTCGAAGTGATCTCCCTGCGCTGCGATCTCGATACGCTTCACAAAATCCTCCCGGTTCATGCGGCGGCTCACAAGGGAAAGCTGCATCCCGATAGAAGCGTCATGGGCGTTATACATATCGCAGAGGGCTTCAAAGATCGCCGTCTGGTCGTCAGGCTTTGCAAGCTGATAATTCACATCCTCGAACTCGATACACTTCGACCAGGTGTGGTCGTCCAGCTTGCACAGGCCGTCCGGGTACATCTGGCGGAACGGTAAAGTGTCCTGTGCGGAATGTACCTTGCCGTCGCCTCTGGCGGTTTCCAGAATACGGCTGATCTCACGCTTTTCCGCAGCGGTTAGCTTTACCGTGGGTTTTGCCGCCTGCCGTGCCTGCGGCTCTGGCTTTCGCTTTCTGAACAATGGCTTTCACCTCCTTTTCCGCCTGGGCCTGCCGCTCCAGGGCTGCGTAGAAATTGTTTGTCTGGTAAGGCCGTTCCTTCGTCCGCAGGAACATACAGCGGATGACCTGTCCGGCCACCACCTCCAGGGGTTGACCATGCCGCTCATACATGGCAAGTAGAAAGAACGGGAGCATGACGATAATCATGCAGAACGCGGCGGCACTGTTGCTGGCCGTGCGTCTGAGCAAAAAGAAAAGCGGTACTCCGATGAGTGCCGCCGCTCCGAAACATATAAGCTGCCGTTTGGTAAGCCCAAACAGCACTTTGGATTTTACTTTCGTCAAATCCTTTGGAATGGTTACATACGCCAATTTATCAAGCCTCCTTAATGCGCTCCGAACAGGCTCTTAGAGAGGCTGCCGGTCTTGAACAGGGCGAAGCACAGCAGGACCGTGTAGCCCATGCAGGCCCATATCGCGCCTGAGATATTTCCGTCCGTGGCGATACTCTGTACCAAAACAGAGTAGATTCCCACGCACACCATGATTAGAAATGCCTGGAACGCCAATGCAAACAGGGATTTCAAGTAGTTCTGTCCTGTATGGCTCCAATCCCGGTTTGTCATAGTGGCAAGCGGAATCGGTCCAACGGAAGTTGTCAAATACACCTCGATCATGCGGCCGTAGATGACAAGCATGATACAGATGGAAAGGGCGTTCATGGTAAGTCCCACAAAAAGGGACTGGAACCACAGCCCGAACAGTTCTCCCGTGCCCAGGGCTTCAAGCTGCGCCTCCATATCCGTGATGACGCTGCTGATATCAATGGAGGTATTCCCGATGATGACGCCTGCGCTGCTGTTCACAACGCTTTGCCCGACATCGAAGATACCCATGACGATATTCCATGTGTTCGTCACAATGAGAACGGCACAGAAGGTCTTGAAAATCCACTTGAAGAACATCCAGGTATCTACATCGTGCAGATTGTTTTTCTCTGTCACAAGCTGGATCAGCTCATAACACATTACGAATGTCAGGATAACCCCGGCGATTGGAACGATCACCGTTTCAGAGAGGTTTCGGATCATAGAAAAGACGCCGCTGTTCCATGCCAGCGGCGTCTGTCCCACTTCACCGGCGATCTCGCCTACTTTGGTATTGACCGTATCGAACATGCCCGACAGGTTTCCCGTGATCCCCTCGATGAGCAGCCCTCGGAGCCATTCATCGAGTTTGTCGAGTATGCCGCCCATAAGCGATCACCGCCGGACGATCAACCGAACAGGCCGGAGAGCAGAGGTACAAGGGTGATGCCGATGAGGGCGACACCGCCGCCGGCCATCAACTGTTTTATCCCCAATTAGGTGTAAAACTCTGCTCGATGGCGGGCGG
>OLSF01003485.1_pt1 | contig 10451 bp, 10 predicted proteins | sample 1672301 | NCBI WGS metagenome assembly OLSF01 (sample SAMEA3136669, study PRJEB25190) | human gut metagenome | biome: human gut; feature: human-associated habitat; material: faeces | place: Austria | collected 2013
TTGTATGGCCGCACCCAGCGCAATGAGCCCAGCCGCTTTTTGCGGGAGATCGAGCCGGAGTATCTGGAAGAGACCCGCAGCCCGGTGCTGGAACAGCGCAGCCGTCTGGGCGGCTGGGGCAGCAACTACAGCGACACGGTGCCCGGCGGTGCCTCCGGTTATTCCGGGGCTTCGGGCTGGGGCCGCGGTTCGTCTTCTTACGGCAGCTACGGTGGCAGTACAGGCTATGGAAACCGTTCCGGCTACCTGAACCGTGAGTACAACGCCGGGGAGAGCCGGGGCTTCGGTTCCGGTTACGCCGGGCGGGGGAGTTCTTCAAGCGGTTACGGCAGCAGTTATGGCTCCCATAGCGGCAGCGTGGGCGGTTCTGGCGGCTACGGCAGCGGCTACAGCCGCCCGGCAGTACCCAAAACGCCTGCAAAGCAAATCAACTTTACAGGAACGCCTGTCACAAAAACAAACGCAAACACGACGAAACACTACGAGCCCGGTGATGTGGTGGAGCACAAAGTCTTCGGGCGAGGCACGGTGGTGGCGGTCAAGCCTGCTGCCGGGGACCAGATCGTGGAGATTCGTTTTGAAAAGGTCGGCATCAAAAAGACCATGGCAAACTTTGCGCCGCTGACCAAAATTACGGAGGAATGAGAGTATGATGACCGTTCGATTGATCGCCCACACCCCGGAGCCGGAAAAGGTGGTGGCCGCAGCGGCCAAGCTCTGCTACTCCGATGCCCATATCACCGACCTGCTGGACGGGCTGGACGAGGAAAAGACCGCCCGCTTCCTGACCATGCTCAGTGACTTGGGCCACGCCAGCCCCATTGAGCACGCCAGCTTTACCTTTGGCATTGAGGGAGTCAGCCGCACCCTGCTGGCACAGATCACCCGGCACCGCATTGCGTCGTTCAGCGTCCAGAGCCAGCGGTATGTCCGGCTGGACGATTTCCGCTATGTCATCCCGCCCGAGATCGAGGCCATCCCCGAGGCAAAGGCAGCGTTCATCGAGAGCATGAACGAGGACGCCCAGCGGTATCTTGATCTCGTGCAGAAGCTGGAGGACGGCCACACCGCCCGCCTCATGGCCGAGGGAATGCCTGAGAAGCAGGCCCGCGCTAAGGCCTCCAAGCAGGCCAACGAGGACGCGCGCTTTGTGCTGCCCAACGCATGCGAGACGAAAATGGTAGTGACGATGAACGCCCGCAGCTTGCAGAACTTCTTCCGCCTGCGGTGCTGCAGCCGTGCCCAGTGGGAGATCCGGGCACTGGCCGAAGAGATGCTCCGGCTGGTCTACCCGGTGGCACCCCACCTCTTTGCCAAGGCGGGCCCGGCCTGCGTTTCCGGCCCCTGCCCGGAGGGAAAAATGTGCTGTGGCCGCACGGCGGAAGTCCGTGCCCGGTATGCCGCGCTGAAAGGGGAACCGCAGAATGGCTGATGCAAAAAAGGGCACCCTCATCGTGCTGGAAGGGCTGGACGGCAGCGGCAAGGCGACTCAGGCGAAACTGCTGGCCCAACACCTGAAAGAAGCAGGCAAAAATGTCCAGGAGATCACATTCCCGGATTATGCCAGCGATTCCAGCGCTCTGGTCAAGATGTATCTGGCCGGACAGTTTGGGGACAAGCCCGATGATGTGAACGCCTACGCGGCGTCAAGCTTCTATGCAGTAGACCGCTACGCCAGTTACAAAACCAGCTGGGGCAGCTTTTACGAGGCGGGCGGCGTCATCATTGCGGACCGCTACACCACATCGAATGCAGTACACCAGTGCTCCAAGCTCCCGCCGGAGCAGTGGGAGAGCTTTTTGCAGTGGCTGTTTGATTATGAGTTCCGGCTGCTGGGACTGCCTGCCCCGGATGAAGTCATCTACCTGCAGGTAGACCCCGCCGTGAGCCAGAAGCTGATGACGGGCCGCTACCATGGCGACGAGAGCAAAAAAGACGTCCACGAAAAAGACGTGGAGTACCTGGCCCGGAGCCGGAACGCGGCGGAATTCTGTGCGGCCCATCTGGGCTGGGAGACTGTCCACTGCACCCAGGGCGATGCCATGCGGAGCATCGAGGATATCCAGAGCGAAGTGCGGAAATTGGCCCAGCGGGTTATTTGAGAATAAAGGAGGCATCCTATTCATGTATCGTTTGATGCAGCCGTCGGATCGTGCGGCGGTGGTGGCACTCTGGCAGAAAGAGCGGGGGGATACGGCGGAGTTTATCAACACCGCCATGGACCGTTTTGCCGGGGAACAGAATGTTTACGTGGCCGAAGAAAACGGCCAGATCGAGGCTGCGGCATTGGCGGTGCCGGTCACGCTGCAGGGCCGCCCGGGCAATTACCTGTTTGGCCTGTGCGGGCAGGGCGACCTGATTTTGGCGGGTTTGGTGGATACTCTCTGCGCCCAGCAGAAGCTGCGGGGCGCGGGCTTTACGGTGGCCGCGCCCACCAGCCCGGAGCGGGCAGCGCTGCTGCAGGATAAGGGGTTCCAGAAAGCTTTTGCCCTCCGCTGCCTGCCCCGGGAAGTGGAGCGCAACCTGTGGAGCCAGGCTGAGTTTGACTCGGTGACCGCCAAAAAGCTCTGCGAGCTGCGGGAGCGCTTCTGGCCGGATACGGTCATGCTGACGCCGGAGAAGATGGCCGTGGTGCTGGGAGACCTGTACTCCCGCGGTGCCACCATCGTGTCCAGTGAGCAGGGCTATGGCATCTATTTCCGCAAGGAGGATACTCTCTATTTTGTGGAGCTGATGGCCGAGGATGACCGTTCTGCCGAGAAACTGATGGAAGCGGCCCGGGAGAAAGAGGTCATCGTGGAAAAAGCTGTGATCACGGTGGGTGCTGCCCAGAACCTGTTCCTGGGCGAGGGTACCCGGCAGGACTATGGCATGATCCGCTTTGAGGACGAACCCTTTGATGTGAGCGAGAGCTACATGCGGCTGATGCTGGAAAACGGTTAAAGGAGTGGGTATGGCACACAAAAATTCCCACAGTGCTCCCCGCAAAAGGGGCGGGGCACTGAAAATTGTTCTGGTGCTGCTGGTACTGCTGCTCGTGGTCGCGGGCGGCGGTGTCTGGATGGCAAAGCGGGAAATCGACGGCGGCACGCCGGGTGAGGAAGTTACCGTGAGCATCCAGCAGGGCAGCGGCGTGAGCACCATTGCCAACGCGCTGAAAGAGGCGGGGGTGATCAAATTCCCGCGCCTGTTCCGCTGGTATGTGGGCAAACAGGGAGCTGCCGCAAAATTGCAGTACGGCGAGTTTACGCTTGCGCCCGGCAGCTCCTACAACGACCTGATCGAAGTGTTGTCGGAGTATGCCAAGGCCGAGAGCGTCCGCCTGACGTTCCCCGAGGGTACCACCGCCATCGCCATGGCCCGGAAGATGGAGGATGCCGGCCTCTGCACGGCTGAGGAATTCCTGAAAGAGGCCAACACCGGCGATTTCAGTGAATATAAGTTCTGGCAGTATGTCCCGGACGACAAGGACGCCCCGGATCGCTTTTTGAAGTGCGAGGGCTATCTCTTCCCGGATACCTACGAGTTTTTGAAAGACGACACCGTCCACAATTATGTGGCCACGTTCTACGCCCACTTTGACAAGCAGATCACCGACGCCATGTACAAGCAGCTGGACGAGCAGGGAATGACCCTGCCGGAGCTGATCACGCTGGCATCGTTCGTGCAGGAGGAAGCGGGCAACGACCAGGACGATAATGTGGCCCAGGTGTTCCGCAACCGGCTGGCGGAGGGTTCGCCCTACCCCAAGCTGCAGAGCAACGCCTCCAGCCATGTCCAGAGCGATGCCGACAACAACTATCTGTGGAACTGGGTGGCCCCCTATTACGGCGGGTGGGACAATATCCCGGAAAACATCGTCTCTGCGTATGATACCTACCATACGGCGGGCCTGACCCCCGGCCCCATCTCCAACCCCGGCATCGCTGCCATCCGGGCGGCGCTGAGCCCGGAGCCGGACGAGGAAGCGAAGGACGCCTATTTCTTCGTCACCGACCTCAAGGGCAACTACTACTATGCCCGCACCCTCAGCGAACACAACGCCAACTGCCAGACCGCAGCGGACGTGAACAAAACGGTGGGGTGAGGGAACTCTACCGTCATTTTCTGAAAAAAGAGAGGAATATCAACTATGCTGCAAATCCCGGAACTGCTCGCCCCGGCGGGCGATCTGGAGCGCCTGCGCTATGCCATCAACTACGGTGCCGATGCCGTTTACTGCAGCCTGCCGGAGTTCGGCATGCGGTCTGCACCGGCCAACTTTACGCCGGAGCAGCTCACCGAGGGCGTCATCTATGCCCATGCCCGGGGCCGCAAGGTCTACCTGACCATGAACACCCTGCCCACCAATGAGGAAGCCGACCGCCTGCCGGACGCCATCAAGGAGGCCGCCAAGGCCGGTGTGGATGCCTTCATCGTGGCCGACCTGGGCGTGCTGGATGCCTGCAAGACCGTTGCCCCGGACATCGACGTGCACATGTCCACCCAGACCGGCATCACCAACTGGGCCGCCGCCCGCGCCGCCTATCACCTGGGTGCCAAGCGCGTGGTGCTGGCCCGCGAGATGTCCCTGCAGGACATCGCCATCCTGCGCGACAAGACCCCGCCGGAACTGGAGATCGAGGCCTTTGTGCACGGTGCCATGTGCATGAGCGTGTCCGGCCGGTGCCTGCTGTCCAATTACATGGCAGGCCGCGACGCCAACCGGGGCCAGTGCGCCCAGCCCTGCCGCTGGAAGTACTACCTGAGCGAGGAGACCCGCCCCGGCCAGCTGTACGAGATCGGCGAGAACGAGAACGGCAGCTACATCCTCAACGCCAACGACCTGTGCACCGCGCCCTTCATCGACCTGATCTGCAAGGCCGGTGTGGACAGCCTGAAGATCGAGGGCCGCGCCAAGACCTTCTATTATGTGGCCAGCGTGACCGCCGCTTACCGCAAGGCGCTGGACGCCTATCTGGCCGACCCCGCCAACGACAACTTTGAGCTGCCGGCTGAGGTCTACGAGGAGCTCACCCGCACCAGCCACCGCCACTACTCGCCGGGCTTCTACTTTGGCCGCGAGCAGGCCAAACAGGCCACCGACAGCGCCACCTACATCCGCGAATGGGAGTTCGTGGGCACGGTGGACAGCTGGGAGAACGGCGTGGCCCACTGCCAGCAGCGCGGCAAGTGGAGCCTGGGCGATACGCTGGAAGCCCTCTGCCCGGACGGCCGCAGCATCCCGCTGACGCCGGAGTGGATCGAGAACGAGGCCGGGGAACGGGTGGACAGCACCCCTCACGCCATGGAAAAATACACCATGCCCACCCCGGAGCTGCCGCCCATGAGCCTGCTGCGCCGGAAAACGGTGTAACAGCGTGACAAAAAAGAAGGAATCCGACGTGAAGTATAGTGACACTTCTGGCCGCTACGCCCTTCTGGACGAACTGCGCGGGTTGGATCTGGTCAGTATGATGCTCTATCACGGCTGCTGGGATCTGGTCAATCTCTTCGGTATTCAGGCCGACTGGTATTATGGTCTGCCCGGGCATCTGTGGCAGCAGAGCATCTGTTGGGTGTTTATTCTGTTGTCCGGCTTCTGTGTGCAACTGGGGCATCATACCTTGCGCCGGGGCGCACAGGTGTTTGGGGCAGGGGCGCTTGTCACGGCAGTCACGCTGCTTTTTATGCCGGAGGACAGAGTTATCTTTGGTGTGCTGACCCTGCTGGGCAGCGCTATGCTGCTGACCGGCCTTTTGGAAAAGCCACTGCGGCACATTCCACCCGCAGCAGGGTTTGCTATCTCCGCAGTGTTGTTTGCTCTTACCCGCAATGTCTCGGCAGGCTATCTGGGTTTTGGAAGCCTGCGCCTTTGGCTGCCGCAGACACTGTATGCAAACTGCGTTACAGCGTACTTTGGCTTTTATCCGTGGTGGTTCTATTCTACGGATTATTTTGCCCTTCTGCCGTGGCTGTTTCTGTTCTGGGCGGGGTACTTTCTCTACGACGTTGTAGGGCGGCAGCGCATGGAGCCCTTGCGCCGCTCGGTCTGCCCGCCGCTTGGCTGGCTTGGGCGGCACTCGCTGCTGTTGTATCTGCTGCACCAGCCGGTCATCTACGGGGTGCTGTTGGTAGTTTTCCGCGTATTAGGCGGCTGAAATACACGCTTCATGCACTTTTGAGAAAGGCGGGATTGTTGCACCGTGCAAACATTGCACGAACGTCTTGACAAGCAGGGCAGGGCTGTGGTATCCTGTTGACGGTTAGAAGATACTAACCGCAAAATGCGTCATGAAACACGGACGCATTTTTACAGAACATGAAGTTATTCTAAACTAACTACGCAGAGAAAGAGGTAGAGTTTTATGAGCAAAGTAGCAATCGTATTCTGGAGCGCCACCGGCAACACCGAGACCATGGCAAACTGCATCGCCGAGGGCGCAGGCGCCAACGGCACCATCGTACCCTGCGCCGAGATGACCCCCGCAAAGTTGGCAGAGTTTGACGTTGTGGCCTTTGGCTGCCCGGCTATGGGTGCAGAGCAGCTGGAGGAGAGCGAGTTCGAGCCTATGTTTGCTGCGCTGGAAGGCTCTCTGAACGGCAAAAAGATCGCACTGTTCGGCTCCTACGGCTGGGGTGACGGTCAGTGGATGCGCGATTGGGCGCAGCGCGCACAGGACGACGGCGCACAGCTGTTCAGCGAGGAAGGCCTCATCTGCAACGAAACGCCCGATGATGATGTGCAGGCCGCCTGCCGTAAGCTGGGCGCAGATCTGGCTGCTTGGTAAAACCCATGTATAAACTCTTGCTCCATAGGGCAACCTATGGACAAAGAGGTGATAAACATGGAAAACATCGGCGTGACCTGTGATGTCTGCGCGTGCTGCCACAACGTGGACGGCTGCAAATGTGATCTGCCGCAGATCAAGGTGACGGAGCAGTGCAGCTGCACCACCCAGCAGGTGGAGACCCCGCACTACTGCCAGAGCTACGAGGAAAAGTAAGTTCCCCACCAACGCACAGCAGCCCCTGCCGGAGAAACCTTTCCGGCAGGGGCTGCTGTTTGTTATATGAACATTCAGCGCAGCGCCACGTTACAGGTGGCAAGGCTGCGGATCAGCGTACCAACGCTGTCCTTCATCTGGATGCCGGCAAAGCCCAGCGCAAAGGCGGCCTGCACGTTTTCCAGTCTGTCGTCGATAAATATGCATTCGCTGGCCTTCAGCTGATACTTTTTCAACAAAGCCTTGTAGATCTGCGGGTCAGGCTTATTCACCTGTACCTCGCAGGAGGCTACACCGCCGTCAAACTGAGCCAGTACGCCGCGCTCGGTCAGCAGCTCCAGCACATCCTGCGGGATGTTGCTCAGGTAATACACGCAATAGCCGTGGTTCTTCAGCCGCCGCACCAGCTCCAGCATCCGCAGACGCGGGCGCAGAATGTGCATCCAGTCGTCCAGAACGCCCTGCACCTCAAAGGCACAGCCCTCGGCACGGGCGTGCTCCAGCATTCGCTGGTTGCCGTCATAGCGGGAAAGTTTGCCTGCGTCCAGCAACTGCCACTCCTCGCTGCCAAAGGTCAGGTCGTAAACTTTCTCTTCCATTTCGGCGTTGCACAGCCGGTCTACAAGGTATGCCTTGGGGGCAAAATCCACCAGTACACCGCCGATATCAAAAATAATGCTTTTATACATAAATACTGCCTCGCTTGTATTGGATGTTTTCCAGATATTTTCCATAGTATACCACAACCGGGCGGGTGCTTTCCACCCCTTTGGCATAGAAAATGCCGCCCCGGCGTATGCTGTGACAGAAAGGGGAGAGCGCCATGACGATCCGGGAACTTTGTGAGAAGGAGGTCGTTCAGCTGGAGCAGGGGATGTGCCTTGGCCGCGCGGACGATCTGGAGCTTGACCCCGCAACGGCGCAGCTGCAAAGCTTGATTTTGCTGGGCAGACCGCGGCTTTTTGGCCTGCTGGGCCGGGACGAGAGCCTGACCATCCCGTGGCAGGAGATCGAGACCATCGGCACAGACGCAATTCTGGTGCATACTGCTGTGCCAAAAGCACCGGCAGCACCTCACGGCTTCTGGCAGCAGCTGCGGGCAAAGCTTGGTCTGTGAAAAATAGGGGAATATTTTGAAAAATAAAACTGTAATTTTTGTAAAATCATGAATGGACATTTTCGGCGAAATGACTATAATAGGCACGAAAGGCTTGTGCAAATAGCAAAGCCACTTTGGAAATAGGGTTCGGGACGTGGAAAGGGATATCGACTATGAAAACATCCAAACCGCTGTTGACCCTGCGGATGCTCTTCCCGGCGGCAGCTTCCTTTATTGTGCTGCTGCTGGGTGAGTGGATCGCGCGCGGGTCACTGACCGCTGATACCTTTATCAGCTTTATTTTCCCCCATTTCGGGGCGTATCTGCTGGCATGGCTGCTGCTGTTTCTGGTGTGGGAGCTGCTGGACTGGGTGCTGCGCATCCCGCCGCTTGCTACGCTGGGCATGGCCGTTTTGGGCTGTGCGCCCTGCGCAGTAAACTTCTATACCATGCAGCTGCGGGGTGAGCCCTTTCTGCCGTGGGACCTGATGCAGGTGTCCGAAGCCGCCGGTGTGGCCTCTGCTGCCGGGCTCAAGCTGCAGACCAGCATGGTGGTCTCCATTGTGCTGGTGCTGGCACTGACGGTGGCAAGCTTCTTTGTTTACCGCGGGCGGCTGCGCCAGCGCTGGCTGCCAAGGCTTGCGGGCACCGGTGCCTCGGCAGCGGCGCTGTGTCTGCTGATCTTCGGCGTTTATTTACAGCCTGCAGTCACGCAGGTTTTGGGCATCACGCCGGATGCGTGGATGCAGGACCGCTACTACCGTTACTACGGTGTGCTTACCGGTTTTATGACCAACCTCACCAATTTGGAGATCGCCAAGCCCGAGGGCTACTCGGAGCAGGCAGTGGACGATATTCTGGATAACGTGGCCGAGAGTGAGAAATTCTCCACCGGCCCCATGTATGCAGGCAGCTATGCCGCCACTACCCCCAAGGAGGAGCAGGCAAAGCAGCCTACCATTATTTATGTAATGGATGAATCCTACTGGGATGTTTCGGAGCTGGAGCAGTGCGGCATTACCTTTGATACCGATGTATCGCAGAACCTTCACGCTCTGCAGCAGACCAGCGCTTACGGCAGGGCGTACAGCCCCAGCTTTGGCGGCGGCACCTGTGATGTGGAGTTTGAAGCTCTGACCGGCTACTCCGTGTCCTTCCTGCCCAGCGGCAGCAAACCCTACCAGCAGCACGTCACAAAGCCCATGTTCGCCCTGCCCAATTACCTCAAGCTCAAGGGCTACCAGACCGCTGCGGTGCACTGCTTCTGGGCAAAATACTGGAGCCGCGATAAGGCCTACCCCAACCTCGGCTTCAGCGATTTTATCAGTCTGGAGGATATGCACGGTGTGACCAAGGTGCGCAAGCACTACTGGACCAGCGGCCTTGTGACCGATGACTCCATGGCCGACCAGATCATTCAGCAGTACGAAAAGATGAGCACTTCCTCTGATAAGCCCATCTTCCTGCACGCGGTCACCATGCAGAACCATACCAATTATAATAGGGATAACTACCCGGACGACGAGCGGGTACACGTTGTATCTCATCCGGTGGGGCTCAAGAGCAGCACCGTGGGCGCGCTGGAAGATTTTGCTACCGGCATCCGGGATGCAGACGCCATGCTGGGCAAGCTGACAGCGTATTTCTCTCAGGTGGACGAGCCGGTCATTCTGGTGTTCTGGGGCGACCACTATAACCCCATTGATTCCAACTACGATGTCTACACCACCACCGGCTACGCAAGCGGCTCCAGCACCGACCCCCGTCTGCACCAGACCACGCTGCTGATGTGGTCGAATTACAGCCAGCAGCAGGTGGACTTTGGCACCATTGCCGCCTACGATATCTCCCCGGTGATGATGGAACTGTTCGGGCTGGAGCAGCCGCTGTACTTCCAGTTCCTCAACCGGCAGCTGCGGGTCGCCAGCCGCAGCTGCACCCGCGGCACCACCATGAATCTGGATGGCACCACCACCCAGCAGCCCACGGAGTTCCAGCAGCGCTGGACAAACGAGCACTGGATGCTGCAATACGACCTGATGTTCGGCAAGGGATACGCCCTCAACCGTATGGGTGTTGCAGGTTTGAGCGGGATGAATACGGGCAAATAAGAGAAAAAGTAAGCATTTCTTTATACAAAACAGAGAAAACCACTTGCAACCGCATTCTTTTTGTGCTATTATAACAAAGCATTACACACGCATCACTATGCCCTTTTGTGCCCTTTTGGGTTGAGGGCAGTCCGCCGGTACCCGATGTACCGTGCAGATCACGGTGTGCGGAGGCAAAACAATATCTGGAGGTATTTTATTATGGCAGTCGTTTCTATGAAGCAGCTTCTCGAGGCAGGTGTGCACTTCGGTCAC
>OLSF01003486.1_pt1 | contig 10441 bp, 8 predicted proteins | sample 1672301 | NCBI WGS metagenome assembly OLSF01 (sample SAMEA3136669, study PRJEB25190) | human gut metagenome | biome: human gut; feature: human-associated habitat; material: faeces | place: Austria | collected 2013
AAAGTTTGGGGACCCGGCGGTTTTTTCCGATAAAATCGAGAGAAAGCCAATGCGGCAAAAAAGACCACATTCCCGGCGGAATGATAATAATTCTCTGTTCTAAGAAATCCATGTATCCCATGACAGTAATAATTTTAAATTAGACAATATGTTAATAATCTCAATAGTATGTAAAATTTCTGCTTATTGTAGTCTTTTTGTCCGAATATTCAACAAAAATCAAAAGCTTTCTGATTTATTTTATATGGCGTTGTCTGGTTCGCAGCGTCTGTTGCCGCTATGGTATATTCCCGATATCTCTGTTGCTCGCCGTCAAACTACTTCTTTGTGGAATTCCGAGAGGTCTTAAATACCATACTGAAAATCTGCGAGGGAGGTCTTTTAGTATGTTGGTTGCTCTGGAGTTGTGGAAGCGTTGAACCCTGTCAGAGATGCGACTCCGGCGTTTGACGGAGGAATTAAATGAATCATATTGACTTTTGCGGAGAATAGCACTCATAATTTTCGTATATTTTGTGTTATATATAACAGGAGATTGAAATAATGGACAGACAAATTATTGAAATTTCAAATAATGGTTTTTTCTTATCATTATATCGAGGATTTCTTGTTATAGAAAACGAGAAGAAACAAAAACAAGAGATACCTTTAGATAATATTTTATCTTTAATATTGTCAGCAGATAATACTGTTATATCTAAAAATATAGTCAATGCTGTTATTGAGCAGGGTGGAAATATTATATTTTGCGACAAAAAATATTTGCCATCAACGATAGCCGTGCCATATACGGGACATTGGTTAACGTCACATCGAATAAAGCAGCAAATAGATTGTTCCAGACCATTGCAAAAAAATTTATGGAAGAGTATTGTTCAGCATAAAATATTAAATCAATCCTCTGTTCTGGAATATTTTTTTCCTGATAACAAAAATATCGAAAGATTAAAAATTTTAGCCAAAGATACTCTAAGTGATGATGCCCGCAATCATGAAGGAATGGCCGCAGCTTTATATTTTAAATCATTGTTCGGCAAAAAATTTGTGCGCAACAGGTTGAATCCCGATATAAATATTTTGCTTAATTATGCTTATACCATATTAAGGGCTATGGTAGCTAGAGCTGTTTCTGGCAATGGTCTATTGCCTTATTTGGGGTTAAAGCATTGTGGAAAAACTAATTCGTTACCCCTAGTTGATGATTTGATTGAACCATTCAGAGCAATAGCTGATAAATTAGTTTTTGATGAAGTAAATAAAATTATCAATACTGATAATATTGAATTAAATGCAGAAATAAAAAGAAATTTAGCGAAGCTTATTGTTTTTCCGGCGATTACAGGTAAGGGGGCTGTTACTTTGAGTGATGCAATATACGATTTTGTCGGCAGTTTAGTATCTAGTTTTGAAGATAAAAAAGTATTGCTTAAATACCCTCAATATGAATTGTAAAAATAAATTAGACATGAGGGCGTTGACCGTCTAATTAATCTCTGATACTTTAAGCCGCGCTATCCGGAGTTACTTCACCAAGTTATAGTTGACCGTCTAATTAATCTCTGATACTTTCTGAAAAACCAGTGCATTTTCCATGCTCAAGTTATAGTTGACCGTCTAATTAATCTCTGATACTTTGAATTCCATTCTTGACTGCGACTTTGACTTGTTATAGTTGACCGTCTAATTAATCTCTGATACTTTCACCGACAAGAATATCAACAATACCGCGTAGTTATAGTTGACCGTCTAATTAATCTCTGATACTTTTCAACAAGCGAAGAGGTACCTTATAATACTGTTATAGTTGACCGTCTAATTAATCTCTGATACTTTAATACGCTTAGACACATCGCTAGCATAGATGTTATAGTTGACCGTCTAATTAATCTCTGATACTTTGCCAAGCTCTGTGCGAATTTCATTGTCAGTGTTATAGTTGACCGTCTAATTAATCTCTGATACTTTAAAAGACCTCAGGACCACGCTGCGGCCAAGGTTATAGTTGACCGTCTAATTAATCTCTGATACTTTCCTGATAAGTTAACTGTTCGGTTTCACTCAGTTATAGTTGACCGTCTAATTAATCTCTGATACTTTTGATAAAAGGCTTCATCTTATTCATCAACTGTTATAGTTGACCGTCTAATTAATCTCTGATACTTTGATCAGGCATTATGGACATGAGTCCCATGAGTTATAGTTGACCGTCTAATTAATCTCTGATACTTTCTCCGACAATACCGCGATAGGCACCGACAAGTTATAGTTGACCGTCTAATTAATCTCTGATACTTTATCTAATAGCATAAGGCCTTGAAATAAAATAATTTCAAGGCCTTATTGTAACTTTAAAAACATATTTTCTTATGGTTAAAACAACAGTAATTGACCATTTTTTTCGCGAATCGATTCTTCATTTTCTTCAAAATTTTTGCCTAAATAATTTTCCGTCATCAGATATTGTTTATCTGTAATATATATAAATGAGATAGATGAGTTATCAGGAATAAATTTTGAAAGCTTTTTCGTGGTTGTTTGTCCGACGGATAAACTTTTAACCGGCTTAATATATACCGAAAACTGTTTCATCACGAAACCATTATCGAGTAATAAATTGCGAAATCTTGTTGCTTTGCGCATTTCAGTTCTGGTGCGAACAGGAATGTCAAACATACAGATTATCCACATCATTGACCATCCTGTCAGAGTTTCAAGCCGCTGTCTTCGTGCCATTCCAGAGAGCCTTATGTTTCTTTTTGATTTTGCCGAATGGTGTCAATTCAATTTTACGTGCTTTGTTGTTTGTAAAATAACTTAATCCTCTATTTACAAGACTATCAACAAACATATATTGTAAATTTTTATCTTTAGGCGAAGTCATACGGGCATCGCTAACAAAATCAATAGTAACAGCACCATTACTAAACTTCTTCACTTTTGCCAAACATCTTTCTTTGTCGGTATATTGTTTCCATTCATCAGGCGTATCAAGTTCTAAAATATCTCCTTGTTGGACAGACCAGATAATTTTTCCGCCTTCTTTTTTCCATTGAGGCTCAAAATCGGCCTGGTTTGCATCAAAGCGTTTAATAACTTCCCAGCCGATTTTACCGTTTTTTTGGTAAAAATCTACGCAATGGTTGTTTCGCCCCTCATAAGCAACGCCGTGTTTTTTAATATAAACTAAAGAAGAATTATTTTCATAACATCTGAATTTATCGCCTTTCCATAGGCCTTTATCTTGAATAATGCGGAACGCTTTTAATAAAATTCTTCCTTCGGTAATTTTGATTTCCTTTTTACCTTCGGCCACGCCCTGTTCATTTTCGGCAATTAAAATTTGTTCCGCCGTATTCATATAGAGTTCAAAATCTTGTACTAACTTAGCCTGTTTAGCTTTATGCTCTGCAATATCCTCGTGCCATTCATTTTTTATTGTTTCGGGAATAAGCAGTTTCGTTAAATCTTTAGCCGATTTTACCACCTGTAAAATTTTGCGAGAATAAACAGTGATTAAAGAATTTGGGTCATCAGGATTTTGACACAAAACGGTTCTACCTGTTTCTTTATGAAATTGTCCGGCTTTGCTATGATTAGGCTTGTGCGAGACTTTGATATCTTTTAGGCAGGAAATGACTTTTCGCCTGAAATCGGCCAAAGATTCGACAGAAGTTAAAGGCAACGGATAATGAATTTTGTTAATGTCATTTTCTTCTGCCATTTTTTGAATCAATCCGCGATTTGCGCAAGCAACCGTTATGGCATCCATGGCGTGATGTCGGTGGTCAATACGCGGTTTGGGTTGCCATTCTTTATTTTTTGCCTTATCAAAAAATTTCCATTTGCCATCAATATCGGGTTTGTTTATTCCCTCTATAATTTCGCCTGTATCCAATTCCAGCCAGTAAGGAGGGCAATTGACATATCTTGGAATATCAAGTCCCATTAAATCATATTCCAGACCATATAAATTCCAATGTTGGCGCAATTTGGCCGTTTGTCCGCCTTTGACCGCCAAAATACGAGTTTGCATAACTTCGTCACAATCAGAGCAATCGACAATAGCCCGCAAATATCGCTGAGCCATTTTTGCCACATAGCGGGTATCCGTCAGATAACGCGTGCTCTCTTCTTTATCGCCGCTTTCTTCATACTTTTCACGTGCATCTGCTTCAAAACGCCAGGATTTCTGAGGGGTGCGGGAACGGGCATTTTTTAAAATTTCTCTTATTTCTTCTTGTGTTTTTGTTTCTTCAAAATATTCATAGGCATATCGGTCGCCTTTGTTTAAGTTGTCATTGTTGTTAACTAAACAGAGGTTGTTATATGTATCTGTTCCGCCTTTGGCTTGAGGAATAATATGCTCAATTTCCATACCCGTAAATATAGAGGAAATATTTTGTGTCGGATTGTAAGCATCCTTCCAGCCTTGCTCTTTGGCTAGTTTATATTTTAAAATATTTTTGTTATTTATGGCAATTTTATGCTCTTTTAAATAATTTTTAGCCTCTTCATTAAGTTTTTCATTTTGTTTTTGTTGGTTTTCAAATTCTTTTTTCTTCTTTGTTGACATACCGACATCACGACCAAGCTCAATATTGATGTCATAAGGCTTGCCATAAATTTTAATAATTTCATTAACAACCAAGCGAATTTGATTGAGAATCATATGTACGGCAGGATTGGCGATTTTGCCCCATCTTATCTCATCAGGGTTAAGGCTTTTGTTGTTATTTATCATTAAAGGCGGAAGCGGGGCCGTATCTGTTTGTAAAATTTCTCCATAATAAGGAAGCTGGAAACATTTTCCCTGATTCTGGCGAGCGATTTCTTCCTCTGCCATAAATCGTTTATCCGTTTCCGCCAATTTGTCGGTAATTTCACGATGAGTTAATACATCTTCTTTTAATTTTTCGAGGATAATTTTTGTGGCACTTATGCCTAACATTCCCCGTCCTTTGGGCAATTTGGTTAAAAGGTTGCCGATTTCTTTTTCGTCATCAATCTTCAGAATAGGTTTAAGATATTCGATTAACGCATCTTCGTTGTATAAACGAGCATTTTTATCCTTTGACATTTTAGGCTCGGCCAAAAATTCAATAAAAGATGAAAGCTCATTTTCGTTCATATTCTGCAAATGTTCGTTATTTGCAAATTCGGGACGAGAATATAAATAGGCCTTGATTACTCTGTCATCAACCAAAGAAATTTTGTGTTGGGCTGACAAATTGAGCAATTTTTTTATTGCTTGCTTACCTGCATTTTGCCCTTTCAGCAATAGTTCATTAACGATAGAATCTCTTTCTTCCAAGGTTAATTTTCTTTTGTTCATATCGTTTAAAATGCGGATGTTGTTGACTTCTTCATAAATACGACGCATTTCCGATAACGGGTGGGCTTTTAACAAACGGTCTTCTTCTCTGAAATAAATGCATTTACCTGTAGCATAAGGTGCTGCTGGACGTTCATAAAATAAAATGTCGTAAATTTCTTTTTTTAAATTTTCTTTTTTCATTTGCGGATAAAATTCGGCTTGTTTATCCCAAATTTTATTAAATTCATCTTTAACAAGGTAGCGAGGGATTGCGTAATCTACAATATTTTTTTCAATAGCATATTTTTTCTGACGAACTGTTTTATCGTTTCCTTTGCCGGAGATTATTTTATTATAAAAAAATTCACCGATGGTTTTGGAATTTGTTTCTTTCAGGTGATGTAGCATCATATCATAAGAAGACTTTTTAGCTTTTGACTTTTCACCCTCTTCTAAGATTTCCTCTTCTGTTTCTTCACTGGCCGAGACAAAACCTGCCCCGCGATGTTTGGCTATATGCAAAACGGCCCGTCCGACATAATAAGGGCTTGCCAATTTTTCGTTTAGGGCATCTGTTCTGATTTTATAAGGAGATTTGCTTTTTAGTTTATCGGTTCCTTCAGGATTTTCATTCGGCCATAAGCCATTTTCAAAAAGCTTTTTAGCTAAGAGCTCCAACCGTTTTTGGTTCTGACCAAATTTTTGCGGGCTGTTCTTTTAAGTCTTCTCTCCTCGGCGCCTTCTGAAACTTCAAAAATACGGACACCTGCATCAATAATATCTTTTGCATTATTTTCATTATCAAGCTCAATGACTGCACTTCCTATTGAACCAACACCCAAATCAAGACCTAGACGATATTTCATGGCTATCTCCCTTATATGCAAACAACTTGATATAGGCTATAATATAACTATTGACATTTCAACAATAATATCGGCATAATATTAGGTGTTATGTGAATGACGTAATTTTTTTCAGAGATTAATTAGACGGTCAACACATATATAATAAGGCTGGAAATGCCGTAAGATGAGGGAGCAATTTGTTGCTCCCATTATTTTAATTTTAAATTATATCATAAAAACCTTACCGCCTATCAAATTTAGGAGACTGTAAAGGTTATGTTCTACCCGTAAATTTCGCCGTTAGGTTCAATAATTTTGCTTTTGCAAAGTATTTGTAACATTTTTTAGCCTACTGTTGCGGCGTTACAAATCAGCAAGTGCTTTTACCATAAAAAAAAGACCCGTTAGGGGTCTGTTTTTATTATGGTGCTCCGTAGTTGACGAATTGCTGAACTCTATTGTAGATGAAAGTATTGATATAAACAAGTGGAAAAACGAAGGTTAAACAATAAATTTTACCGATAGGGAAATTTTTATTGACATTTTGTAGTTTAATGATGTATATTTACCGATAGGGAAATTTTTTATTTTAAAGGTTTTCTTTGTGATAAAAATTTACCGATAGGGAAACTTATGAAAACAAAAGATTTGGCAGATATAATAAGAAAGAAACGTAAAGAACAGAAATTAACCCAACCGCAGTTAGCTGGTTTATGCAATGTTGGTGTGCGGTTTATTGTTGATTTGGAATCTGGCAAAGAAACCTGTCAGATTGGCAAGGTCTTATATGTCTTGGATATGCTGGGAATTAAATTGAAGATTGACGGAGATAACCAATGAATTTGTTAGATGTTTATTTTCATAATAGGAAAATTGGTGTTTTGAAAGAACATAATTCCCGATTAAGTTTTAAATATTTGGATGATGCGACAGAATCTATTGCCTATCAGCTTCCTTTGCAGAAAGAAGCTTTTGGCGATAAGGAAACACGAAGCTTCTTTTCCAATTTACTGCCAGAAGGCGATGTGGTCAAAAAAATTGCCCAGATAAAACAGGTTTCTCTTAATAATCCTTTTGCCTTATTAAGAGAATTAGGAGGAGAATGTGCAGGAGCGATTTCCCTTTATCCGCAAGATATGACACCTGTTTTTAACGATACTTTGGAAGAAATATCAGAAGATGAGTTGGCATCTCTTTTGGGCAAACTTTCGCAAACTCCGTTATTGACGGGTGAAGGCATCCGTTTGTCGCTTGCAGGAGCACAGGAAAAATTGGCTTTGACGATTTTTCCTGATGATGACAAGTATTACAAACCATCAGATAAGTATATCTCTACTTGGATTTTAAAACCAGAGAATCGGAATTTTCCAGATTTAATCTATAATGAATATTTTTGTATGAAATTGGCTGGTTTAGTTGGATTAGATGTTGCTGAATGTAGGATTAAAAAATTTGGTTCAGTAGCTGCCTATATGACGAAACGATTTGACAGATTGGAAACAGTTAGGTCTTGTCCAGAGGTCAGAGATGCAGATACTGTTAGACAATGGAATATTGTTCAGCGAATCCATCAGGAAGATTTTTGTCAGGGGTTGGGATTGTCTAATAAAAAATATCAGAGAACTGAGGGCGGACCAAGTATTAAACAATGTTTTCAATTTATTCATAATAATCTGGCAAACAAGGCAAAAGACGAATTGCATTTTCTGAAAAGTATTGTTTTCAACTTTTTGATTGGCAATTCTGATGCCCACGGAAAGAACTTTTCCTATCTGCACACGGAATATGGATATGTATTAGCTCCGTTGTATGATTTGGTATCTACACAGGTTTATCCGCAGCTTGCCCAAGAAATGTCAATGGCTGTCGGCGGAGAGTATGAACCAGACAGGATTGACAGAAACAATTTTATAGCAATGGCAAAAGAACTTGGTATTAAAAATCAGCTTATTAATGATATTTTGGATAAATTGTCAGCAGAAATAATCGTGCAGGCAGAAAAACTGAAAGCAACGACTATTGCTGAAAAGAATTATAATCCTGTTTATGATAAGATTATAGAGATTATCCAAACAAGGACTGTTCAATTATAATTTAGCGTTAATATCAGATTGATAAATAGATATGTGCGTTCTAATGGCAAAATCCTATGTTGGTGCTCTTGCTGATAATGTTAAAAGGGCAGAAGAAAAAATGCTTAATGAGGGACTTTTACCAGGTCCTGCACCAATTGGTTATCTGAATACCAAAGATGAAAATGGAAAGAAGACCATTATCATAGACCCAGACAGAGGCCCATTGATTAAAAAATTATTTGAAGAATATGCAACAGGGTTGTTCTCTATGGATGAGCTGGTTAAAAAGTCCAAAGCTTGGGGGCTGCGAAATCGTAATAGCGGTAATCCGATTACCAAAGCTCAATTTGCTGATATTTTGCAGAATCCATTTTACTATGGAGTTATGTATTATAACAAAGAATATTATCCTCATCGTTATGAAAAACTTATTTCCAAAGAATTATTTGATAAATGCACCGAAGTGCGAACAGGAAAATTCAAACGAACTTCCAAGCACACCAAAGAACCCTATATCTTCAGGGGATTAGTTCGTTGCAAACATTGCGGATGCCTGCTTTCGCCTTATACCAAGAAGAACAAATATGTCTATTTGCGACACACCGACCTGAAAAACTGCAAACATTGTAGTAATGTCAGTGAAAAAGTTCTATTGAAGGATGTTGAAAAATCTCTTTCATCAATCCATTTTGACGACGATTTGAAAGCAGCTTTGGCTATTCGCTTGAAAAGGCAGTATGAAGTGCTTCATGGGAACACTTATTATCAGTTGGAAAAGAATCAGAATGAGCTGGCTGATATTGAAGAAAATCAGAAAAAACTTTTGGATTTGCTGATTGCAGGAACTGTTCCTGCCGAAGTTTATCGCAACAAAAATGCTGAATATGAAACAGCTAAAATTGAGCTCCAAACTAAAATTGAGAAATTGCAGACCCCAGATGCCTCTGTTGAACAGGCAATTGATAAGATATTGAATTTCAGCCAAAATTCTTTTGCAATTTTCAAAAGTTCGCAAATTGAAGAAAAAAGACGTATTTTAAATATCGTTTTTGCGAACTTTTTTATGGATGGAAAAAATCCTGAAATATCAATGAGAAAAAACTTCAGCCTCCTATCAAATTTAGGAGGCTGTAAAGATTGGTGCCCTGGAGAAGACTCGAACTTCCACTACCTGAGGTAACATGCACCTGAAGCATGCGCGTCTACCAATTCCGCCACCAGGGCTTAACAACGGATATCCTTTTAACGCACTTCAAAATAAATTGCAAGTATTTATTTTAAAAATTTTCAAGATATCCATAAGAATTTAAAAGGAGATAGGTTCCCAGGCAAAGGCGATAGACGACAAACGGCAGAAACGTTGATTTCTTTAGCCACCACATGATGATGTAAATAGCCAGAATGGAGAAGATGAACGAATAGGTTATACCGTCCATGGCATAAATGATTTCCTGAAAATTGCCGGCGGCGTAAAGTTCCCAGCCGACGAGCATTCCGGCGGCGGCAATGGTCGGAATTGACAGCAACATGGCAAACTTGGCGGCTTCGCGGCGTTCCATTCCCAAAAAGCGTCCCATGGTAATGGTTATGCCTGAGCGGCTGGTGCCGGGAATAAGCGCCAGGCACTGAGCCAGACCGATGAGCAGAGCGTCGATGGCGGTCAGATGTTTTATCTGGCGGATGGTCATGCCGAGTTTGTCGGCAATAAACAGAACAATGCCGAATCCCAGAATCGTCCAGCCGATGATACGGCTGTCCCTCAGCCACTCCATGCCGTAGGATTTGAGCGCCAGTCCGGCGATAACAGCCGGAATTGTTCCGATAACAATCAGCCAGAAGAGCTTGGAACCGGCATTTTTGAAATTGGGAATGAACCAGGTTTTGAAGACGCCTTTGAGCATCATCCAGATTTCTTCCGAAAAGTAAATCATGACGGCCATAATCGAACCGACATGCATGGCAACGTCGAGTGCCAGTCCCTGATCGGGGAAAGACGTGAATTTTGAAAAAAGAATCAGATGTCCGGAGGAACTTACCGGAAGAAATTCCGTCAAGCCCTGAAGGGCGGACAGAAGCAAAATTTGTATATTAGTCACTTTTTACACTCTTTCCTGTTTAATGCCGAAAGCATTTAAAATTCTTTTTTTGAGAGCCAACGGGGAAATCGGTTTGACCAGATATTCCTGTATGCCCAGATTGCGTGC
>OLSF01003488.1_pt1 | contig 10436 bp, 7 predicted proteins | sample 1672301 | NCBI WGS metagenome assembly OLSF01 (sample SAMEA3136669, study PRJEB25190) | human gut metagenome | biome: human gut; feature: human-associated habitat; material: faeces | place: Austria | collected 2013
GGGTTCCGCCGTCAAGATCGACTTCAATGATCCCAGCGAGGGCATCCCCGCCTTCCTGACCATTCTGGCTATGCCCACCGCTTACAGCATCTCCGAGGGTATCGCCATCGGCATCATCTCCTGGACCATCATCAATGTAATCACCGGCAAGGCCAAGGAGAAGAAGATCAGCCCGCTGATGTATGTGCTCACCGTGCTGTTCATCCTCAAGTATGTGTGCCTCTAATTCCCTGCGCATCTGAAAAGCCAAGCACCCCCTGCGGTCTGCCCGTACAGGCCGCAGGGGGTGCTTTTTATGGTTTTGCTTTGTAATTTTACTCCGGAGCCTTCATGCTTTCCACCATGCTGATGCGCCGGACGTGCCGCCGCATGACAAAGCAGACCACCACGGTAAACACCATGGTCAGCGCCACCGCCAGCAGGTAGCTGCGGGGCGCAATGGTGCGGATGAACATGAGCTGATCCATCTCCACGGTCAACACAATGAACTTGTGCAGCGGCACCCCCAGTGCCAGACCCACGCCGGAGCCGATAAGCGCCAGCAGCTCGATCTCGCGGAAGATGTAGCGGTACACCTCCTGATCGTAGAAGCCCAGCACCTTGATGGTCGCCAGCTCCTTTTTGCGCTCCCCAAGGTTGACGCTGATGAGGTTATACAGCACCACTGCCGCCAGCGCCGCCGCGCAGATGATGATCAGCACCACCACATAGCCCAGACTGACGATGAGGTTATCGAACAGCTCGGTGGTGTCCTCGGTAAAGCTGATGCTGCTGACGTAGTTGCAGTCCAGCAGGTCGGTGCGCAGGGCGTTGTACCCGGCAGCATCGGTGCAGGTGGTCTGGCCATAGACCGTGTTCCACGGGATATCCTCCGTGCCCAGCAGGCTTTCCAGCTGTGCGCGGGGGAGGTACAGCCGGGTGAACATATAGTTTTCCGTGATGCCGGTCAGGGTCAGCTCCACCCGGGTGCCCTCGGCGTTCTCCACCCAGAAGGTATCGCCGGTGTGCAGCCCCAGATTCTCGGCGGTCTTTTCGGTCAGGATGGCGCTGCCGCTGTCAAAGCTGATGGCCTTGTGTCCCTTGCGGGTGCGGAAGGTGACGTAGCGGGTCAGGTCGCTGTCCTTTGCCGCAGCCACGATGCTCACGCTGGCGCTCTCACCTTCGGCATTGTAGATGGTGGTGGATTTGGTATACACCGCGCCCCAGTTCTGCACGGCGCTGTTGCTGTCCAGCTCCTCTGCCAGCCCCTGCTCCATGGTCAGGGCTTTGGGGTCGCTGAGGGTGATGGACATATCGTTGTGGGTCAGCTCCGTAGACTGCTTCGTGACGATGGGCAGCAGGGAATCCTGTATGCCGAAGCCGATAAGCAGCAGCGCGGTGCAGCCCGCCACGCCCAGCACGGTCATGAAGAACCGCTTTTTATACCGGAACAGGTTGCGGGCGGTGGTCTTTTGGGAGAAGGACATCCGGGACCACAGCGGGGTGATGCGCTCCATCAGGATGCGCTTGCCCGCCACGGGAGCCCGGGGCAGCAGCAAAGCTGCGGTCTTTTCGGCCAGACTGGAACGGCAGGCGTACCATGTGGCAAAGCCGATGACGGCGGCGCTGATGCCCACGCTGGCGGCTGCCATGCCCGGGTAGAAGTGCAGGGTGAAGGTGGGCAGGCTGAACACCAGCTGATAGGCGTTCCAGATAATGATGGGGAACACCACAAAGCCCACCACCATGCCGACGATGCTGCCCAGAATAGTGGCCAGCATCGCGTAAAACAAATACTTGCCCGCGATGCTGAAATTGGAGTAGCCCAGCGCCTTTAAGGTGCCCATTTGCAGGCGGTTCTCGTCCACCATGCGGGTCATGGTGGTGGTAGCCACCAGCGCCGCCACAAGGAAGAAGAACACCGGGAACACCCGGGCAATGGCGTCCATGCGGTCGGCGTACTGGGCAAAGGTGACGCAGCTCATGGTGGAGGTGCGGTCCAGCACATACCACTCGCCCTTTTTGATCTGGCTCACCTGCTCCTCGGCATCGTTCAGCTGGGCAAGGCCGTCCGCCAGCTTCTGCTCTGCCTCGGCTTTCCGGCTCTCGTACTCGGTGCGGGATTCTTCCAGCTGGGTCTGCCCGGCGTTATATTCTGCCCAGCCCTCTTCCAGCTGCTTTTGTGCGGCATCGAACTGGGTGTAGGCGCTGGCGGTGCCGGTGGTCAGCTGCAATTGTCCCTGCAAAAGCTGCAATTTCATCTTGCGCAGCGCAGCCTTGGCTTCGGTCACCAGCTGGTCGTTGGAGAGGTTCGGCGAAGAGATAAGCCCCTGCTTGTACATCTGCCGCTTGCCCGCGTCCAGCTGCTGCTGATAGCCCTGCAGCTGGTTATAGATGTTGTCGTAAGCGGCCTGCGCCTTGGCCAGTGCATCCCGCAGCTCAATGTAGTCTTCGTCCTCCGGCTCGGCTTCGTCCAGCGCCTTTTCGGCGTTGCGCAGGGCGGTTTCCGCGTAGGTCAGCAGGGGGTCTGCCACCTTTTTCAGGTTGACCAGCATCTCAATTTGCTGTAACTGTTCCTCAAATTCCAGCACCTGCTCCTCGCTGCTCACCAGCTTGTCGGCACCGCTCTGCATGGTGTCCGGCAGGGCAGCCTTCTGGGCGGCAAGCTCCTTTTCCCCGGCTTCCAGCTGCGCCTTGGCGGCATCCAGCTGTGCCTGTGCGTCCGCAAGCTTTGCCTCGGCCTCGGCAAACTGACGCTCCGCTTCGGCCTTCTGGCTGTCGTACTCGGCGCGCGCCTCGGTCAGCTTGTCGTTGGCGGTGTCCATCAGCTCTTCCCGCCGGGCGGTGCACTGCACGCTCTGAATGGCCTTGAGCTTTTCCGCTACGGCATCCACTGCGGCCTGATATTCATCGGAATAATTATCATACAGCCCGGCGTTTTCCGCTTTTATATAGCACACCGTATAATAATCTGCGGTCAAAGTGCCCTCCGGCACAAACAGGATGCAGTCCAGCTGGCCATCGCCCACGGTGCTGCTTTCGGAATCGGAGGAAAAATGCAGCGGGTCCTGCACCGTGCCCACCACCGTGAACACCTGCCCGCTGACCCCCTCGGTCTCTTCCGGCAGGGTCAGCTGGGTGCCCAGCTCCACGGGGCTGCCGTGGCCCATCACATGCACCACGCACTCCCCGGCAGCTTCCGGCATCCGGCCGGACAGCAGCACCGGACGGTTCATATTCTCCGGCGTATCAGCCTGCGGGTCGGCAGGCAGCTGATACAGCCGCGCCACCGTGGTCTGGTCGTCCCCTGTCCAGTGGCCTTCCACGTCCTGATACTTCACCGCCTGCACGGCGTCCACCCCGTCCACAGCGGCAATGGCGTCGATATCGCTCTGACTAAGGCCAAGGGTGGACAGCACCCGCAGGTCGAACACATTCTGCTGCACATAATACTTCTGGGCAGCGGTGCGCATATCGGGGGCAATGCACATCAGGCCGGTGAGCATCATCACCCCCAGCGCCACGATGCCAAACAGGGACACCACCCGGCTGATGCTGCTTTTCATCTCGCGCAGGATATTTTTGCGGTAACTTTTCTGCACAGTACTCACCACTCGATCTGTTCCACCGGCACCGGGTGCTCGTTGACCTGATTGGACACGATGCGGCCGCTGCGCACCTGAATGATGCGGTCGGCCATACCGGTCAGTGCCGTGTTGTGGGTAATAACAATGACGGTGCGTCCGGTCTTGCGGCAGGTATCCTGCAAAAGGCCCAGCACCTGTTTGCCGGTGCGGTAATCCAGCGCACCGGTGGGCTCGTCGCAGAGCAGCAGCTTGGGGTTTTTGGCCAGGGCCCGGGCAATGCCCACCCGCTGCTGGTATCCCTTGGAGAGGTTCTTGATGAGCCGGTTGGATACCGACTCGATCTGGGTAACCGCCATGACCCGGCGCATCTGTTCCTCCAGGGCGCTCCCCGTCAGGCCCTTGGCCTGTCCCACAAAGGCGAGGTATTCCAAAGGCGTCCGGTCCAGGTAGAGGGGAGGCCGCTCGGGCAGGTAGCCAATGCGCCGCTTGGCCTGGGCCGCATCCTCAAAGATATCGTATCCCCCCACCGTGACCTCCCCCTCCGTGGCCGCCAGGCAGCCTGTCATAATGTTCATGGTGGTGGATTTCCCCGCTCCGTTGGTGCCGATTATACCGAGCATGTCGCCGTTTTCCAGCGAGAACGAAACATCGTTCACCGCGAGGAATTCCTCAGCGCGGTACTGGTGGGTCAGCTTCTTCATGACGAATTCTTTCAGCCCGATGTTGCGCAGGTCGCCCGTGATGTATTTCACGGACACGTTCTTAACTTCGATTATTTTGCCCATAAACGCCCCCGTCAGATGTAGTACAGGAACTTGTAGTTCTTCTTCTTATAGATAACGGCGCCCAGTGCCAGCGCGGCGAGCGCGTATCCCGCCGCCAGCAGGTGAAACGTCCACTGCGGTATCTCGCCCTCAAGGATTATCTTGCGGAAATACCTGATGTAGACGTACACCGGATTGAGATAGAACAGGTACTTCTTCTCAAGCGAGTAGGCGTCTATCGAGTAGAATATCGCCGAAACGTACATCAGCAGGAGCGTGAAGATATCGTAGAGGTACTTGAGGTCCTTGAACATGATGTACAGCGCCGAGAGGATAAGCCCCATTCCAAGGTTGAACGTCACCAGACAGCACACCGGGTAGATCAGCAGAAGGAACTTCCAGGTAAATGTCACCCCGTCGAACAGACAGAACACGAAAAGCACGCACAGGTTTATCCCGAAATTGATGAGCGATGAAACGTTCTTCGACAGCACGAACATATATTTCGGCACGTTTATCTTGGAAAAGATCTTCGCGTTTGCCTGGAGGGCGGTCATGCCGCCGTTGGTGGATTCCTTGAAATAGCTGAACAGCAGGTTTCCGCAGAACATGTAAATAACGTAGTGCTCCATGTTCCGCCCGAAGAACTGCGTGAACACCAGAGCCATTACCCCCAGCGTCATCAGCGGGCCGAGTATGCTCCAGAGCATACCCAGCACCGTGCGTTTGTATTTTTTTGTAAAGTCGCGCTTCACCAGCTCCTCGAACAGGAAGCGGTTCTGCTTTATCTTCTGCTTTATTCGTTCCAGCATATATGTCTGACTTCCTCGCTTCCCAGATAGTGCCGGCGGGTCATTCGACGTCCGGCTTTGTGAAATACTCTTTCAGCTTTCTGTTCCATAGCGCCCTGCCGCCCTTTACCAACAGAGTGTTGATTATGCAGAATGCCACAGTGAGAATTATCATCCACTTTAGGCACATTTTATAACTTCTGCCGGGAAGCACTGTACTAACTATACCCTGAGCAATTTCATGATTTAGGTAGATTATCAGGGAAAGCGGTGCAAAATGCCTCATCCATTTAAATCTAAACAGCTCCCCAACATAGCTTTTACCGCTGAATGTGACTGCAAGCGGCACTGGGAGCATTATCATAATGGACATAACGACAGCGTTATTCTGAAGCCCGAACCATGCTGAAAAGAATATCAGATACATAATCACTTCAGCAACCGTCAAGAAAAATCGCATATGCTTGTTTAAACTTGCATTTTTAATTCTGACATATATTGTATAAGCGCATATTCCAGAACACAGACCACACATTCCGCGAATTATGCTGCCCATCAAAATGCCGTACATATCTACATGATAGATGAACTGGAAATTGTTTGTCTGACACATATAACCAAATGTCAGAATGGACACCAATGGAGCTATGACATACAATGTGAGATCTCTTTTGGCATATAGCAGATATGCAAGCGGAAGCATGCATATCAGCATTGCAGATAAGTACCATGTTGCTGCATTGTTATTGTACCATACACCGGAAGCATACACACAGAATATTTCGGGAAACATTCTTGCCAGTCTGACCATAATGCCACCGTCGGAAAACACTACCTTCGCCGTGACGCCAATAAACAGCGCCGCAAAATACTCAGGAGCAAACGACTTGAATTTATTAAGTACAAATCCGATTGACAACTTGGCGCAATTTCCTGTCACACCGCGCTTTACTATGCTGTTTGCCATAAACATTCCTGAAAGAATGAAAAAGAAATGTACCGCTCCCGCTCCAAGATCGGGTGGCAGAACTACTCTTGTATTTTTGCCAATAAACGGGTTTGTATGGTATATAAATACCAGCAGTGCAAACACCAGCCGGAAAAAATCCAACTCGTAGTTTCTGCCGCCCTTTTCTGGGACGGCCTTTTCCTGCTTAACTGCTTCGATAGCGCCTGTCTGCATTCGTCAACACCTCATTTTTTTGTTTCAGTCTGTGTATTTTCTGCCTCCACGTCCGCCGGAGACTTCGTATCAGTCACTTGCTTGATAAGACCAACTATACGTTCGCTCGCGTGACCGTCGTCTACGCACTCCTTCTTCGCGAGGAAATCGTCTATACGCGCCTGGTATGCGCCGTCGTCGAACGCCAGGATATTTTCAGACAGTTCGTCCGTGTTCTGCGAAATGGAGAACGGCGTTTCCGTCAGCGGATAATAGAACCCGCGGCCCTGGTCGTACTGATCGAGGTCGGTGGCGTAGATGAACAGCGGTCTGCGCGTCAGCACGTAGTCGTACGCCCAGCTTGAATAATCGGTGATTCCCGCGTCCGCAACCGCAAGAAGCTCCTGCATGTCCAGATAGTCGGTGACATCGATTATCGAGCCGTCGAAAACGTCCTCCGTGACGCTCTTGGCGCGGTTCTTGAAGTGCTTGCGGATAAATATTACCCAGCTTCCGCCGAACTTCTGCTCAAGGTCGGTGCGCAGACGCTCAAAATCGAGGTCGCACCAGTCGAGGCTCCCATCGTCGCGGAACGTAGGCGCATATATCATTATCTTCTTCCCAGGGGAGACATTATAGCGGGCGCAGATCTGCTTTCTCAGGCCGCGAAGGTCAGTACGGAACAGAATGTCGTTGCGCGCATGGCCGTATCTCAGATACGGAACGTCCTTCCAGAACGTGTCGCTGTAGACATCCTCCTCGAACTTGCAGTTGGAGATACAGTAGTCGGTAGCCTTGTTGCAGAGCTTCGCACGGCTGAGCCAGTGCTTGTCGCCATTCAGCCGCTTTATGCCCATGCTTCCGTGCCAGGTGTTGATGTACACCTGACCCGGCTTCTTCTTCATGCCGTTGTCCCAGACGCAGTTGAGCGCATTGTCCAGCCACACCTTCGCGGTGCTCATCTCGTAGTACATCTCTTTGCTCTGGTACTTTATAAGGCGCACTCCGGCGGGATAGTCCCTGCGGTTTATCTTGCCGTTCGCGGGAATTACCCACACGATGTCCAGCGGAAGCTCCTCCCGGAGCATTTCCTCAACGATGTACTTCAGGTTGCAGTTATACCGCTTGTCGAACGTTATCGCGAATACCTTGTTCTCCTGAAGCGGCAGCTTGCTGAACTTCCTGCGGAAGTGCGCGCGCTTCATCTTACGGTACTGGTTCAGCGCCTTTCTGAACAGGAATCCCACCGGGTTATTCTTCTTAGCCGCCGCCTTGAATTTGCGCTTGAATTTCACCTTGAACGGGTCAGTTTTGAGGTTTATGCTCTTAACGGCGGCGTCCGTCTTGTCGAGCCGCTTGTCGAGAGCCTTCTTATTCGCGTCCAGGCGTTTGCTCAGGATGTTTATCTGATCCATCAGCGCTTCGTAGCCTGAATCTGTCTGGGCGTAGACCTCGGGCTTTGCCGCGGGAGCGCTCTCCGGCTCCTCGTCCTCGAAACACTCCGCCATGCGCCGGAACATCTCGCCAAGCGGAACATGCGCCGTCCAGCCGGCGGATCTCAGCTTTGAAATATCCATCATCAGGAAGCCGTCCGGGCGGTAGATGTTCTTCTTTCCGGAGTTATCCTGTGCGCCGCAGTTCGTCAGCACGGAAACCGCGCCCTTTCCGAGAACCTCGGCTACTGTCTGCGCCATCTCCTTTACGGAGCAGTAGCTCTCCTCGTTGCCGACATTGTACACGCCGCCGCGTTCGCCGTTTACGAGCAGGAACAGTATAGCTCCCACCGCGTCGGCGGTGTAGAGGTACATGTTCTCCTTTGAGCCGTCTGTGTTCAGCCGGATATCCTCGCCGCTAAGGGCGCACCTCGCCGCATAGGCGAACACGCGGCCGTCGTCGTACTTCACGCCGGGACCGAAGGTCTGAACCAGTCTTGCAGCGGTCACAGGTACGCTATACTCGCTTGCGTAGGAGCAGCACATGTTCTCCGCGAAGCGCTTTCCCTCGGGGTAGCTGCTGCGCGGGGAGGACAGGTCGATATAACCCAGGTCGCTTTCTGAGAGCGGTCTGCGCTCGGTGGTGGTTCCGAAAACCTCCATGCTGGAGAGGAACACAACGCCTGAGACATTCTTCTTACGTGCAAGATCCAGGACGTTTTTCGTGCCGTTTACAATGGTGTCTATCGTCTCCACCGCGTGGTCAACGAAATACTGGCTGGAAGTCGGGCAGGCGCCGTGTATGATGTAGTCTATCTTCCCGACTATCTCCGGGAGGTACTCCACGCTGCCGCGTATGAACGTGATATCGCAGCCGTCGGCGATCTGGCGGCTGAACTTAGCCTCTGCCCTGCCTACATCACGGACAAGGGCGACCACCTTTATCCCCGCGTCATGGAGCTGATCATAGCGCAGCAGGGCGCACACGGCGGTATAGCCGATCAGTCCGGTCGCGCCGGTGATGAACACCGTGCTGTCCCGCAGGTCGTCCCACGGAATATAGTCATAGGAAGCGAGCCTGTCGAGGTCCTCCCTGAATATCGGATTTTCTGTCCACATAGCGCCTTATATCCCCCAGATCTGCGAATTTTCCCTTGCCTCGGAAATAGCCCTGAACACATAGAAATCCGAAGGAGTGGTTATCTTGATGTTCTCCACCGGACCCTCCACTACATGGAGCGTCGCGCCGTAATGCGACATCAGCATCGCCGAATCTATCATATTCAGCGCGCCGTCCGCTATCGCCTTATTGTGAGCCTCAACGATATCGCACAGCCGGAACGTCTGCGGCGCACGCGCCATTCTGCACTTGCTTCTGTCCATTATCTGGTCAACGCTGTCGTCCTCGGAAACGGTGATTATCGTCTCGATGGCCGGAGTAACGGTTATCGCATTGCCGTACTGCTTCGCGCACTCTATGCTGCGTGTGATGATATCCTCATTGATGAGCGGACGCACGCCGTCGTGTATCAGCACCAGCGAATCCCTCGGGATATCCTGATCGTCCCAGAATGCAGTCAGGCCGTTCCTTATCGACTGCTGACCGGTCTCGCCGCCGGGTACGACGTACTTTACCTTCTTAATGCGGAACCGCTCCAGCAGCTCATTGAGATAGCCTATCCAGCTCTCAAGGCATACCACTGCTATCGCGTCTATCTCAGGGTGGCTCTCGAAAAGTTCGATGGTATGTATAATGATGGGCTTTCCGTTCAGCTCAAGGAACTGCTTGGGCTTGGTCTTGGAATTCATTCTCGTGCCGGTTCCTCCGGCAAATATCAGCGCTAGATTCATGTGATTTCTCCCTTTATATATTTGTTATTTTTTATGCGAGCTTCTGCGTTCCGCGACAGGTGGAAGCTCCATATAATTACCGTAATTTCTTCTGAGATACTCGTCCCAGCCCTGCGGGGCATCGAACTGTACGCCCTCGAACCCCACCTTTGCCGCCCCGGCAAACCACTCGGCGGGGAAAAACTCCTTCTCCGCAGAGTACGCCCCTCCCGGGGAACACAGCGTACTCCGGCTCTTTTCGTCGTATATCCCGGCGATGAGCCTCCGCCGGAGCCTCCGCAGACGCGTCGCAGAAAGACAGTTCATCATGCGGAACCCCGCCCGCGCAAGCGGCTTCTTGTAGGGTACGAACTCCGTCCAGCCAAGCTTGACCTGCAAAACATAGTCCGAAACGCTTATCATGTCGAAGATCAGCTTTGTACGCCGGCTCAGCGCCCTTGCGGGGATAAGCGGGAAGATGTCGATATAGACCCCCATGGGGTGGTTATCGTAGCCCGTGTCGTAGGCGTACCGCGTATCGCAGAGCTTCGCGAACACAAACGGATAGCGCGGGTCGGTCTCCTCCGACTGGAGTGCGAAGCTCCCGGGAAGCTCCCGTGCAAGCTCCGTGAATTTCCGGAAATCGTCCAGCGGCATGGAAACATCAATATCGTCGTCCCAGGGAATGAACCCCCGATGCCTTACCGCGCCTATGAGCGTCCCGCCCACGACGAAATACCGCAGCCCGTTTTCTTCGCAAATCTCACTGAATGCGCGCAGAAGCCGGAACATCTGCGACTGCTCCTCCGTCACCAGCGGTCACTTCCCTTCGTTTGTGCGTACTGTCAGCCGCTCCTGCCGGAACTCTCCGGCCCGCCGGACCTTCCCAG
>OLSF01003503.1_pt1 | contig 10398 bp, 8 predicted proteins | sample 1672301 | NCBI WGS metagenome assembly OLSF01 (sample SAMEA3136669, study PRJEB25190) | human gut metagenome | biome: human gut; feature: human-associated habitat; material: faeces | place: Austria | collected 2013
TGGTGGCGGTGATCCTCTCGGCGCAGTGCACCGACAAACGGGTCAACATGACCACCCCGGCGCTGTTCGAAGCCTTTCCCACGCCGTACCACATGGCCCGCGCCACGGCCGAGGAGATTTATCCCTACATCCGGAGCATCTCCTACCCGAACAACAAGGCCAGAAACCTCGCGGGAATGGCCCGGATGCTCTGCGAGGAGTTCGGCGGCGAAGTCCCGAGCGACCTGGAGCAGATGCAGCGTCTGCCCGGCGTGGGCCGCAAGACGGCCAACGTGCTGGGGGCCGTGCTGTGGCAGAAGGAGGTGATGCCGGTCGACACGCACGTTTTCCGCGTCTCGGAGCGCATCGGGCTGACAACCCGTTCGAAAACCCCGTTGCAGACGGAGCTGACCCTCGAAAAGAACATTCCCGGCCATCTGTTGCCTCTGGCCCACCACTGGCTGATCCTCCACGGGCGTTACGTCTGCGTGGCCCGTGCCCCCAAATGCGACGAATGCGGCATTGCGACCTGGTGCCGCAAATACGCCTCCGATCACCGCCAACCTAAAACCTTGAAGATATGATGAAACTCGCTTTCCGCCTTTTGCTGATTCTGCTGCCTCTGGGCGGCATGGCCCAAACGCCGCAGGATTCCCTGCGGGTGCTGTGGGTCGGCAACAGTTTCTCCTATTGCAACGATTTGCCCGGCATGGTGCAGAAGATCGCCTCGACCCAAAAGGTAAAACTCTCCTGCACGCGCTTTCTCAAGGGCGGCGAACGCTTCTCGGGGCACCTGAAAAACAAGAAGCTGTTGCAGGCCATTGCCGACGGCGGCTGGGATTACGTCGTCCTGCAGGAGCAGAGCACGGCTCCCGCGATGCCGACCGGACAGGTGGCCCGCGAGGTCTATCCCTCGGCCCGGACGCTCGACAGTCTGGTGCATGCCGCGTCGCCCGACGCCCGGGTGATCTTCTACATGACCTGGGGGCACAAGTACGGCAACCGCAAGCCCGTGGCCGAATACCCGCTTTCGAACGGATACGAGGGGATGCAGGAGCGGCTGAAGACCAGCTACCTCGAAATGGCCTACGACAACGGCGCATGGTGCGCTCCGGTGGGCATGGCGTGGCGCGCGGTGCGCAGCGAGCGTCCCGACTGCATCCTCTACCGGCCCGACTGCTACCATCCCGCGGTTCCGGGCAGCTATCTGGCTGCCAACGTCATTTTCACGACGATCCTCCAGCGTCCCTACCAGACGGCCTTTACCGCGGAGCTTCCGGCCGAGCAGGCCGAATATCTCCAGCGTACGGCCCAGCGAACCGTGCTCGACAACCTCGTGCTGCTGAATATCCGGTAGGCCGGTTGGTTTATCGCCTGTTTTTTTCTATCTTTGTCGGGTCCACCAATGCGGACCAACCCGAATGAAGTTATCGAAAGAACATATCGAACGTCTGCGGGAGATGCTCGCCCGACCCGGGCAGCGCATCGTCGTCGTCTCCCACACCAACCCCGACGGCGACGCCGTCGGATCGTCGCTCGCATGGGCCGAGGTCCTGCGTACGATGGGACATGCGGTGACCTGCGTCGTGCCCAATAAATATCCCTATTTCCTCGACTGGATGCCCGGGATCGACGAGGTGGTGATCTTCAAGACCGACACCGAAGGGCGCGCACGGCGCGCCATCGCGGAGGCCGACATGATTTTCTGCCTCGATTTCAACGCCGTTTCGCGGCTCGAAATCCTCAGCGACACCATCGCGGCCAACACCACGGCCCGCCGCGTGCTGATCGACCATCACCTCTCGCCCGACGAGGGCTTCGACCTGATGTTCTCGCATCCCGATTCGTCGAGCACGTGTTTTCTGGTGTACAGCATCGTCGAGGCGATGTGCGGCGCCGGGGCTATCACACGCCGCATGGCCGAGTCGCTCTACGTGGGCATGATGACCGACACGGGCAATTTCGCCTTCTCGTTCCTCACCCCGGAGCTGTTCCGCGCCGTGGCCGTGCTGGTCGAGAAGGGCATCTCGATCCCCGACATTCACAACAGCGTCTACAACGCCTATACCGAGGGCCGCGCGCGGCTGTTCGGCTATGCCATCAACCGCAAGATGGAGGTGATCCAGGACGGGACGGTGGCCTACATGTCCTTGCTGGAGAACGAGATGCGCCGCTTTCAGTTCCAGCAGGGCGACAGCGAGGGATTCGTCAACTACGCCCTCACGATCAAAAAGGTCAAGATGTCGGCCATGTTTCTCGCCCACCGCAAATTCATCCGCGTGTCGCTGCGCTCGCGGGGCGACGTCGACGTCAACCTCTTCGCCCGGAAGTATTTCAGCGGCGGCGGCCACAAGAACGCCGCGGGGGGCAAGTCGTTCGTCTCGATGCAGGAGACCATCGACCACTACGTCCGTTCGGTCAGGGAGTTCGCCGACGAAGGGCATCTGGGCTGACGCCTTATGGACGATTTCCGCCTCAAGGTCTTTATCGCCGCGGCCCGGACGTTGAGTTTCACCCGGGCCGCCGAACAACTCTACATTTCGCAGCCCGCCGTCAGCAAGCATGTCGGCGAGCTGGAATCCCGTTATAAGGTGCAGCTTTTCACCCGCCGCGGCAGCCATCTGGAGCTGACCGATGCGGGGCGTACGATGCTGGAGGTGGCCGGGCGGCTTCTCGACGACTACCGCCGCCTCGAATACGAGATGAGCCTCTGCGCCGACCAGACCGGGGGCGAACTCCGCCTCGGGGCCAGCACGACCATCGCGCAGTACCTCCTTCCGCCGATTCTGGCGCACTTCACGGCGCGCTTTCCCGGGGTGCGGGTCTCGATGTCGTCGGGCAACAGCGCCGAGGTCGAGCAGGCGTTGGGCGAACATGCCGTGGATCTGGGGCTGGTCGAGAGCCTCAGCCGCCGGCAGGGGCTGCACTACACGCTTTTCAGACCCGACGAACTGGTGTTGGTAGCCCGTCCGGGCGGGAAATACGCCCGCCGGGAGACGGTGACGCCCGAGGAGCTGCCGCGCATCCCGCTGGTATTGCGCGAAAGCGGCTCGGGGACGCTCGAAGTGATCGCCGCAGCCATTGCGGCCAGAGGCATCCGTCTCTCGCAGCTCGATGTGACGATGCGCCTCGGGTCGACCGAGGGGATCAAGGCCTTCGTCCGCAACAGCGACGCCATGGCCATCGTATCGGTGATTTCGGTGGTGGATGAACTGCGCAGCGGCGCGCTGCGGATCGTCGACATCGAGGGGCTGACGCTCTCCCGCGATTTCGTTTTCGTGCATGCCGAAGCCGAACCTGCGCGTCTGGCGCGGCGGTTCATCGACTTCGCCCGGGCGGATTTCTGACTGCCGGACCCCGGTTTCCTTATCCCTGCGTCATAACTTCAGGTTATCCCGGATAACCAAATCTTGTTTCGTATCCCGATAAAAGATGCGACCTTTGCCGTCGCAATGAAGCAAAAGTTATCGGTCGTCATTAAAATTGCAAGGATATGTTGGAAAAAGGTAACAGGGCGAACACCCTGCACGGAATTCTCCTGATCGCGCTGTTTTCGTTTGCGGCATTTTACATCGCCGAAATCCCCGTTGTCAGACGGCTCTCGTTCAGCCCCCTGATCGTCGGCATCGTACTGGGCATGCTCTACGCCAACAGCCTGCGCAACCGGCTGCCCGAAACCTGGGTCCCGGGCATCCGGTTCTGCACGAAGCAGGTGCTGCGCTGGGGCATCGTCCTCTATGGGTTCCGCCTGACGCTGGCCCAGGTGGCGGCCGTGGGCGTGCCGGCCGTCGTCGTGGACCTGATCGTCGTGACGGTCACCATTCTGGGGGGCGTTCTGCTGGGCCGCCTGCTGAAGATCGACCGCGACACGGCGCTGATGACTTCGACGGGCAGCGCCATCTGCGGCGCGGCGGCCGTGCTGGGGGCCGAGCCGGTGGTGAAGTGCGAGGGGTACAAAACCGCCATCGCCGTCTCCACGGTCGTCATTTTCGGAACTCTCTCGATGTTTCTCTATCCGGTCATGTACCGCACGGGCATGCTCAACGGGATGACCGACACGGAAGTGGCCGTCTACACGGGCAGCACGCTGCACGAGGTGGCCCACGTGGCCGGGGCGGGCAACGCGATGGACCCCACCGATGCGCTGGGGATCGCCGGAACGGCCACCATCACCAAGATGATCCGCGTCATGCTGCTCGCGCCCGTGCTCGTGATCATGGGCTTCGTGCTGGCGGGCCGCCGGAAGGAATCCGGGGGCGAAACGGGAAAACGCAGGATCGCCGTGCCGTGGTTCGCCTTCGGGTTCATCGGGATCATCGGTCTCAATTCGCTGCTGCAAAGCCTTTGCGGGGTGGAGACGGTCCGGGAAATTCCGCTCAACGGGACCATCGAGTACGTCGATACCTTCATGCTGACGATGGCCATGACGGCGCTGGGGACCGAAACGAGCCTCGACAAATTCAGGCAGGCGGGGGCCAGGCCTTTCGTGCTGGCCGGCCTGCTTTACGTCTGGCTGGTGGCGGGCGGTTACTTCGTCACGAAATACGTGGTCGGCATGTTGTAGCGGCCGCTTTACAGTCTCGGCTGCTCCGGATTCTCGTGCTCGGAGTAGCGGAGCACCCGTTCCCGAATGAAGTCCGCGAAACCGCGGGCCTCTTCGTATGTAAGGGCCTCGGGATAGCTCATCAGCACCAGCCGGTGGGGATGGAACGGCCGCCGGAACGAGGGGTGGATGTACGCGTAGGGATTGGCGACGAAACCCAGCCGCTGGTAGAAATGCTGGCGGCGGACCGAGATTTCATCCTCCGGCGGGTCGATCTCCAGAATGACGCGCCGCCCTTGGCAAAAGGCCGCGAGGGCTTTTGAACCCATGTTCTGTCCCCGCAGGCGGGGCGAGACGGCCAGATGCTCGACGTAGCGGTAATCTCCGGCGTTCCAGTGGAAGAGGATGCCGATGAACTCGTCGCCGCGCCAGATGCCGTCGGCCTCGAAATGCGGGTCGCCGAAGGCGCGGTCGTAACCCGTGCCGTCCCAGCGTTCGCAGTCGGGGAAGGAGGCTTCGTAAAGCGCCCATGCTTCGGCCCAGCCCTTGTCCGAGCGTGATTTGAACGGTATGAATCGCAATTGCTGTGTCATGGTTTTCAATTTTCGGCAAAGATACGGCAAATTTCGCATGAAATCCAATTTTCACGACTGCCCGAACGAGCCGCAACCGCTTCTGCGGCGCCCTGTCCGTTTTCAGGGAGCGGAAAAATCCCCGGAGCTTCGGCCCGGGGATTTCCGGTTTCCGGGGGGGCGGAAAGGGGCGCTCCGAAAAAAAATCGCACGGCGGGGGTCGGTATCCGGAAAAGGCGTGTCTACCGGGTGAAGACAAAGAGAAAAAATCTGTTTTGTGTAAATGATATGCAGAAAGAGATAGACAGACTGATCAATTCGTACCGGAGCAACGCTTTGAATAAGGAGGAGGCCGGTATGCTGGCGGGATGGCTGGAGGAGTCGGATGAAAACCGGGCTTATTTCAGGGAGTGTCTCGCCAGACGGGAGCTGCCCGCGTCGGCCAAGGCGGAGCGGGAATGGGCGCGTTTCGCAGCCCGCAACAAGATCCTGTTCGCTGTCCCCGAGGTCGCCGGACGGCGCCGGAGTCGGTTCCTGCGCTATGTGGCGGCGGCCGCCGTGGTTACGGCGGGCGTTTGCGCCGTGTGGTTCTGGCAGCGCACCCCCGATGTCGTGTCCGAAACCGGGGCCGGGGCGGAGATCAGCGCCGCACAGCCCCTGGAATACCGCACGGCGTGCGGCGAGAGGCTCGACATCGTGCTGCCCGACGGGTCGCAGGTCTGCATGAATTCCGAGGCGACGCTCACCGTGGACCCGGGATTCGGGAAGGCGACGCGCGAGATCGAGTTCGACGGCGAGGCGTTTTTCACCATTTCACCCGACAAAAACTGTCCGTTCATCATCCACAGCGCCAACAACAACTATACGGTGCTGGGAACGTCGTTCAACCTGCAATCCTACGCCCGGGAGAATTTCGCCGTGGTGACGCTCCATACGGGGTGTTTGCAGGCGCAGGTCCGGAAGGACGTCATCATCCTCGACCCCCTCGACACGGCGATCGTCTTCTGGATCGCAGCCTCGGCCCTGTCGTTCATCCTCGCGCTGTTCGTCTCGAAGAAGTCGCACGCGTAAGAACCTTCAGACTGAAACGATGTGCGTGCGATTCGATCTCATGCGCCCTTGCGGCGTGAATCGCTATGCGCTGGCCCTTGTTGCCCGGGCGCCGGCTGGGGATGGGGCCTTGCTGTCAATGTGACGAGCGGTGCAAGTGGGGGGCGAACAAAACGAAAATGAAAAACCGCAGCCGATTGACAATCAGCTGCGGTTTTGTTTTCGTGTGCCCAGGACAAGACTCGAACTTGCACGAACGTAATTGTTCACTACCCCCTCAAAGTAGCGTGTCTACCAATTTCACCACCTGGGCATTGCACGTATCCTTTCGGATTTCGGGTGTGCAAATATAGGGTATAAATTTTAATCCGCCAAATTTTCAGGACGGTTAATGGCAATTTTTGTGCTTCTTCGGTTCTCTTATTCGGAAACGGGGCCGTTTCTCCGCCCTGCGGCGGCAAGGCGGGCCGGCCGGCCGCCCTGCGGTACGACGTGCATCGAATCCTCCGGCGGCGCCCCGGAACTACTCCCCGTGCTGCGGGGAGAGGACGAGCATGCCTGCGGGTCTTCGCGCGTCTTCCGGCAGCGAGACACCCGTTATCGGCGCGATGCCTGCGGCGCTCCGGCCCGGAGCGGGCGTGTAGGTGCGGCCCGTAATCAGGCTCAGGGCCTTGGCGAGCATCGGCTCCTCAGGCCCGAAATCCACCAGTCTGTTGTTCCAGTCGGCGACCGCATAATCGACCGCGAGTCCGGCCGGATTCACCGTCTCCTTTTTGGCGTTGTAGCCTTCGAACGTGATCGGGGCCAGCTCGTACGAATAGTCGCCGTCGTCGAACTTGTCGATCTCCATGCCCACGTTCTTGCCGTTGGTCTTCTCGCCGATCAGCGTCACGCCGACGTCGATTCCCCTCAACCCGTTGATGACCGCTTCGCTCGACGACGCCGTGCTGCCTGTCGTCAGCACATAGATGTTCTGCAGGCCGAGGGCGTACTGCTTGAGGTTCGCCCCGTAGTAGTCGCCGTAGCTGAAATTCTCGTAAAAGAGCGCTTTCTCCCGATCGTACGTATTGCCCGTCTGCTTCTGGGTTTTCGCCGGATCGGCCATGCGGCTGTCGTTGTAGCGGTAATACTGGAAAACCTCGCCGTCGCATTTTTCGCCTGCGATGCACGTCGCCAGCATCTTTGCCGAAATCACGTGTCCGCCGCCGTTGTAGCGCAGGTCAAGTACCAGATCGGTGATTCCCGCGTCGCGGAACTTCCGGAGGGAATCCAGCAGGTCGTCGTCATATGCCGCGTCGAACCCGTTGTAGACCATGTAGCCGATCTTGTGCTCTCCCTCCTCGATGACCTCCGCGCGGAGCACCGGGTTCGGGTAGAGCCGTTCCGCCGTGAGGGTGGTCTCTTCACCCGTCTCCCGGACTTTGAAGAGGACCGACGCGGCTCCCGAAGGGCTTGTCAGCCGCTTGTATACGGGGGTGTATTCGCTCTCCGAATCGGCGATCTCGGCGCCGTCTATCTCCGAGAAGATCGTACCCCGTCTGAATCCCGCCCTGTCTGCCGGGGAGCCGGGATATACCGCCATCACGTAAAACCCGGCCTTCCCCGTGTTGGAGAACCGGACCACCCCCAGCCGGGCGAATCCGAACCCGTATTCCGTCTCCTTGCGGACGCCGTGATTGACGCCGCGCGTTTTCGGCCCCGTGGCCGCGCGGCTCCGGGCTTTGCGGGTGATGTAGGAGTAGAGGTTGTAATAATTCTGTCCCGCGCCGCTCGTATACCTCTTTTTGTCGAGGGTGTTGGAGGTCATCCCCAGCAGGGTCCTCGTCAGGAAGTTGTCATTGTCGGCGGCGTATTCGATCGTCAGGTCGCGGGTCATCTGCCCATACTCGCCGTTCCATAGATAGCGTTCAGCCAGATAGCTGTCTATCTTGTCGTTGTACGACTCCGTGGTTCCCGTGCCGCCGTTTCCGGTCGTATCTTTGGCGCAGGAACCCGCCGCCAGCGCCGAAAGGAGCGCCGCGGCCCATGCGCAGTGAATTATTCTCATCAGTCGAATCTTTTGTCCGCTAAAGGTAGCGATATTTTTCTATTTCCTCTTGCCGAAGTCCATTTCGCCGAACAAATAGCCCGCGCCGCCGATGCGGTCGATCACGAACAGCACGTAACGGATATCCACGGCTATGTTGCGGCAGATCGTCTCGTCGAAGGCCACGTCGCTCATCGTCGAACGCCATGTGCGGTCGAAGTTCACGCCGACCAGCTCGCCCCGTGCGTTGAGGATCGGCGATCCGGAGTTGCCGCCCGTGGTGTGGTTCGTGGCGAGGAAGCAGACGGGCACCGTCGTGCGGCCGTCGATCCGCGTGGCCCAGCGTCCGTACTCCTTCGAGGCGTGGATGTCGCGCAGCGCCTGCGGAATGTCGTAGTCGTAGATGTCGGGGTTGTCCTTGGCGATGATGCCGTCGATCGTGGTCCGGGGCTTGTGATCCTCGCCGTCGGCGTATTCGTACCCCGCCACGTGTCCGTAAGCCACGCGCAGGGTCAGGTTGGCGTCGGGGAAGAACGCCCGCCCGGCATCCCACTCGCGCAGTCCCTTGATGTAGGCGGTGTAGAGTTCGTTGAGCCGTGCGCTGTTGAGGTTGCGCAGCGAGCGGGTGCCCAGCAGCCATTCGATATGGTCCTGCATCCGCTTGGCGCCTCTGGCCAGCGTATTGACCGCCGTGGTGTCGGAGCCTTCCCATACGCCGCTGAAAATCCGTTCGGCGAAGGCTTCGGGCGATCCTGCGGCCGCTGCGCCCGCGAGGAACTCCGGCGCCTGATACTGGACCGGACAGCGGCGCGCGTACTCGCCGAAGAGGTATCTGTAAAGGGCGCGCTCGGTCGCTTCGCGCTGTGCGAAGACTGCTTCGGTCCGCTCCGCGGCGGTGTAGCGCTTGGGCAGGGCGTCGAGGGTCTCGCGGGTGATCTCGCGTGCGAAGTAGGCGTCCGCGATGCGGCCGTATTCGGCCTTCAGGTCGGCCACGACGCTGCGGTATTCGGGTTTGTCCTGGGCCCAGGCTTGGAAGGCCTGTTCGTACTCCTGTTTGCTCGCCACGGTGTTCAGACGCGTCAGACCCAGCGCTTCGCCCTGCCATTTTTTCCAGGCGTTCGAGATGCCGGCGTTGATCGCTGCGTACATGATGCGCATGGCGGGATCTTTCTCCTGCGCCGCATTGATCCGATCGAGCCGCTCGGTGCGGATACGGATTTTCATCGGGTCGCTGCGGTGCACGATGTAATCGACCGCGTCGGAGAGGATGTACTCCTGGGTATTGCCCGGGAAGCCGTAGATCATCGTGAAGTCGCCTTCCTGAATACCTTCGGTGGAGATCTTGAAATGTTTTTTCGAGCGGTAGGGTACGTTGTCGGGCGAGTAGGCTGCGGGCCGGTTGTCTTTATCCGCATAGATGCGGAACATCGAGAAGTCGCCCGTGTGCCGGGGCCATGCCCAGTTGTCGGTGTCGCCGCCGAACTTGCCGATCGACGAGGGCGGAGTGCCTACCAGGCGGACATCGTCGAACTGTTCATAGACGAACAGGAACTGCTGGTTGCCGTAGTACATCTGCTCGATCGAGGCTTTGTAGCGGCCGTTCTCGCGGGCTTTTTCGAGGATTTCCTCGCGGCTCTCGCCGGCGGCCAGACGCTCGGTGATATCCTCCATGCGTTTGAGGAACTTGACGTTGAGGTTTTCGTTGGGAAGTTCCTCTTCGCGCGACTGTGCCCAGAAGCCGTCGGTTAGATAGTCATGCTCGACGGACGAAAGGCGCTGGATCGCTCCGTAGCCGCAGTGGTGGTTGGTAATCAGCAATCCTTCCGCAGAGATTAGCTCGGCCGTGCAGCCGTCGTCGAAGAGCATGACGGCGTCTTTGAGCGAAGCCTTGTTGATGCTGTAAATGTCTTCCGCAGTCAGTTGGAATCCTTTGGCGCGCATATCGTCGATGCGCGACGAGATCAGGCTCGGCAGCCACATGCCCTCATCGGCGAGTGCCGTGAGCGAAAGCAGCGCGAGGCAGAGAGTCGAAAAGATACGTTTCATGGATTGTTTTTTATTGATTGAATGAATTGATTGAGTTCGGTATAGACGCGTTGGATCGGCAGCCCCATGACGTTGAAGAACGAGCCGTCGATGCGTTCGATGGCGGCATAGCCGATCCACTCCTGAATGCCGTAGCTGCCGGCCTTGTCCAGCGGATGGAAGTTGTCCACGTAATAGACGAT
>OLSF01003510.1_pt1 | contig 10374 bp, 10 predicted proteins | sample 1672301 | NCBI WGS metagenome assembly OLSF01 (sample SAMEA3136669, study PRJEB25190) | human gut metagenome | biome: human gut; feature: human-associated habitat; material: faeces | place: Austria | collected 2013
TTATCACTTATTCCTATCAGGGAAAAACGCTTGGCAAAGTTCCCCTCCTTGCTATGCAGAACATAAAAAAAGCCGGCTACACCGACTATTTACTGATGGCACTTGACCGACTGCTGATGGCGGGATGATGAAAAAAAGGAATCAATTTGTAAGAGACAGGATAACGCTTCGCGTTATAGTCTCCTACAAATTGATTTCTTTATTTCTAATAATCTATTATATTCTTTTGCTGTTGTTATAATATTTTTGAGTTTTCCCTACATCTGCTCAATATATTTGTCATGACCAAGCTTATCCAGTTTCTCTGCCTTTGCCATAACGCCATCTTTCATTTCTTTCTTATAATCTTTCAACTTAGCCCGCAAGTCTTTATCCGAAATCGAAAGCATTTTAGCTGCTAAAATAGCGGCATTTGCTGCTCCATCGATAGCGACAGTAGCAACCGGAATACCGGATGGCATCTGTACAATCGAATACAAACTGTCGACACCGCCAAGGCTCTTTGTATGAATCGGAATACCAATAACCGGAAGGTCAAATAACGCCGCACACATACCCGGAAGGTGAGCAGCACCACCGGCTCCTGCGATAATCACTTCAACGCCACGCTCTTCTGCTTTTGTTGCGTAGTCAACAAATACATCCGGCATACGGTGAGCCGAAATAATCATCATCTCATATTCAATTCCAAATTTCTCAAGCATATCTGCTGCTTTTTTCATAACCGGAAGGTCTGAATCACTTCCCATTAAGATACCTACTTTTGCCATCTTGCAATTCCTCCTGCATTCATTCATTTTAATCTAAAACTTCATTCAGACGTTCTGTTCCCGGAAGAACAAACCGTCCATTCCTTATCAGTGTAACGGTTTCACCCGTTTTTGTAAAGACAATTATATCACCAAGTTCATCATACGGAATCGTAACATCTGTGTGGCAGTTAAAATATGCCTTGGAAATATCCGTATTTCTGAGAGCCGAGCACTCGTTTTCTTTTGCAATAATTTCTTTTCCGTCCGGGTTGTGCAAAACCACATCTTCACTCATAGAATAACAGGTATCACCAAGAGCAAAATGCGGTCCTGTCTTTTCTGCAATCAAAATCGGCAGTTTTGCCTCAATGCCAAACTTTCTTCCCATCACATAGGCTGTCGTATTCGTACCAATGGCAAACTCGCCAATTGGCAGTGTCTCACGGTTATGAAGAATATTTTCCTTGATATATTTTCTTCCTTCCTCTTCCTTTTCATAATTGGAGCAGGAATAAGAGGTAACCATACCATCCGTAAAGGAAAATTCCAGATTTTCATAACGCAGTTCATTTAGATAAACCTGTGTCACATGAAGCACGCCATTCGTTCCCGTCAGTTTCGGAGAAGTAAACACCTCACCAACCGGAATATTAACATCTGCCAGACAATTTTCAAAATTCGTCTGTTTCGCAGGCTCCGTCAATTCGTGCAGACGAATCCAAATATCCGTGTGGTTTTTACCTCGTCCTGTCACATGAACTTTTTCGCCCAAATCCAGTGCATCAATTAAGTGCTGCTGAATTTGTTTGTATTCTTCCATGTCCAGTGTATTGACCTTAACTGTTTCCTCAAAAATATCTTCGAAATCCTCACCAATTTCCGGAATCGGATAGGAGATAATCGTGAAGCTGTAAGAGTCTTGAGGAATATACCGGTTTTGGAGCAAAGAATAATCTCTGCGGTAAGAAACCGAAAGCTCCTCCTGCTCTTTTTTATACGCCGGACTTTCCTTTTTCACTTTCGGAGAAAATAATTTCTCCCCAAACACTTCAATCACTGCCGGTCCGGCATACAAAGAAGCCTCTTCCCGATACGATTCAAATACTTTCTCAGAGATTTTTAATCTTTCCTGCACCAGTGCATGATTCAAATACAAAGCATCGTCAAAACGATGATCATACTGATACTGTTTATTCGGCGATGTGCTGACAACACCAACAGCCTGCGTATTTGTCTTTCTTGTAAATACCGGCTTTAATCCCATTTTTTCAAACTGTAAAACCGCCTGTCTTACCATTGGCTCAAAACCAATATGATAACGAATCTGCACGGTCTTTTTCTTCGTCAAATCAATCCCCGCAATTTCAAAGCCCTTGCGATAACCTTCCGTATAAGTAGACGCCATGGCTGAAAGTTTTTCGATTGGCATTTTCCCTAAGAACTCCGCCATCCGAATTTCATTCTCCGTAATGTATTCCCCATAGCGGTACAAATAATCGGTATTTGAAAAATCACTCTTCATCACAATATTGTAAATCAGAGTTTCCTCCGGGCAAAGCAAATCGTGAATATTTTTCTCAATGCGGTCCTCTGCATAATCATGAACATCGTAGTAAATCGTCTCTTTCAGGTAGCGCTCGGTTTCCTCCTCCAAAGATAATACAGAAACCACCTGCAAAAACAACTCCATGCATCTTGTTACTTCTTCTTCGTCCTCTTCAAACGCCGCTACAATACTGTCACGGAATCTGGCATAAAACCAGCACAAATACTGTCCGGTCTTTTCGCCGAATTTCTTAACACAATATGCCGGATTTGCGTACGAAGTTTCATAATTATCCCCCGCTATTTCTTCGTAAAGACTGCCTGTCCATTCTTTTCGCTGTTTTGCGTCTTCTGTACCATCCATTACATGAAAAATCGTCACAAATAAATGTGCCGCTTCCTTGATATAATCGCCAAATGCGCCGTCAATCTCCGTCTCCAGTTCCATAATACGATTTTTTGCAAGTTCGTATCGCTCCATCTTTTTATTCTCCTTTATTCCAATAATTCAAAATTCAAATTCAGCAAATGCTCATTAATTTCCATAACGCTCATTTTTCTGCTGATTCCATATAAAATAATGCTGTCCCGCTGATTACGCGGATACAGAACCGGCAGTTTCCATGACCGAAGCAGCCTCTGCGTCTGCTCCACGGTAAGTTCAAATGCAATGCAGAGTGCTATCACTTTGCCCTGCGACGGATTTTTCCGCTCACCATTTAAAATATGGTACACATAAGAGCGTTCCAAACCACTCCGCCTGATAATATCCGTGGGCTGTAAATTTTTCGTGTTCAAAAGACGATTCAAATAGTCTCTACTGTCAAACTCGTCAAACTCATCCTTGTTTTCATTGGCAAACGACTCAAAATCCTGTTTCGTCGTCGCAATTTCATGTAACAGTTCTCCTGTCGATTTCTTCGATTTCACCTTGGTATTCTCCCCAATTCTTCCACAATTTAACAAACAAATTATAGTACACAAATAAGAAATAGTCTATAGTTAGAATTTTTTTTTGCCGAAATGTGTTTTTTGTGGTAAAATATATATAAATTTTTAAAGTAATAAAATGAAGGGAATGGTTTTTATGGAACTTAAGGAATTTATGGACATATCCAAACTGCAAAAAATTCAGGACAAATTTTCCGACGCTACCGGCCTTGCTGCAATTGCTGTCGGAAATGACGGACAATATTTAACAGAGGGCAGCAATTTTACTGAGTTCTGCATGAAGTACACACGTGGTTCAAAAGAAGGAAACCGCCGCTGTGTCAAGTGTGACAACGAAGGCAGTGGAACTTACTTCTGCCATGCGGGACTTATGGACTTCTCAGTCGATATTAAAGTAGGCGATGAAAAAGTGGGCGCAATTATCGGAGGACAGATTCTTCCGGAAGCCCCGGATGAAGAAGCTTTCCGCAAAACAGCAAGAGAACTTGGCATTGATGAGGCCGAGTATATCGCCGCACTTAATAAAGTGACAATCAGTTCTGAGGAAAAAATCCGAGCTGCCGCCAATCTTTTAGAATTAATTGTAAACCAGTTAGTCAATCTGGAATACTACAAATACACAAATGCTTCCATGCTTCATGCATTGCAGAAAAAAACGCAGGAATCTGCCTCCTTTGTCGATGTCATTAACAAGGACACCAGCCAGTTGAAAGCAATTTCCAGCAAACAGCGTATGCTTTCTCTGAATGCAAGTATTGAAGCTGCCAGAAATGGTGAAGCCGGTGCCGGATTTGCCGTTGTTGCAAACAGCATGCAGGATTTAGCCGAACAGTCCGCTGCCATTTACAATAACATTGAAGAATCCGTTCAGGGAATCACAGACACATTCTCTGAGTTAATCAACATTTTTAACGACTAACCGCGAAAAAGTACATAATCCGGCAAGTAATAATACCGGAAAAACAATAGCAGTTAATATTCCCAGGTGCAGATTACCGGAAAATGCACTGGAAACAAATCCAACGAGGGTCGGTCCTCCGGAGCATCCTAAGTCTCCGGCAAGTGCAAGCATTGCAAACAGGACCGTCCCTCCTCTTTTTATGGCTGCCGATGCCTTACTGAAAGTCCCCGGCCACATAATTCCCACAGAAAATCCACAGATCGCACAACCAATCAGTCCAACTATCGGAACCGGCACAAGGGAAATGCACAAATACGAAGCAACGCACAGTACACAGCTTCCTTTCATAAATCGGTCTAAATTAAATTTTTCACCGTATTTTCCATAAATCAAACGCGACAATCCCATCAAAACAGAAAACATCATCGGTCCGACCAAATCCCCCACTGTCTTCTGGATATGAAGTCCTTTTTCAGCAAATGTGGATGCCCACTGGCTCACTGCCTGTTCCGACGCACCGGCGCAGAGCATCATCGCCATCAAAAGCCAAAACACCTTTACTCGAAACAGTTCAGAAATTGACATCCCACTCTCCCCTTCTTCATGAAGGCTATAAATAGGAACTTTTGTAAACAAAATTAAATTAGCTGTCGGCAAAAGCACCCAGATTAGGGCAAGAATCTTCCAATGCGATGTTCCAAACACAGCAAATAAAAGTGTGGACAACAAAACAACACCGGTACATCCCCAACAGTAAAATGAATGTAACAAACTCATGGCTGATTCTTTATTATCCGTCGGACACGCCTCAAGAATCGGACTAATCAAAACTTCAATCAAACCGCCACCGATGGCATAAACCATAACGGCAAGCAAAATGCCGTAAAATGGATATGAAAACAATTCCGGCAAAATCGTAAGCAGAAAAATACCGGTTCCCGCACAAGCGTGCGCAATAATAGCTGATGCCCGATATCCGATTTTGTCAACAAAACCGGCTGACAATAGATCAACCACTAATTGAATCACGAAATTCACCGTGATTAACAGCGTAATTTGTGTCAGTGGAATATGATACTCCGTCTGAAAGGTCACAAATAAAAGCGGGACAAAGCTATTCACCACCGCTTGCACGATATAACCAATAAAGCAGGCATACATTGTCATTTTATAATTATTTTTCATTTCACACACCTCATTTATCATCTGAACTAATTAAACCATTTACACTCGATTTTTGCAATCATTAATTGACGTGTTCCTGCAAATTATGAGATAATACAAGAGCTGAATAAAATAATACAAATACGACAATAGGGAGTTTTTTATGGAAACAAAAGAGACAATTCTTGCAAAATTGAATACCTCGCCGGACCGACTTACCGAACTTGTAGAGCAGGACGGTTTCTACTTTGTGCGAAAAGAAATTACGCGGGAGCAGTATCCGGTCATAAAACAGTTCTATGAGTACCAGCAGCAATCCCCCTCTCCTGCCATTGTTACAATTTACTCCGTCTACGAAAAAGAAGGACACTTTTATATCAATGAAGAATGGATTCGTGGGGAAAGCGTGGAGGAACACCTTTATCTGCAAGGTCCATTTTCAAAAGATGAAGTAATCCGTTATGCAATGGATTTATGCCAGGGTTTGCAATGGTTTCACAAGCACAATATGATTCACCGTGATGTCACCCCCGCCAATGTTATTATTTCCGAGGAGAAAAAAGCGTATCTGGTTGACCCCGGAATTTTACGCGAGGTAAAGAAAAATCAGACAAATGACACCCAAATTCTTGGAACACCTGGCTACGCTGCACCGGAGCAGTTCGGGTTTACGCAATCCGACGCTCGGACCGACATCTACGCACTCGGTGTACTCATCAATCAGATGACAACCGGAAAAATGCCAAAAGAGGCGCTTCCAAAAGACAGACGTCTGCGAAAAATTGTAACCAAGTGCACACAGATTTCTGCCAAAAAACGATATTTAAACTGTCATCAGATTTACAAACAACTCGATGCCGTTTTACCGGAAGACACCCCTGCTGACATCCGTTTTCTCAGAAAAATTCCAGGATTTCGCAGCGCTACTTTGTGGAAAATGATTCTGGCAGTGTGCCTCTATCTTTTTGCCCTGCTCGCCTTTTTAGCACTTGCCTAATAAAAGTCGACTGTCAGGACACCACAGACGAAAGAAAATTTTATATCCTTATTCTTGTAAAATACATGGTTCTTTGCAAGGAAATTTATGTTGTATTTTTCAAGGAAATATTCTCATGTAAATACTCATACAAATGTGCTACTCTATGTTACATGGGATAATAAGGAGGAAAAAAATGGAATATGCAGCAGAAGCACTTTCCGATGAGGCGAGCGAAATTACACCAAATGATCTTGCCGGCGATTATGCGTGTATCGCTGAAATCATCGGAATTGAAAATACGATTTTATTACATAAGCACTATCGCGGTCAGCAAATCACGCTTCCCCAGCGTCTATATTCTGTTCAATATGTCGTAAAAGAGGTGGAACGGCAGCTCGGCACTCATTCACTCTCTGATTTGGCGAAGAAATACGGATATACCGAACGCCGGTTGAGACAATTAATTAAGGAGGATTCAAAATTATGATGTGGACTTATTGTTTTTTAGCTTTTATTGTTTTTCTTATTCTTTTAATCATTTACTTGTTTACGCACAAGAAAACGAAAGGAACAAAAAAGCCATTTCGTTTTGTTGTATGGGGCGTCGGCATTTTAACAATAGCCCTATTTGCAGCCGCCTGTATTCTCCCGGCGGACAATCAGAATGAAAGCCTGAGCAAACAGGAATCCACCGAATATTATCGCATTTCTACCGCAATCAATAACGGGAAATTTGATCATATTCTTTCGGATATTGATAAACTGTTTCCGCCAAATAAGGATTTAAATTCTATCCGGCAGACCAATCGCTTTATGCTGCTTCGTTTATACTACGAAAAAACCGGTGACACAAAAAAGGAGAAACAACTGCTGACGGAAACGTCAAAAAATTCTGAAATTATGAATGATGATGTTACAAAAGGTATTGTGGAGGAACGGTTGAAGGAACTTAAGTAGAGAGGCTTAAATGAGAGAGGCGGTGCCGCGCACCGCCTCTCTATTATTACTTCTGATTTTCTTCAGCTAAAATATCTTTATATGCATTTTTTATTGATGGTTTTTTTGAAGCATCTTCTACCAACTGCTTTCTCTTTTGTGTATCTACTCTATCCTTACTTTTCGTATGTTAATCCAAAAATTTTATCAAGTACATTTGGCCATTCATTTAAATCCTGTTGATTACCATCAAATTCATAATAAACAACTTCAAATGTGCCTTCATCCATATTAAGTTGAAATTGGATTTCGCAATTTACATCTTCACCATTCCATGTGCAGCCACCGGTAAAATCAACAATCTTCTGCTTATCTATTTCCGCATATCCCCAGTTTGGATTAGAAAAGTAATTATCAAACACCACTCCATAAGTATAATCGGGATAAGCTTCAGGCGAAGACTCCTTAATCAGCGAAACATAATAATCTTCGTCATTTGATGATTCATCATCCCCCGTTGATTCGTCTTCCGCTATTGGTTCCTCTGTCACCTCTGGTGTAGCCGTAGCCTCTTTAGATGAATCTTTTTCATACTTATCCTTATACGCTTGATTATATAAAATATCCTCTTTCTGCGATTCATCTAATGTGATACCATTTTGCGTGGCATATTTTTGGAACATGGAAAATAAAATTTCCTGCATTGTTGATTCCGCTTCTCTTTGTGAATCACCAAATCCGAGAAATCCAATTTTCATTGGAGAACTTGTTTCAATCTTAGTAATTGATGAGTACAAATCAGGATATGAAAATTGAATCACAATATCATTTTCAACATTATTATAACTATATTTTCCATGCATTTCGACGACCAAAAATTTTCTTGATTCCTCAGTAAAACAATCCCATTCAACATCCGTACAAGCTGCATCTATTGCTTGTCCATAGGTAATATTTGAAATGCTAGCTGGTGTCGAAATTAATGACGCAGATGATACTTCATCAACTTTATTTGCATAAAAAATCGGCACCATACATCCCAATATTGTAAAAAAGACACCTTGAATAATCGCTATTATAATTCGAATAGGTGAACTATGAGAACGAATTCTATTAACCACTAACAGTATTCCAAATATAGCAAGTCCTATCGGTAAAAGCCATAATAAAATTTTTAACCAGGTCATTTTCTTCCTCCTTAATAACACAGCCCACCAAACGGCAGGCTGAATTATAAAAATACTTACTCTTTCGTAACAACATCATATTCTTTTTTTAACTTCTCTAATTCAGTCTCATATTTTTTATAAATATCTTCAGCATCACTCAACAAATCATTCGCCTTTGTAACTCGATCACTATCTTGAGCCTCTAAAGCATCTATCATTTTATTAAATGCTTCCAATTTCTTTGACCAATACTGAATAATTAGAGACTTTAATTCGTTAAATTCTGTATATTCACCTAAATCAATTGCACTAACATCTTTTACCATTTTTTCGTAATTAGGAACAATTGTATCTTTTAACGCATTATACAGTACCTCATCACTCTCATAATTATCTCCCACATTATTCGAATACAAATCATTTGCCTCTGACTCTAACTCCGTTGCTTCCGCCAAATCGACATTAATAAACTGAATCAACCGTTCCTGCTTATCTGAATCCACACATCCGGTAACACCAACCATCACAACAAGTGTCATACACATCACTAATATTTTCTTTAAAGTTTTCATATAAATTCATCTCCATTTTCTTTGCTAAAATTATAATTTTGTTTTCTAGTAAGAACCAAATTTGTCATTTGCCGACATTATAACAATCTTATGACCTCGAATTGATTTTTCATCACTAAATCTACTAATCAACGCAAGTATTAATCCCATGATATCGGCACCAAACGTACCCGAACCCATCATAAACATTTCTTCACCATTTGGCGGAAAACTGTTTACAAACCACGAATTTGGTGGCGACATAAAGGATAATTTATAAACATCTTCATATGCCACACTATGAATACGCTTGTTATAATAAAAAATAATTCGTTCTGAAGTTAAAGTAATAAACTTTTTAGGCGGATTTGCACAACGCAATGCAGAATTAATCGCCAAAATTATTTTTTCATCTGCTCCTATTGCATTTGATAAAACCTGACACACACCGGAATAAAACGTATTATTCTTTTCCGGATAGGTAAAATCACTATTACTGCTGCATTTTTCATACAAACTGCTTATTAACTCGTCTGTTGTCTTTTCACTGCATAGTTCATCCACCATGATGTTCCAGCTTTCTTTACAGGTTTTACTCATATCCATGTCACGTTGAATAAACAAACGCTCCACTATGTTCTCGCTTTCTCTCTCATCCGCAACTAAAAACTCTCCGAAATTTGCCCGTTCAACGGTTTGACGGAGTGCATCCGTAAAATCCTGAAAAGTCTTTGGTGCCATCAATGTAACAAAAGAATATTCAGCTCCTGATTTTGTTGTGATAACCAGTTTACTGCCAAAAACACTCCAAAAAAGAATTAAGTCAATAACTAAAGTAACACCCATAGAAACAACTGATGCAATTGCAAGCAAGCTGAGTAAAATAATATTCCAAACACTCATATGACGTTTTACATTAACAGACGCGATATCTTTATAACGAATCTCCCTTACCTTTTCGTAGTTTTGCGGAGCCGTTCGTATAATCAGCCTATCCTCTGCAAAATCTAACATACTTGCAATTCTAGTATTAAGAAAACCAAACTTTTCTCCTGTTGCTGAACGAAATAAAATTTGTTGACCTAATAAATTATTGTCAACATAAATTTCCTGTTCATTCATAATTTACACCTCCTCTTTTTATATTTGTAAATAAAATTACTAAATACACTTTAATTGATAGGAACAGAAATATCATTGGAAAAATGCAAGATTATTTTCCTTTTCAACTCCACACCCACGCAAAAAAAGCACCCTTCCGGGTGCTCTCCATCTACCTTCAAATCCATTGATTCAATTCATATGAGCAGCACGATAAGCCGAGTTCTGTCGTTGAGTGACCATCTATCTGGACCTGCTGTTGCCAACAGGCTCTAGCGACCTACCCGAAAGCACGACGGGCCGCCGTATTGCTTCCTGTTCGGTC
>OLSF01003514.1_pt1 | contig 10365 bp, 10 predicted proteins | sample 1672301 | NCBI WGS metagenome assembly OLSF01 (sample SAMEA3136669, study PRJEB25190) | human gut metagenome | biome: human gut; feature: human-associated habitat; material: faeces | place: Austria | collected 2013
ACTGAGCGGAAACTACGAGGTGGTCTTTATCCTCAATCCCAACCTGGATGAGGAGGCCACCGCTGCCATGGTGGCCAAGTTCAAGACCCTGGTGGAGCAGAACGGCACCCTGGCTGAGGTTGAGGAGTGGGGCAAGCGTCGTCTGGCCTATCCCATTGAGGACCTGAATGAGGGCTACTATGTTCTCATGACCTTTGAGTCCAAGCCTGAGCTTCCCGCAGAGCTGGATCGTGTGATGAAGATCACCGACGGCATCATGCGCTGCCTCATCACCACCGTTGAAGCGTAAGGAGGCCTGTTCATGCTGAACCATATTGTTCTCATGGGCCGACTGACCCGCGACCCGGAGCTTCGCCGCACCGGCAGCGGTATCGCCGTGGCTTCGTTCACACTGGCTGTTGACCGTGATTTCAAGAGCCAGAACGGCGAGAAAGAGTGTGATTTCATTGACATCGTTGCATGGAGAAGCACCGGAGAGTTCGTCTCCAAGTACTTCACCAAGGGTAGCATGGCAGTGGTATCCGGCAGACTTCAGATCAGATCCTGGACCGATAAAGAGGGCGGCAAGCGCCGTAGCGCTGAGGTAGTAGCGGATAACGTATACTTCGGCAGTTCCAAGCGCGACAGCGGCTCCAGCGGCAGCTATTCCGAGTTTGGCGGCAGCAGCTTCTCTGCTCCGGCAGCCGGCAGCTATTCCGCACCGGCAGCCCCCGCTGCAAACTCTGAGTTCTCCATGCTGGAGGATGATGACAGCGATCTGCCCTTCTGATCTGTTTCCAAACGTACTTTTACAAGATAGGAGGAATATCCATGGCTAACGATAGAGCTAGAGGCCGGAAGCGCCGCAAGGTATGCAGCTTCTGTGTCGATAAGGTCGAGCACATCGATTATAAGGACTCCGCCAAGCTGCGCCGTTTCCTTTCTGAGCGCTCCAAGATTCTGCCCCGCAGAACCACCGGCACCTGCGCCATGCATCAGCGTCAGCTGACCGAGGCCATCAAGCGTGCCCGTCAGATCGCTCTGCTGCCCTTCGTTACCGAGTAAGTTGGTCATCAAAAAGAGCCTGCCAGTTTGGCAGGCTCTTTTCTGTTCCAAAGCCGAAGGCTTTGGAACAGAGGGGGTGATTTGCCCCGATGGGAGATCAGGACAGCAGTACCTGAATTTCGGGGAGATTTTGGGCGAAGTGGATGCCCTGCTGGCGCTCCGGGGAGGAGAGACCGGAGGCGATCATATGGTCCAGAAGGGCCTTCAGGTGGCGATAGTAGCCGTCCAGATCGTAGAGGATGCAGGGGGCGGACAGCTGGCCCAGCGATACCTGCGACATGACCTCCGTGATCTCCTCCAGTGTGCCGGTGCCGCCGGGGAAGGCGATGAAGGCGTCCCCCAGCTCAATCATTCTGCTCTTACGCTCCGCCATGCTTCGGGTGACGATGAGTTGGGTCAGGCCGTCGTGCTGCAGGTCCTGCGCCATGAAGCACTCCGGCTCCACGCCGATGACGCTGCCCCCCTGCGCCAGTGCGCTTTGGGCCAGCAGGCCCATGAGTCCGGTTTTGGAGCCGCCGTAGACCAGTGTGTGGCCCGCGGCACCGATCCATGCTCCCAGTTCCCGGACGGCCTGCGCCAGATGGGGGTCGGTGCCGCAGCTGGCGCCCAGATATACGGTGATGTGCATAGGCGATACCTCCGTGGGTGATTTGTGTCAGTATAGCACGATATGGAGAGAAAAACAAGGACAGGCGGGGCCTGTCCTTGACTGAAGTGCGGGGAATGGGGATATCAGCCCCAGAGGGCGGTGAGCATGGGGATGATCTGCTTTTTCCGGCTCATGACCTTGGGCAGGAACAGGCTGTTGTCCTTGGGCTCGGCGGAGAAGGCATTGCGGATGACGTCGTCGCTGCCCACATACAGCAGCTGTGTGCCCTCCATCAGCACGTCCGTCAGCATCAGGATCACCATGTCGTAGTGGTGCTCCGTCTGATCGTGGCGCATGGCCTCCAGAAACTCCTCCCGGCGCTGGAGCATATCCTCGGAATCCAGACAGGTGATCTGGCCCACGCCCAGATTCTGCTCGGCAATGTGGAACTCCTTGAAGTCGCTGTGCAGCAGCTCCTCGGCGGATTTGCCGTCAAAGCTGCCATCGAAGAGAAGCTTGCCCAGCTCGTTGAGGGAGACGTTGGCAATGCGGGCCATGCGCTCGGCCATGGCCACATCCCGCTTGGTGCAGGTGGGGGATTTGAACATGACAGTATCGGATAGAATGGCTGCTGCCATCAGGCCTGCCATAGCCGGGGAGGGCATGACGCCGTGCTCCTGATACATTCCGGTGATGATGGTATTGGTGCTGCCCACCGGCTCATTGCGGACCCGGATGGGCTGGGCGGTCTGGATATCCGCCAGACGGTGGTGGTCGATGATCTCCAGAATCTCCGCCTGATCCAGACCCTGCACGGCCTGCGCCCGCTCATTGTGGTCCACCAGCACCACACGCTTGCGCCGGGGGCGCAGCAGGTGATACCGGGACAGGGTGCCGACGACCTTTTCGTTCTGGTCCAGCACCGGGTAGCAGCGATAGCGGCTCTTCAGCACCACTTCCCGCACATCGTCGATATAGTCCGACAGATGGAAGCAGACGATGTCGTCAGTGTGGCAAGGGCGGGAGATGGGGATGGCCTGATAGATAAGACGGGCCACCCGGCTGGCATCGTAGGGGCTGGAAATGATGCAGGTATTTTGAGCGTCTGCCAGCAGCGTTTGATCTACCTCCGTCTGGCAGAGGATCAGGCAGCACACGTTGGTTTCCAGCGCACGGCGGATCATATCCGGCTGGTCGCCGCACAGGACGATATGCTCCCGACCGTTCCACAGCAGATTCTCGCAGCTCTGGGGCAGGGCAATGACCACGTCGCCGGTAACAGAGTCCACCAGATCACCGGTGTCGTTGAGGACGCGGCCCTCGATGACGCTCAGAAGATTGAACAGGGGCAGTGCCTCCACGCGTGGCTCGCCGATGGTGTTCATGCTGTAGGTGGCGATGTCACCGGCGGAGAGGGTCCCATACAGGGTGCCGTCCTCGTTGACCACGGGGATGGCGGAGATGCGCTGTTCCCGCATGATGTGCCATGCTCGGTCCATGGTGACGGTGGCGTTCAGGGCAGGCGGCGTATCATAATCCAGATCCGCCACCTGTGTGCGGACATTTTGGATCAGCTGGGGTGGCTGAAGACCGAAGCGATCCAGCAGGCGCTGGGTCTCGTCGCTGACGTGGCCCAGATAGGCTGCCACGTAGTCCCGGTCGCCCAGAGCATTCCGCAGAGCGGCATAGGACATGGCAGCCACGATAGAATCCGTGTCGGGGTTCCGATGCCCGACTACATAGATCTCGTTCATACAATAGCTCCTTTTTGTTCCGTGGGAGTGATTCATGTACTGATTATAATTATTATACGGCGTAAGGGGAATTTGTCAATGCGGGGATATGCCGGAAAAGGGGATAAAATAGGGGTTCAAATCCGGCAAAGCGGCGAAAACGTGGGAAAAGCGGCACTGTGCGTCGGTTGTATACAATGTGCGGGGATGTGTTGCTGTCTCTTGACCTTTTGAAAAAGCGGCGGTATAATAAACGGACTGTAAAGAAATTTTATCCAAAGGAGAGGGGTGCCGAATTGAAGAGCAAAAACCAGAGCATGGACATGACGCAGGGCGTCATTTGGAAGCAACTGGCGTATTTTGCCCTGCCGCTGTTTTTAGGCAATCTCTGTCAGCAGCTGTATAACACGGCGGACAGCATCATTGTAGGAAAATTTGTGGGCAAGGACGCCCTGGCGGCGGTGTCCAGCAGCGGGAACCTCATCTTTATGATGACGGGTTTTTTTATGGGCCTGTTTGTGGGGGCCGGCGTTATCATCAGCCGCTATTTCGGCGCCAAGTGCTATGATCGGCTGGAGGCGGCGGTGCATACCGATCTGGCCTTCGCCATGGTCTGCGGCGTTTTGCTGATGCTGGTGGGCATCTTCCTGACCCCCCAGATCCTGGTGTGGATGCGGACGCCGGAGGACGTGCTGCCCCAGTCCATCCAATATTTCCGATTGTACTTCATGGGCAGCCTCTTTATGATCGTCTACAACGCCTGTATGGGCATTTTGCAGGCGGTGGGCGACAGCCGCAGTCCCCTGCGCTACCTCATCATCTCCTCCATCACCAATGTGACGTTGGATCTGATCTTCGTGGGAGCGCTGAAATGGGGTGTCAACGGCGCCGCCATCGCCACGGTGGTGAGCCAGATGGTCAGCGCCGTGCTGTGCTTCCGGAAGCTGATGCGGGCGGACGGCCCCTATCGGCTGGTTCCCAAGCGCATCCGCTTCGAGCTGCCGATGCTCAAGCAGATCACGGCGCAGGGCATCCCCTCCGGTGTGCAGAACTCCATCATCGCCATCGCCAACGTGGTGGTGCAGTCCAACATCAACACCTTCGGCTCCGATGCCATGGCGGGCTGCGGCTCCTACGCCAAGGTGGAGGGCTTTGTGTTCCTGCCCATCACCTCCTTTGCCATGGCGCTGACCACCTTTACGGGGCAGAATCTGGGTGCAGGGCAGTATGACCGGGCCAAGAGGGGCGCACGGGTGGGCTTCACCTGCTCCATGCTGCTGGCGGAGCTTATCGGATTGACACTACTGCTGGTGGCCCCCTATGCCATCGCCCTGTTCAACGATGACCCGGCGGTCATCGCCATCGGCGTGCGGCAGACCCGGACGGAGGCGCTGTTCTACTTTGCGCTGGCCTTCGCCCACAGCATCTCCGCCGTGATGCGGGGAGCGGGCCGGGCCAAGATGCCCATGTACACCATGCTGGTGTGCTGGTGCGTCATCCGTGTGACGTATATCACGCTGGCGCTGAAGGTGTGGCCGGATATTATCACCATCTTCTGGGCATACCCCATTACGTGGTGTCTCAGCTGCGTGGTGTTTCTGCTGTATTATCTGAAGGCCGACTGGGTCCATTCGTTCCAGAAGGCGCACTGAAGCCTTTCACATAAGTAAAAGGGACGTCCGGATAACCGGACGTCCCTTTTGCTGTCATAAATTCTTCACCTGTAGGGCGCGGATGGCATTCAGCACGGCGATGACCATGACACCCACGTCGGCAAAGATGGCCGCCCACATATTGGCGATGCCCACAGCGCCCAGTACCAGACACAGGCCCTTGACACCCAGCGCAAACACGATGTTCTCGTACACGATCCGCAGACACTTGCGGGAGATGCGGATGGCCTTGGAGATCTTCAGGGGGTCGTCGTCCATCAGCACCACGTCCGCCGCCTCGATGGCGGCATCGGAGCCCATGGCACCCATGGCGATGCCGATATCGGCACGGGACAGCACCGGAGCATCGTTGATGCCATCGCCCACGAAGGCCAGCTTGCCGTCGGAGCTGTTCAGCAGGCGCTCCACCTGCGCCACCTTATCCGCAGGCAGCAGCTCACTGTGTACCTCGTCCACGCACAGTTCTCCGGCCACGTGGTCGGCCACCCGCCGGATATCGCCGGTGAGCATGACGGTCTTTTCCACGCCCGCCTGCTTCAGGGCGGCAATGGCCTCCTTGGCGTGGGGCTTCACCACGTCGGAGATGACGATGTGGCCGGCGTACTGACCGCCGATGGCCAGATGGATGATGGTGCCGACGCTATGGCAGTCGTGCCACGCAATGCCCAGCCGGTCCATGAGCTTACTGTTGCCCACGGCTACGTCGGTGCCGTCCACCTTGGCGGTGATGCCATTGCCGCTGATCTCCTGCACGTCCGTGACACGGTGGCGGTCGATCTCGCCGCCGTAGGCCCGCTGGAGGCTCTTGCTGATGGGATGGGAGGAGGCGCACTCCGCCAGAGCGGCGTACTCCAGAACCTTCTTCTGGGGCATGGTGTTGTGGTGAACGCCGGTGACGTCAAAGACGCCCTGGGTCAGGGTGCCGGTCTTGTCAAAGACCACCACACGGGTTTTGGAGAGGGTCTCCAGATAGTTGGAGCCCTTCACCAGCACGCCGGCCCGGCTGGCACCGCCCAGTCCGGCGAAGAAGCTCAGGGGGATGCTGATGACCAGCGCACAGGGGCAGCTGATGACCAGGAAGGTCAGGGCGCGGTAGACCCAAGTGCCCCAGTCGCCGCTGAGGCCCATGACCAGCCGCACCACCGGCGGCAGCACCGCCAGCACCAGAGCGCCGATGCAGACGGCGGGGGTGTAGATGCGGGCAAATTTGGAGATGAAGTTCTCGGAGCGGGATTTGTGGGAGCTGGAGTTCTCCACCAGCTCCAGAATTTTGGAGACGGTAGATTCACCGAAGGCCTTGGTGGTGCGGATCTTCAGCACGCCCGTCATATTGACGCAACCGCTGATGACCTCGTCACCGACGGCTGCATCACGGGGCAGACTCTCGCCGGTGAGGGCGGCGGTGTTCAGGGTAGAGCTGCCCTCCGTCACTACGCCGTCCAGCGGGATCTTCTCGCCGGGCTGCACCACGATGATGCTGCCCACAGACACGTCATCCGGATCCACCTGCACCAGCTTGCCGTCCTGCTCAATGTTGGCATAGTCCGGGCGAATGTCCATCAGGGCGGTGATGCTGCGACGGCTCTTGCCCACGGCGTAGCTCTGGAACAGCTCGCCGATCTGATAGAACAGCATCACGGCCACGGCCTCCAGATAGTCGCCGCTTTTCTCGTAGACGGCCAGTGCAATGGCACCCACGGTGGCCACCGCCATCAGGAAGTTCTCGTCGAACACCTGACCCTTGATGATGCCCCGGAAGGCCTTGCGGAGAATATCATAGCCGATGATGAGATAGGCCGCAAGATACAGCACCGTCCCGGCCACGCCGCCGATGGAGAAGATCTTCACCACGGCAACCAGTACCGCCGTGGCAATGATGCGCCAGAGGACTTTCTTCTGCTTCTTTGTCATGTTGGTCACTTCCTTCCATAAAACGTGCCGGAGGTCCTCCGGCACATTTCGTTATCTTACAGATAGATCTCGCAGTCGTCCTCGACCTTTTTGCAGTTTTTCAGCACCGCCTTCATAACGGCCTTGGGGTCGCTGCCCTCGGCAAACTCCACAATCATCTTCTGGGTCATGAAGTTCACCACGGCGTCCTGCACGCCCTCGGTCTTTTTGGTGGCCTCCTCCATGAGGTTGGCGCAGTTGGCACAGTCCACTTCGATCTGATAGGTCTTTTTCATAAAAATGCTCCTTCCGTGCGGCGGCTTTCAACCATTAAGCACTTGTTTAATCTTGATGATTGTACTATAATAGATGCCGACGAGAAAGTCAATGCGGAAAGACGCTTCCCTTCCAAACGGGCGAAAAGTCCTTCCAAACGGAACAGAAAGGCGGGAGAACCATGGGAGAATTGCCCCATCATCATGAGGATCGGAAGCGACTGGAGCGGCTGCGAAGCTTTATTCAGGAGCCGGAGAGCTTTCAGGAGGTGGCCAATCTCTGCCGCCTGCTGTCAGATAACAGCCGGGTACGGATCTTCTGGCTACTGTGTCACTGTGAGGAGTGCGTCATGAATCTGTCGGCACTGGTGGGTATGAGCAGCCCCGCCGCCTCCCACCATCTGCGGCAGCTGAAGGACAGCGGCCTCATCGTCAGCCGCCGGGTGGGGAAGGAGGTCTACTACCGGGCAGCGGATACGGAGGTGGCCCAGCTGCTGCACCAGATCATCGAGCGCACGGTGGAGGTGACGTGTCCCCAGTCGGACAGTCAGCTGGTGTCCGGTGCGCCCCATCTGCCACCGCTGGATCAGCACGACTACTGCGGCAGCTGTCCGGCGGAGCAGCTGGAGGTCATCCGGCAGGTCCATCGGTTCCTGACGGAGCATCTGGACAGCCGCATCACCATCGAGCAGCTGTCCCGGCAGTTTCTCATGAACCCCTCCACCATGAAGGAACTGTTCAAGGAGGTGTACGGCAGCTCCATCGCCGCCCATATCCGCCAGCACCGCATGGAGCGGGCCTCCGCTCTGCTGCTGGAGAGCGACGACAGCGTGGCTCAGATCGCCCGGACCGTGGGCTATGAGAGCCAGAGCAAGTTCACCTCGGAATTCAAGAAGGCATTTTCCATGCTGCCCACGGAGTATCGAAGGCTCCATAAGCAGGCGTAAAAAAGATGCGGAAGTCATATGGCTTCCGCATCTTTTTTATAGGGATCATCTCTTTTTGGCACGGGCCAGAGAGAAACCGAACACGATGCCGCAGAGACCGCCCACGATGTGGGTCATCTGGGAGATGTTGTCGCTCTCGGAGAGACCGTCCACCACCTCGTTGCCCAGATACAGGGCCACCACCAGCAGCATGGTCAGGGGGATGCCGCCCCGGCGCATCTCGGTGAAGGAGTTCAGCACGATCATCATGAACACCACACCGCTGGCTCCCAGCAGCGCCGTACCGGGGAAGAAGATGAACTGCACCAGTCCCGTCACCAGAGCTGTTACCAGAATGGTCATCAGCAGGTTGAGGCTGCCGTACTTTTCCTCCAAGCCCGGCCCCACCAGCAATAGCAGCAGCATATTGTTCATGTAGTGGCTGTAACCGGAGTGGCCCAGCACATGGCCGAAGAAGCGCACATAGGTCAGCGGGTCCGCCAGCGACGATCGGTATACACAGAAGAACCGGGTGGTGCTGACGCCGCCTGTCCAGCCGTCCAGCAGCAGGACCAGCAGGCTCAGCAGGGCAAACAGCAGCACCACCGGGGCATTGAATCGGATCACCAGTTTTTTCACGCATCATACCTCTTTCCAAATGGGAATATTTCGATTATAATAGATTTATCCAAATTTGTAAACCGAGGGGGAAGCATTGTTGAGAAAAGCTTGGAAGATCGTGCTGGCTGTGGTGCTGGCGCTGCTGGTGGTGGTGCTGGGGTATGTGGCCTATGTGTTCATCGACTATCACTGCATCGGGGATCAGGAGCTGACGGTGGAGCGGAACGCCGCTGCCACCGTGGAGGCGGGGAAGGAGTACAGCATCCTCTCCTATAATATTGGCTTCGGCGCTTATGAGGACGATTACAGCTTCTTCATGGACGGCGGTACGGAGTCCCGTGCGTGGTCTGAGGAGCGGCTTACCGCCAATATCGAGCGCATCGGGGCGTTTTTGCAGCAGCAGGATGCCGACCTGTACCTGTTGCAGGAGGTGGACCGGGACTCCACCCGCAGTTACCACGTGGATGAGGTCGCCATGCTGACGGCGCAGCTGCCGGGGCTGGGTTATATCTGGGCGCAGAACTACGACTCGCCGTATCTGTTCTACCCGCTGGACCAGCCCCACGGCAAGTCCGTGTCGGGCCTGCTGACCCTCTCCTCCTTCGGCATCACCGAGGCCCGGCGGGTGGAGCTGCCCATCGAGACCGGTGTGATGAAGCTGGTGGATCTGGATCGGTGTTACAGCGTCCACCGCATCCCCGCCGCCGACGGCCGGGAGCTGGTGCTGTATAATGTCCATCTGTCCGCCTACACCTCCGACGGTACCATCGCTGTGGAGCAGCTGGAGCTGCTGCGGGCGGATATGCAGGCGGAGTATGAAAAGGGCAACTGGTGCATTGCCGGCGGCGACTTCAATAAAGATTTGCTGGGGCAGTCGGAGGAGATCTTCGGCGGCTCTGCCGAGGGCTACACTTGGGCGCAGCCCCTGCCGGAGGGTATCTGGGACGGCACCAATCTGTCGCTGGTGGCTCCGCTGGACGAGAGGAACCCCGTCCCCAGCTGCCGCAACGCCGACGCTCCGTATCACGAGGGACAGTACGTGCTGACGGTGGACGGCTTCGTGGTGTCGGACAACGTCACCGTGGAGCAGGTTGTGGTGGAGGACACGGGCTTTGCGTGGTCGGATCACAATCCGGTGTCCATGCGTTTTGTGCTGAACTGAGCGAAAGAGGGAGGGCGTCTGCGCCCTCCCCCCTCGATGGAGGAAGGCATATCAGCGGGAACGAAAATTTTCCTGAAAATTATTGCAATTAGGTGTTGACAAATGCGGGCTTTTGTATTATACTGACCAAGTCAGTTGCGGTGAGCAAGCGACGCAAGTGAATATGGGGGTATAGCTCAGCTGGGAGCGCAAGCAACCGGGTGTGCTCCCCCGCAACGGAGAGTAAAGTCAAAAAATTGAATAGCTCAGAAATCCAGCAAAATCAAGGGTTTCTGGCAACATGGGGGTATAGCTCAGCTGGGAGCGCAAGCAACCGGGTGTGCTCCCCCGCAACGGAGAGTAAAGTCAAAAAATTGAATAGCTCAGAAATCCAGCAAAATCAAGGGTTTCTGGCAACATGGGGGTATAGCTCAGCTGGGAGCGCAAGCAACCGGGTGTGCTCCCCCGCAACG
>OLSF01003531.1_pt1 | contig 10338 bp, 5 predicted proteins | sample 1672301 | NCBI WGS metagenome assembly OLSF01 (sample SAMEA3136669, study PRJEB25190) | human gut metagenome | biome: human gut; feature: human-associated habitat; material: faeces | place: Austria | collected 2013
AGAAGATACGAAACAGGCTCTGAAGGGAAATTTGCAAGCAGATGGCGTGCAAAGTTGCCAGACGCTCTTTGTGCGGTATTGCCATAGGAAAAATGCGGAATAAAACCTGTTTGTATGCAACGGTTTTGTTTTGCTTTCTTCAAGATAAAAAGGAGGTCATATCATGGCAGAACTGAAAGGTTCACAGACGGAAAAAAACTTGCTGGCGGCATTTGCCGGCGAATCACAGGCATTCACCAAGTACAATTATTACGCTTCCAAGGCAAAGAAAGACGGTTATGTGCAAATCGGCAAGCTGTTCGAGGAAACTGCCAACAATGAAAAGGAACACGCGAAGATCTGGTTCAAGCTGCTGCATGGCGGCGTGATGCCGGAAACAACGGAGAACCTGAAAGATGCGGCTGCCGGCGAAAACTACGAGTGGACAGATATGTATGTCGAATTCGCGGAGCAGGCAAAGGCAGAGGGCTTCACACAGATCGCGGCACTGTTTGAGGCGGTGGGTGCGATCGAGAAGGAACACGAAGCACGTTATCGCAAGCTGCTCGCCAATATCGAGGGCGACTGCGTCTTTTCCAAGGACGGCGATGTCATCTGGGAATGTGCCAACTGCGGTCACATTGTCGTAGGCAAAAAGGCTCCGGAGGTCTGTCCGGTCTGCCAACACCCGCAGTCCTATTTTCAGGTAAAGGCTGAGAACTATTGAGGAAAGCAAAATTACTTTCCTTGCGGCAACACCGCACAAAGCCGTCATATTGCCCAGAAATTCCTTGCCATACATCAAGTATGCCTGCGGAATTTCTATGCAATCTGCCGAAAAATCTGACAACGCACCTTACGCACAAGCTTTGTGCGGTGTTGCCTTGCAAATAAAATTGGACGGAAATCCTCTGGAAAGCATGACTTTCCGGAGGATTTCGTTTGTGTCAGGAGGAATGGTATGCGTTCAGGGGAACGTTTTCTTTCCCACTGGAAAGGACGGCTGCTGCACAGCGGTATCCACATTCTTTCCCATTTGCGGCTGCTGCTGCGGTGGGTGTTTTACTCTGTGCTGATGGGCGTTCTGGTGGGATTTATCGGGATTGCTTTTGTGTATGCCATACAGTGGGTGACGGCATTCCGGACGGGGCATTGGTGGACAGTGCTGACACTTCCCGCCGGCGGTCTGCTGATTGTGTGGCTGTACCGCATCAGTCACGACCAGAACGACAAGGGCACCAATATGGTGCTGGCTTCGCTGCGGGCAGAAACGGAACTGCCTATGCAAATGGCACCGCTGATTTTCATTTCCACCGTAGTGACCCACTTCTGCGGCGGCAGTGCCGGACGGGAAGGTGCGGCGTTGCAGCTGGGCGGCAGTGTGGGCAGTGTGCTGGGACGGGTGTTCCGTCTGGCGGAACGGGATAAACAGGTGCTGATGCTCTGCGGCATGTCGGCGGCGTTTTCGGCAATTTTTCGCACGCCCATTGCGGCACCGGTTTTCGCCATGGAAGTGGTGTGTGTCGGTGCCATGCGGTATGCGGCACTGGTGCCCTGTACCATTGCTTCTCTTACGGCTTCGTGGCTGGCGGGCAAATGCGGCATTCCGCTGGCGAAGTATACGATCGGGGAAATTCCGGCGTTTCAGGTGGTGCCGGCGTTGAAAATTTTGCTGCTGGGCGTTTGCTGTGCGGCGGTGAGCATTCTGTTCTGTGTGCTGCTGCACCAGACGGAGCACTTCCTGAAAAAGTATTGCAAAAATCCATATCTGCGGATTCTGGCGGCAAGCGGTGTGCTCTGGGTGCTGGCGTTGCTGGTACATAATCAGGACTATCTGGGCATTGGCGGCGAGGTGATGCGGCGTGCCGTGGCAGGACAGGTGGTCTGGTATGCGTTTCTGGCGAAGATGATCTTCACGGCGTTGACATTGGGCGGCGGCTTTAAGGGCGGCGAGATCGTACCTTCTTTTTTCATTGGGGCAACGTTTGGCTGTCTGTTCGGGCACTTGCTGGGAATTTCGCCCTCTCTCTGTGCGGCAGTAGGCATGGCGGCACTGTTCTGCGGCGTGACCAACTGCCCGCTGGCTTCTATGATGATCGCATCTGAACTGTTCGCTATGGCGGGTGCTCCGTATTATCTGCTGGCAATTGCTGTCAGCTATCTGCTCTCCGGCTATTACGGGCTGTATGGGGAGCAGACGTTCCTGTCCTCCAAGTTCACCGGCGGCTATGTCAGCCATAAAACACGTCAATGAAAGAAGATGAAAATCATGACAAAGCGTTCTTTGTCTGACCGGCAGAAGGGCATGATCTGCATCATTTTGTCGGCGTTTTGTTTTGCATGGATGAATGCCTTTGTGCGGCTCTCCGGCGATCTGCCGTTTATTCAGAAAAGCTTTTTCCGGAATCTGGTGGCACTGTTGTTCGCACTGGCGATGCTCCTGCGGGAACACGGCTGCTTTCTGCCGAAAAAGGGATCTCTGCCGTTTCTGGTACTGCGTGCCACGGCGGGAACGCTGGGGATCCTGTGCAATTTTTACGCGATCGATCATCTGGCACTGTCGGACGCGTCGATTCTGAATAAGATGTCCCCGTTTTTTGCAATTCTCTGTTCGTGGATCTTTCTGCGGGAAAAACTGAACTGGAAACAGGGGCTGATCGTGCTGGGGGCATTTGTGGGGGCACTGTGTGTCATCAAGCCCACCTTTGCCAATGCGGATTTGTTTCCGTCCCTGATCGGACTACTGGGCGGCTTCGGGGCAGGCGTTGCCTATACCATGGTACGCCGTCTGGGGCAGATCGGGGAGAATAAGGCGTATATCGTCTTTTTCTTCTCCGCCTTTTCCTGTGTGGTGACATTGCCGTATCTGCTGTTCTGCTATGAGCCTATGACGTGGAAGCAACTGTTGTGTCTGGTTATGGCAGGGCTTTCGGCGGCAGGCGGACAGTTCGGTGTCACTTCTGCGTACTGCTATGCACCGGCAAAGGAAATTTCCGTTTACGATTACACCCAGATCATTTTTGCCGCAGGCTTGGGATTTTTGCTGTTTGCACAGATTCCCGACTGGCTGAGCATTCTGGGGTACTGTATCATCATTGCTATGGCAGTGGTTATGTTTTTCTATAACAAAGAATCGGATAAATAAAATTCGTATAATCGTATATTACAAAAAGCGGAGATTCCGGTACATGGAATCTCCGCTTTTCGAATTTTCTCTAGTATTGTAATTTTAAAACTTTACAGATCAGGCTCCCTTGAAAAGACACCCAAAGTGCGTACTTTGTGTTGACTGAGGGATTTTTTATGTGAAATCTGAAATAAAAAGAAAAGAATTCAGCAGAATCCCTCCACCAGCTTCGCTGGTCCCCCTCCCTTTTCAAGGGAGGCTTATCCTCATAGTTTTAACCGTTACATCGTATTCGCTTGTCAGCGTACGCTTATTCTGCACTGGGCAGGGTGTGGATAATGGATACCAGGAACTTCAGCAGAACGACAGCATCATTGCCGCTGATCTCGCTGTCGGCATCGCAGTCCGCATTCTTCTTCTGGGTGCTTCCCAGTGTGACAACGTTTGCCACTGCCTTGTTCAGCAGAACCGCATCGGTAATGTCTACACGGCTGTCCATGTTGACATCGCCGTACAGTGTCAGTCCGCTTTCACCGCTTTCCGAAGTGTTTGTGCTGCTGTCGGAGGTGGTGGCAGAGGTGACAGTTTCTGTTGTGGTGGAAGTTGTACCAGTGGTGGTGGTCGTTACAGTGGTGTCTGTGGTAACTGTGCCGTCACCCACCAGTTTCAGCACGCCGAAACCGCTGGTGTTGATGTAGCCCTGACCGGTGAGGTCGTTCCAGTTGGCCATGCTGGTACGCTTGCCGTCGCCGGTGCCGTCATCGTTGACCTGTACGTCAAAGCCTACGATCTGGTCAGCGTGGAACGAACCGATAGTGTACGGAATTGCCACCTCGACGATATAGCCCTTGTCGGTCTTTTTCGTGCCGGAGAGGAATGCGTCAGTGGAACGTCCGTCGGTAACGGTCTTGTCGTTCTTGTAGTTGATACGGCACTGAATGTCGTCGCTTTCGTAAGAGGAAGTCTTGTGATTGTTCTCGTCGAAGAATACTTCCACGGTGTCCTGCTCGTAAGCGTTGGCACTTGCCACGCTCAGTACGGGATCGGTGACTTCAGTCAGCACATAGAAGTAATTCTCGTCCCAGAGCATCTTGGAAACGGCGGTCGCACCGTTGCCCATGGAGTAGGTGTTGACATCAATGGTGTTGGCATCTGCCCATGCGGCATCGATGTCCCCGTCAATGGTAATGGGTGTTTCAGTCTTGGTTGCCTCGACATACTTGGGCTGTTCTGCGAGGGTGACAATACCGCAGTTGGGCAATGCACCAGTTGGTACGTCACTGTTGTTAAAAACGTAATCTGCTACATCAATGCAATTCCATGCAGCATTATTATTGAATACATCTAAGTGCACGGTACTGCCGCTTTTCGGTTCCCAACCAGCATTACTGTTGGATTCCCATTTCAGGTCGATATATGCCGTGTCGGAAGTAATGGTTTGGCTGGCAATCGGGAAGCCTCCCATAGAATCCAGTTGGTTTCCGTAAATTGCAACATAGGAATTTTTGCCATCTGCTGAAACAGCCGGATTGTAGATGCGAACGATCATGTTTTCGTCAGACCAGGCTGCCTTAAAATAAGTGTTGGTACTGCCGGTTTTGGTGCTGAGATACTGTGCCGTACCGATTTCCAATGCCCGTTCCAGATCGGCATCTGTGCCGTCATAGCGGTATGCCGTCATGGTCTGGAGCTTTTCTACTTCGGAGTCGGTGTCGATCACGGCGTAATAGGACGGCTTTGCCTGATAGTCCTTGTCAAAGAGCAGGGGATAGCCGCCGATCCAGCTGGTGGAGTCGGTGATGCCCCAGAGGACAACAGCGGACAGGTTCACGCCGGAATCCTTCATTTCCTTGTACATCTTGAACACGTCCTGATACCGCTGTGCCAGTGCCAGCTGGTTGGCGTATTCGTTGGACTTCTCAGAAACGTCCAGCTCGGTGACCTGTACTTCCAGTCCCAGGTCTGCATACTGCTGCATCGCGGACTTGTACAGATCAATGGTGGGATAACTCATGGAGATGTGGGACTGCATGCCCACGCCGTCGATCAAGTTCTTTTCCACCAGCGGTTTCAGAATGTCGCTGATGATGTACGCCTGCTTGTTGGGAGAGTACTCGTTGTAGTCATTATAGAACAGCTTGCAGCCTGCCGGTGCGTACTTCTTGGCGAATTCGAACGCCAGCGGGATATAGGACTGGTCGCCGTAGACCTTGACCCATGCGGACTGTCCGTCGACCTCGTTGTTGGAACCGGCGTCACGAATGGTGCCGGCATCGGAAGCAGCTTCATTCACCACGTCCCATGCGTAGAATTCCACATCGGGGTAATCCTTTTTCAGCGTTTCCATGACGGTCTTGATGTAGTTTTCCAGACGCTTGGTCATCTTGTCCTTGGAAACCCATGCCCCGTTGGGATCGAAGTTTTCCTTGAAGAACCAGTCCGGTGTCTGGCTGTGCCATACCAGCACGTGGCCACGTACCGGAATTTTGTTTTCGCCGGCGAATTTCAGAATCTTGTCTGCTTCGTTCAGAGAGATCTGGGGCATGGTGTCATCGCCGGTTTCTGCCACGTACTTCTGGGACAGTGCCTGATCCAGCACGCTGTCCGGCTTCAGTTCGTTGCCCAGTGTCAGGCTGTTGTAGTGCTTTTTGATGAGGTCTTTGGTGGCACCCTGTGCGAATTCCGAACCGGTACAGGAACAGCCGATCTTAAAGTAGTCGGAATAGGCATCTTTCAGAGAAGCAATATCGTCCTGAATGGCAGGATCCGGCAGGTGTTCGCCGACTGCATCGTCCATGTAGAAGTTCATGAGATCCTGTTCCTTGGGGGCACTGGTGTAGCCGGTCTGTACATAGGTATAGAAGTTGGTCGCACCCTCCGGCACGGTGAATTCGCTGCCCACGTATTTCCATTCGCCCTTGTTTGCAGTTTCGGTGGCAATGGTGTAGTAGTTTTCCTTGCCGTTCAGGTCGTATTGCAGGTTGATGGAAAATTTCTGGGTGTCGGAGTACTGGTCGCCGTCATAGAGCACGTAGGTGCCGACTTTGTAGTAGCCGCCGGCTTCCATGATGTCAGACAAACTGCGGGTCGCACCGTTCCACAGCTGGGTTCTGCCGGAAACATACAGGCTGGTCGTGCCGCTGTGGGCGTACTTGGTGGAGAGTTCTACCTTGGCACTGCCGCGGCCGTTCCACTTCTGGGTGGAGTTGTTGTCGAAGTCGGATTCGAACTTGTCGTCCAGCTGGATCTCTGTCTTTTCGCCTTTAATGACGACGTCGTCAATATAATAGGTCTGGTCGGTATTGGCATCCGGCATCTCCACATAGAGGATCATATCGGTGGCACCGGAGGGAACGGTGTAGTTGCCCTTTATCTCCACCCACTGTCCCGCAGTTGCCTGTGCGGCGGCAACCTGATCGTAGTGGTCTGTGCCGTTGGCATCGGTGTAGATCATTTTGATCGCCATGTTCTGCTGCCCGCTGCCCTCGTACATGGCACTGGCAGAGATCTCGTAGCTCTGTCCGGCAGCCACGATTCCGGTCAGGGAGCAGCGGGGAGCACCCCAGTTGGCGGTGCGGTCATAGCAGTACAGGGAAGTGCCGCCGTTGTGGGCTTGCTCCGTGGACAGGGACAGCGAGGAGCCTACGCCTTTCCATGCTCCGTAGCCGCTTTCGAACGTGTCGTTCATTAGCTCCTGCACCTCTGCGGAGCCGATCAGTCCCGAAAGGGACAGACTGGTGACAGCAAGCACACCGGTGGTGACTGCCGCCATGAGTTTTTTGAATTTCATTTGATTTCATTCCTTCTTTCCGATTTTTGCGGGTTCTGTGTTTCACTTCACGTGCTGTTATAGTGAATAAATACATTATAACATTACATCGTTTTTTTGTCAATATTTTATACGCGAAAAGGTGCAGAAATCAATTTTTCGGAGATTTGCAAAAAAAGCGGCAGATGACATGGGAGGTCGTCTGCCGCTTTGCGGTGTGGTTGTGTGTTTCTTACTTGTGTTCCGGCTGTTTTGCTGCCTGTACATGGTAGAGGATACGGGAGAGCAGCTTTTCCGGCACCAGCTTTGACGCGGCAACGCCTACACGCATCATCAGCCCCGGAATGATCAGCAGCTTTCCTGTCAGCAGCCCGAACACTGCTTCTTTGGCAACGGCTTCCGGTGTCAGTGCCTTGACACGGAACTGCACGCCGGCACGGTCGTTGAAGCCGGTGTCCACTGGCCCGGGGCAGAGAATGCTGATCGTGACACGGCTCTTTTCGCGGCGGAGTTCTTCCGCAATCGCCAGCGAGAGCCGGACCACATAGTTTTTCGAAGCATAATAAGAGGAGAACAGGGGACCGGTCAGGAATCCGGCACTGGAGGCAACGTTCAGGATCTTTCCGAAGTTGCGTTTCTTGAAGTCCCGCAGAAACAACTTTGTCAGAATGTGCAAGGCTCTGACGTTGACTTGCAGCAGTTCCAGTTCCTCTTGTAATGCTGTTTCGGAAAATTTTCCGAAAACGCCGAAGCCGGCGTTGTTGACCAGAATGTCTACGTGCTTGTCCCTGCAAAATTCATACAGTGTAAAGGGTGCCTGATTTTCCGCAAGATCCAGTGTGATGATCTCGGTGTGCACCGGCAGGGTTTCCTGCATGCGGAGCAGGGCTTCTTCGTTGCGTCCGGTCAGGATCAGCGAGATGCCGCGGCGGCTCATTTCCTGTGCAATGGCTTTTCCGATGCCAGAGGTTGCTCCGGTGATGAGTGCTTTCATAGAAAAAACTCCTTTCTAAGGATCGGGAAACGCTTTTCAGTATGTGTCCCTTTTGTACATACCTACTATACCACAAATGTCCGTCGAAATCAATTGAAAATCAAAGTTTTCTGAGAATCTGAAAAAAATTTCGTGAAAGTATGGACTTATGCGAAAAAATATAGTATAATAAAAAAGTATCGGGCAAGACAGTTCGGGGAATGCTCCGGCTTTCGGCGGCGTTTCCTTTGTCCTGCTGCTGGCTTGGAATGCGGTTTGAACCGGCATTTCGGGACCGTTTATTTTATTCGGAGGTATCAAAACTATGTTCAAATGGAAAAAGGCTGCCGCTGCTCTGGCGGCTGCCGCAATGACTATTGCTGGTGCAGGCTGCACTGTCGGCAGCGGTTCTGCGTATGCAATGACAATCGACGGCGAGCAGATCAATGCAGGTATCTATATCTACTATTCCTATGCATCGTACATGGAACTGACACAGACCCTGCAGTCCCAGAATTCGGAACTGGACGTAAAGGACGACAATGTCGTAAAAGAACAGAAAATGGACGGTGTCAGCTCGGAAGAATGGATCAAGAACAAGGCATTGGAATACTGCCAGCGATATGTGGCAATTGAAAATAAGTTCGACGAACTGGATCTGTCCCTGACAGAAGAAGAGTCCAAAGACGTGGAGAGCACCATTGATTCTTTCTGGGATACCAATGGCGAGACCTACGAGAAGAACGGCATTTCCAAGAATTCTGTCAAGAGCGTTCTGGAAAATACGTATATGACCAACGAAGTATTCCTCTATTATTACGGCGTTGACGGCGAAGAAGGCACTACTGAGGACGATCTGAAGCAGTACTATGAGGAAAACAATGCCCGTGTCCGCTACATCAAGTTTGATTTGACAGACGGAAACGGCGAGGCTCTGGATGATGCCGGCAAGAAGGAAATGAAGGCAAAGGTCGAGGACTATCTGGGCGAGATCAACGCACTCAAGGGCGATGAGGACGCAATGGAAGATGAAATGGACAACGTGCAGAGCGACTATAACGCTTATGTGACTTCCATTTCCGAGGAAGCTGCCGCAGCAACAGCCACTTCTGCAACCGATGCAGACGGCAACGAAATCGCTGCAACAACAGAAGCAACTACTGTCGCTGCTGAAACTACCACAGAAACTACCGCAGCCGCAGAGGAAAGTGCTGCTACAGAAACTGCCGGTGCAGAAGAAGCTGCGGAAACCACTGCGGCAGAAGAATCTGCTTCGGAAGAAACTACCACGACAGAAGCAGCTGTGGAAACCGATGAAAACGGCTCTGAAGTGACTACCACCACGACTGCTCCCTATGCAAATGAACAGATCATTGCAAAGGTGACTACAAAAGAGAACACCAAGGAAGAAGATGTGACCTATAATCCGTGCAAGAATGTATACGACTATGTATTCGGCGACGGACAGAAGAACTATGGCGTGGCAACTGTGGTAGAAGATGACACGGCTTACTATATCGTAATGTGCCGTGACATCAAGGAGCGTATGACAGAGGACGACCTGTGGACAGAAACACAGCAGAATACTGTGATCTCTCAGGCATATAGTGATGCGTTTGAGGATATGCTGGACGGCTGGACTGGCGAGCAGAAGGTTGAGAAGAACGACAGTGCGATCAAGAAGTACGATGCGTTCAAGATCGACATGGACAGCAGCAGTCAGAGTGCATAACAGAAAATTTGAATAGAATCATGCGAAAGCCCGATTGGAAACAGTCGGGCTTTTTGTATGCGTTTGAGGAGAAGATATGCATACTGCACAATTCGGAGAAATATATGTTTACAATTCTCTACTTGACACAGCGGAAGAAGTGTGATATAATAACAAAGCTGTCGCACGAGAGCGAAAGTTGAGAGAATAAAGGACAACGGGGACTGTGAAACGGATCGGGAGATCGACAGGGAGCGGTTGGAGTTGTTCAAGAAAAGTTCACTTGACAAAAGGCTTGAAGTGTGGTAGAATGAATAGGCTGACTGTTTTGGACAGGCTGTCGAGGAAAAGGGAAAGAAAATGTGGAATGAGCTTCAGTTCATAAAATGTTTACTTGACAAAATCGACAGAATGTGATAAAATAGAAAAGCTGGTCACGGCGAGAAGGGACGAAAAGAAAACAGGTTGAGCTTCAGTTCACAAAATGTTTACTTGACAAAAACTTCTGAATGTGATATAATATAAAAGTTGCAGCACAAAAGCTGCTTCGAAAGTATCTTGAAAATTGAACAATGCACTACAAGCAAAAAGCCCTTGAGATTCCAAGAGATTGGAACTTTAAGAAGTCAGAAAAGACAGAAAAATCACAAAGGTAATTGCGAGCGAATCGTAATTGCTAGGATCGATATAAAGATGCGAAGCGTCTGTATATACAACTTAAATAAAGAGTTTGATCCTGGCTCAGGACGAACGCTGGCGGCACGCTTAACACATGCAAG
>OLSF01003540.1_pt1 | contig 10321 bp, 7 predicted proteins | sample 1672301 | NCBI WGS metagenome assembly OLSF01 (sample SAMEA3136669, study PRJEB25190) | human gut metagenome | biome: human gut; feature: human-associated habitat; material: faeces | place: Austria | collected 2013
CCGTATCACAGCCCGCGTCCAGGAACTGGCGGAACGTCTTCTGCAGCTCATAGCTCTCGGGCGTGGTGTTGGCCGTCTCCTTGTGGTGGCCCAGGAAGTAGATGCCGTTGGTGCCGATCATGCCCACCTTTCGGCCCGCGGCTTCCAGCACGCTCTTGATCATGTGGGTGGTGGTGGTCTTGCCCTTGGTGCCCGTCACACCGATCATGGTCATCTGGCGGGAGGGGTTGCCGAACAGATTGGCGCTCATTTTTGCCATGGCGTAGCGGCTGCTCTCCACCTTGATGACATTGACGTCCGGCATGGCCGAGAGGTCGATATCGTGCTGGATGACCAGCGTATTGACGCCTTTCGCCACGCAGTCGGCGGCAAGATCATGGCTGTCCCGCTGGGTGCCCACGATACAGACGAACAGCAGGCCGGGCGCGGCTTTGCGGCTGTCGTAGATGATATCCTCGATTTCGGTCTCCAGGGTGCCCTGCACGAGGGTAAAGGGCACATCCTCCATCAGTTGTTCCAGTTTCATAAGTAACACACTCCTCATCCCTGATTGGTGGTTTCCTGATTTGCTGCTTCTTCCGTCGGCGGAGTTTCCGCTCCGGCCGCAGGGGCGGCCTCCGGCGCTGCCGATGTCTCCGCGGAGAGCTCAGCATCCGCCGGGGGATCCGCCTCAGCGGCGTCCGAGTTTTCCACCGGTGTTTCCTCCGGTGTGGAAACTTCCGGCACGAGATAGCCCGAGGGCAGGGTAGGTTCGCCCTGCGCAAAGCGGAATTTCCGGGTGCTGGACGCGCTCAGGTGGCTCAGGTCCAGCAGACCGGTATCGGTGGCGGCGCAGCCCTTGCCGTCCTGGTTGAGCAGGACATACTGGGCCAGCTTGAGCTTGTAATCCAGCTCATTCAGCGTGCCCAGCAGGACGCTGATGCGGTCCTGATACAAAAAGGCCATTTCCTCGGTGTCCGCAAACTCCATGCGGGTGGCGTCGCCCAGCATCCCGTAGCTGTCCAGTGCGGACATCAGCGTGTTGAGCGATTCCAGCCGTTGGTCGGTCTCCGCCTCTGTTTCCGAAGAAGCCGCGCTGTCGGCACTCTCTGAAGCGGCCGCACTGCTGGCGGCGGGGGCCGCGGCAAAGTCCAGCTGTTCGCCGGGCGTGGTAGACACCGGCTCCCCGCCGTAAAGGGTGGCAAGGCCCGCTGGCTGGGCGGCATCCTTGGACAGGATCTTCAGGCTGGCCGAGAGGGTCAGCCAGCCGCCCTCCACCTGCATGGCGTAGGTGGGCCGGGCTTCTGTCACCTGGACCACCACGGTGCCGGGGTACTGCCGCTCCACATGGATGAACTCCAGCATGGGGAACGCTTTTTCCAGCTCCTTGGATTTCTGGCCCGGGTCAAAGCTGAAGATGTTCTCTTCGGTGTGGACGCCCAGCGCCTGCAAGATCTGCTCGCTGGCGTAGCCGCCCGCCTCGGCCACCTGCGTGCCGTCCGCCGTCTGCACCTGAATGGAGCTGATCTTGAACAGCATGGTGACCGTGAGGTAAACGCCCGCCGCAATGACGCAGAGCAGCAGGGCAAAGGCGGTCAGACGGCGGATGATCCTGCGCCGCCGGATGGCCGCGCGGGTCAGCTTCCGCTTCTTTTTGCTCTCCCGGCGGCTGGGGCTGCGGAGGTTGGCCTCCGTGGGGCGCATCCGCCCGCTGGGGCCGTTTTTCGCGCCTCTGGAGGCTCCGTTCGCCGGGCGGGTGCTGCGATTCCCATTCCGGCCGCGGGCACGGTCCTGGGCGCTCCGGGAGCGGTCCGCGCCGTTCTGCCCGGCAGAGCCGGACATCTGCCTTCCCTGCCGGGGGAACTGGATGCTGTTATCTGCCCGGCGGGGCTGCTCATAGCGCACACTGCCGTTTGCAAAATCAATGGTCTGCTCCTGGTAGCCCTGCGGGCTGCCCCGGCGCTGAGAGGAGGCACGGCGGGCGTCCTGCGCCTGGTCGTACACCCGGCGGCCGGAAGCGTTGGAACGGCTGCGGCGGCGGGCTGTATTTCCCTGCGCCGGGCGGCTCTGGTTCCGGTTTGGATTCTCACGCCTGCGGTTCTGTGCCATGGGGCCTCCCCTCCTTTCCGTCTGATTTTATCACAAGTTGTCTCCCGGTGCAATTACGGGGTCTTGACCAGCTTGAGTAGGGCGTCTGCAATGCGGTCCAGGCTGTCGTCCACCGAGAGCTTCCGAGCGTTCTGGCCCATTTCAGCCAGCTTGCCGGGCTGGGCCAGCATGTCGGAAACGGTCTGCACCAGCTTTTCCCCGGTCAGGTCTTTTTCCTCAATGACCACGGCGGCCCCGGCTTTCTGCAGCTCGAGGGCATTGTAATACTGGTGGTTCTCCGCCACATTGGGGCTGGGGATCAGGACTGCAGCGCGGCCCACGGCCTCCAGCTCGGCCAGCGTCAGCGCGCCGGCGCGGCTGATGACGAGATCGGCAGCCGCCAGCAGCTCCGGCATGTTGTTGATGTATTCTTTTACCACAAGGCTCTCGCCCGGGACAAAGCCCTTTTCTTTTTCCAGATTCTGGAACAGTTCCACGCCGTACTGACCGGTGGCATGCAGGTGGAGCACCGGCTTTGCATTCTTCTGTTCCCAGGCGCAGAGGTCGGCCACCACTTCATTGACACGACGGGCACCCAGACTGCCGCCGAACGACAGGATAATCGTCCGGTCGCCCGCGCCCAGCTCGGCACGGATGGCGTCACGGTTCTTGGCCTGCGCAAACACCTCCGGGCGGACCGGGTTGCCCACCACGATGGTCTTTTCCGGGGCACCCAGCTTCTCCACGGCGGCGGGCACGGCGGCGAACACGATGTCCACATCCGGGGCCAGCAGCTTGTTGGTCACGCCGGGAAAGGCGTTCTGCTCATGCAGGGCAGTCTTGATGCCCTGTCTGGCGGCGCAGCGCACCACCGGGCCGGACACATAGCCGCCGCAGCCAATGACCAGGTCGGGCTGGATGTCCTTCATCATCTTTTTGGCCTTGGGGCCGGAGAGTGCCAGGTTCCACAGGGTAATGATGTTCCGCTTGATATTGTTCAGACTCAGCTTCCGCTGAAAGCCGGTGATCTCGATGTGATGGAAGGGATAGCCCGCCTGTGTGACCAGACGGTACTCCATGCCCTCCTTCCGGCCCGCAAAATGGATCTCGGCGGTGGGGTCGGCTTTTTTGATGGCTCCCGCAATGGCCAGAGCCGGGTTGATGTGGCCGGCAGTGCCGCCGGCTGCAATGAGTACACGCATCTTGGTTCCTCCTTACTGTTCTGTCTGCGCTCTGCGCGCGGTATCCAGCACAATGGTCTTTGCCTTGCGCTGGCGCTCCCGCTCGGCGTGGGCTTCCTCCCGTTCCAGACGGGCCCGTTCGCCGTTGCGTCCGATATTGACCATAACGCCCATCTCGGCCAGCAGCAGGATCAGGCTGGTACCGCCGGAGGAGAAGAAGGGCAGCGAAATGCCGGTGTTGGGCAGGGTGTTGGTGACAACGGCGATGTTGCAGAACACCTGCCAGGCGATCTGCGCCATGATGCCGATGCCCACCAGCGTGCAGAACCGGTTTTCGGCATGGAAGGCGATCCAGAAGCCCTGCACCAGAAAGAGGACGAACAGCACGATGACGATCACCGCGCCGACGAAGCCCAGTTCCTCGCACACGACACTGAAGATAAAGTCGTTGGTGCTCTCCGGCAGCCAGAGCTGCTTTTCGATGCTGTTGCCCAGCCCCAGCCCCGTGGCACCGCCCGAGCCGATGGCGTACAGGCTCTGCTTGGTCTGACTGGTCATCCGGTCAAGATCCTGCGTCCAGCCGTCCAGACGGCTCTGCAGGTAGTCGATGGAGTCCACGTGCTTCAGCAAAGTCTCCAGCAGGAACAGCGCGGCACCGGCACAGCCCCAGGTAATGATGCCGCCGCTGCCGCCCAGCAGCAGGATGGTGCCCACGATGGCCGTGGTCAGCAGGATGCCCGACATGTGGGGCTCCAGCACCAACAGGATCAGGACAGGCACCAGCCACAGGATGGGCCGGATGAGCTCCACCACGATGCTGTGGTGGACCCACTTGCGCAGGGGCACCTCGCCGAATTTGATCTGCGGGGTCCTGGCGGCGATGTCTGCCGTGAGCAGGATCATCTCAAACTTTGCCACCTCGGAGGCCTGTAAGGTCAGGCCGCCGAAGCTGATCCACCGGCGGCAGCCGTTGATGGGGCTGCTGAACAGCACCAGCACCAGCAAGATCAGGCAGACAACATAGCCCAGCTTGACCATTCTGCGCAGGAAACGGTGGTCAAAATAGGAGAACAGGAACATCATGCCCAGGCCCAGCACCGTGCAGAGCAGCTGGGATTTGATGTAATGGAAGCTGTCCCCAAAGCGGAGATAGCCCGTGGTATAGCTTGCACTGAACAGCATGACCAGCCCGAACACCATGATGATGGCCAGGGTCGCCATCCAGTTGAGCAGGATGGGCGGCCAGGGGCCGGGGTCCCGCTGAAAGACGGAAAAAGGCTCTGCTTTTTTTCTGCGGAGTGTTGCCAAACTGCACCCCTCCTTAACTGATTTTTGCCAGCTGAACGGTCAGCGCCACGCCCAGCATGGCAATGACACAAAAGGTATAAAAGATCTGTTCCGCGCTCTGGCCCCGCAGCTCCAGCCAGCGGTGGAGCGGTGCCGAGCGGAACAGCTGCCTGCGGCCCCGGCTGGCCTTGCAGACCAGGATCTGCAGGGCCACCATGCCGCCCTCCAGCCAGAAGGGCAGGGCCAGCGACAGGGCGAGGTCAGGCCAGCCGATGCACAGGGGAACACACCCCAGCATCCCGGCCAGAAACAGGCTGCCCACGCTGCCCAGCCGCAGCTTTGCGGGCGGGAAGTTCCAGAGCAGGAAGGCCATCAGGGCACCGGCCAGTGCGGCGGGCAGAACGCCCAGCGGGAACCAGCCCAGCAGGGTCATCACCCCCATCAGGCCCAGCATGGCCGCAAAGGACGTGCCGCAGACGATGCCGTCCATGCCATCGGCAATGCGGGCACACTCGGCCAGTGCGACCAGCAGCCCTTCCCACAGCAGCGGGGCGGCAATGCCCAGATCGACATAACCCACGCCCGGCAGGGTGATCCCGGCTGCAAGGCAGCCTTTGGCTCCCAGCAGCACCAGTACCACGGCACCGGCAGCGGCTTCCAGCCCAAGGCGGGTGTGCCGCCGCAGGCCTAGCACAGAACGGCTGCGGATGCGGGCCAGATCCTCCAGCAGGCCCACGCCGCCAAAGAGCAAAGCTCCCAGCAGCGCTGTGAGCAGCCGGACCGAGAACAGGCTCTCGGCCCCCAGCAGCTCAGGCTGAGCCACACAGGCGGCTGTCCAGCCCACGCCCACAGCAGCCAGCACCCCCACCATCAGGCAGAGCCCACCCATGGTGGGGGCCTGCGGCGGGCGCTCCGGCTCGGCATCCGGCGCTTCCTGCTTGGGTGATGGTGCCTGCCGGGCCTTGGGCTCATCCCAGCGTCCCTGGAACGCCCGCAGCAGCGGCACCATCAGATTCCCGAGCGCCGCCGTGAGGAAGAACCCCAGCGTTGAGGCGGCGATCAAGGCGAAACGAATCATAGCTCGATGTTACTCCTTGTAAAAGATCTCCAGCACTTTTTCCAGTGCCATGCCGCGGCTGGCCTTGACCAGCAGGGCATCGCCGGGCTGCATTTTGTTCAGCAGGGTCTCGGCGGCCTGAGCGTAGGTGTCGGCATGGAGGGTGGGCAGCCCCTTGGCGGCAGCCACCACGGCAATGCGCTTGGCCTGCTCACCATAGGTGACGAGGTAGTCCACCTTGTTCTCCACGGCCTGACGGCCCACCTCCTCGTGGGCAGCGCGGCTGATATCGCCCAGCTCCAGCATATCGCCCAGCAGGGCAAAGCGGCGCTTGCAGGGATACTCCCTGAACATGGCCAGCGCGGCCTTCATGCTGTCGGGGTTGGCGTTGTAACAATCCTCAATGACATCCACACCTCTGACGTGCACCACCTTCTGGCGCATTCCGGTCTGCTCAAAGTCGGCCAGACCGGCAATGACCCGGCGGGCATTCAGCCCCAGACGGGTGGCGGCGCAGTAGGCAGCCAGTGCGTTGGCCACATTGTGACGGCCCATGGCGGGGATCTTTACGAGGAAAGTCCCCTCCTCGTGATCCTCCAGCACAAAGCTCATGCCCTTTTCATCCTGCTGGATGGACAGGGCACAGACATCAGCGTTCTCATCGCCCAGGCTGAACCAGACCGGACGGACATGGTCGGGCAGGACTGCCTTGCGCAGGAAGGGGTCGTCCCCGTTCAGCACCAGCGGAGCACCCTCCGGCAGACCGGCGCAGATCTCCAGCTTTGCCTTGCAGATGTTCTCCTGACTGCCCAGGTTGCCGATGTGGGACACACCGATGCAGGTGATGATGCCTACATCCGGGCGGGCGCACTTGCTCAGGCGCTCGATCTCCCCGGCGTGGCTCATTCCCATCTCCACCACGGCGTACTGGGTCTCTTTGCCGATGCGGAACATGGTGCGGGGCAGGCCCAGCTCATTGTTCTGGTTGCCCTCGGTCTTGATGGTACTGCCAAAGCCTGCAATGGCGGCGTAGGTCATCTGCTTGGTGGTGGTTTTGCCCACGCTGCCGGTCACGCCCACCACTTTGGGGTGGAACTGGCTGCGATAATTGGCACCCAGCACCATCATGGCGTGGTAGCTGTCCGGGCAGATCACGCTCTTCTCCTCCGGCACGCCTTCCACGGGGTGGTTCAGCACCACGCAGAGCGCGCCGTTTTCCAGCGCCTTGGCGGCAAAATCATGGCCGTCGAATTTTTCGCCCGGGAACGCCACAAAGATGCACCCGGGGCAGACCTCACGGCTGTCGGTGGTCACCAGCGTGACCGGGGTCTCGCACTGAGCCAGCGCGTTGACGGCCAGGCCCTCCAACAGGATGTTTGCTGCAATTGCTTCCATACTCTCATTCCCCTTTATCCACAGATCAGATGTACGATGGTTCCCTGCTGGACGCTGGAGCCGGGTGCCTCACTCTGGCTCTGGACCGTGCCGGAGCCTTCGACTGTGCAGTTGAGCCCTGCGGCGTTCAGCATCTGCCGGGCAAAGTCCGCGCTCTTGCCGGTCACGTCCGGCACCTCGGCGTGCTTGCCCTCATAGGTATCGGTATACAGATAAACGGTGGTGCCATAGGGCACCTCTGCTCCCGCGCGGGGGTACTGGTAGGTAACAAGGGCGGCGGTCTGGTCGGATTCGCTCTCGGCCAGGTGATGCTTCAAGCCCTTGATGTTCAGCTGCACCTGCGCGTTGCTCCACTCCTTGCCCGTCAGGTTGGGCACCTTGACGGTGGTGCCGCTGCGGTCCACGCCGTCGGTGGCGATGCCCAGATAGGGCGCGATCTCGCTGATGATGTTGCCCACCACAGGGGCAGCCAGAATGGAGGAATAGTCGGTGCGGGCATTGTTGGGGTCGTCCAGCATGACATAGACCAGAATCTCCGGGTCGTTGGCGGGCAGGACAGCCGCAAAGGATGCCACCTTCTTGTAGTCGCCATCGGCGCGGCGGTCCATGTTCAGCTGCTCGGAGGTGCCGGACTTGCCGCCGATGCGGTAGCCTGCAACGTAGGCGTTGCCACCGCCGCCCTGGGTGCCGTCGCCCACCTCAAACTCCATGATCTGGCGGATGGTCTCGCTGGCGCTCTCGCTGATGACCTGACGGCGGATGTTGGTGCCGATCTCCTGCACCACATTGCCGTTCTGGTCCGTGATCTTATCCACCACATGGGGGGTGACCAGATAGCCGCCGTTGACTGCCGCCGAGACGGCAGTGCACACCTGCAGCGAGGTCACGGCCATGGCCTGACCAAAGGCGGAGGAGGCCAGCTCCACCTCGCCCAGACGGCTCTTGCTGTAATACTGCATGAAGCTGGTCTCATTGGGCAGGTCCACACCGGTGCGCTCGGTAAAGCCGAAGGCATCAAAGTAATCATAGAACAGGCTGGAACCCACGCGCTGGCCCAGCTGGACAAAGTAGATGTTGCAGCTGTTGCGCAGGGCCTCGGCCAGATTCTGGGCCCCGTGCGCCTTTCTGCCGGCGCAGTGGTAGGTCTGCTTTGCTACGCTGTAAGCACCGGAGCAGTTCAGGGTGGTGTAATAGGTCGCCTTGCCGCTGTCCACACCCATGGCGGCGGTGATGACCTTGAACACGCTTCCGGGGTAGTACAGCTCGGTGATGGTCTTGTTCTTCCACTGGATATCCCGGTAGGTGCCGGTGTAGTCGGCCTCCGCATCCGCGATCTTCTGGCCGTTCTCGTCCCGCAGGTAGTTGCCGTTCTCGTCTTTTTTGTAGATGGTGTACAGCTCCGGCTCGGCCTGCACCTGCTCCGTCAGGTAGGCCAGATTGGCGCTGAAATCCTGTGGGTCATTGGGGTCAAAGTCCGGCTTGGAGGCCATGGCAAGGATGGCACCGGTCTTGACATTCATCACAATGGCGCAGCCGCGGTTTTCAACGGTGTTGGCCGCCACGGCCTCGTTCAGGTAGCGCTCCACCACCTCCTGAATGTTCACATCCAGCGAGAGCACCAGATTGGAGCCGTCCTTGGCGGCGTAGGTGGTGGCGTTTTCATCGGCAATGGCGTTGCCGTAGGCGTTGCGCAGGGTGATGGTGCGGCCGTTCACACCGGCCAGCGTGGACTCATAGGAGTTTTCCAGACCGTACACGCCCTGACCATCCGCATTGCAGAAGCCCAGCACGGCGGCGGCAAAGCGGCCGTAGGGGTAATCCCGCTGGAAGCCCTTGGAGGCCGACACCGACACCCGCCCCTTGCGGACAGTAGGGGTGCCGTCGTCGCTCTCCTGCTGGCCCAGGCCCAGCTTGGCCAGGATCTTTTCCAGCGCACCGGCGGATTTTCCGCTCTTGCTGTGGGCCTTGTTGTAGGTCTTGACGTATTCCTCAATGGAGAGCTTGATGGCGTTGTTGACCTTGGTGGCCAGCACCTGATAGGAGCTTTCGTTTTGGGAGAGGGCATCGCAGACCGCCTGATACTGGGTCTGGTACTCCGCTGAAGTGGTGTCCACGCTGTCCAGACTCTCGCCGTCGCCCGAAAGCAGGCGCAGGGTGATCTGGGTGCAGACCTCCTTCATGGCGGCCTCATCGATGGTGCGGGTCTCCGCCTTGGTGTCCTGATCGGTGGTGGTGGTATACAGGGCCGTGCTGTAAGAGGGGTCGGCCCAGATGGTCCAGACCACGCTGGTGGAAGCCAGCGTGATGCCGCTGGTGTCGTAGATCTCACCGCGGGTGGCCTGAATGGTGCTGTCCAGCAGCTGCTGCTCGGCGGCGTACTGGCGGTAGGAGGCACCGTCGCGGATCTGGATCTTGTACAGGCTGTAGATCACGGTCAGCGCGGCGACCACCACAAGAAGCACGGCGGCACCAAAGCTGATATGACGCAGCCGGGCACTGAGCCGTGCGTGCGGGTCCGCACTGCGGCGGCGGGCACTGTTCTTTTTGGGATTGGAGGATGGTGTTTGCATTGCGTACTCCCGAAGAAAACCGAAAAAGCGTGCGCTGCCGCACGCTTTTCGTTGTTTGGTTTATTTTGCCGTTCTGACAGAGGCAAGAATGGTCATTGCCCCATCGTGGAGCAGATCCGACCACTGCCGCACAGCGGATGCCTTGCGCACCAGAACGCTGCCCTCATCCAGCCGGATGTAGGTGATCTGGCTCTGGTCGATCTTCATCAGCCCCAAACGTGTGGCGGTCTCCTCAACACTTGTGATGTTGGTGCGGCTGTTCAGGGCACTGTTGTAGTATGTATACTGGCTCTGCTCGCTCACAAGCTCTGCCTTGGCGCTCTGGATCTGAGAATTCAGCTCCACCAGCTGTGCCTCGCTCCACAGCAGGCTCACCGCAAAGCCCACCAGCAAAGCCGCGCCCACCAGCTGCAGCGCGTGCTGCATGGCGGCCCGCACGGGGTTCAGCCGCTTTTTGCCGCCCTTTTCTACCCGCAGCGGGACTTTAGGCTGTGCCTGCGGCGCTCTTCTGCGCCGAACCTCTGTCATATCGTATGCTGCCTGACCCATGGTGATCTCCTCCTCACATCTCCGGGGCTGTGCCGCCCTCAGATCTTTTCCAAAACCCGCAGGTGGGCCGAGCGGCTGCGCCGGTTCTCTTCCAGCTCCTGCGTGTTGGCTTCAATGGGTTTGCGTGTGATCAGCTTTGCCTTGGCTTTGCCGCCGCAGACGCACACCGGGAACTCCGGCGGGCAGGTGCAGGCGGTGGACCAGCGGCGGAACTT
>OLSF01003546.1_pt1 | contig 10310 bp, 8 predicted proteins | sample 1672301 | NCBI WGS metagenome assembly OLSF01 (sample SAMEA3136669, study PRJEB25190) | human gut metagenome | biome: human gut; feature: human-associated habitat; material: faeces | place: Austria | collected 2013
TACGTACTTGCGCAGGCGGGGCAGATCCTTGTAATCAATGTGCTCAACGCGATCGACGCAGAAGCTGCAGACCTTTTTACGGCCGCGATGCATCGGGCGGGAAGAACGATCCATAGCCATTGTGGTAACCTCCTTATAGATTGATACTTTCGATTCTTAGAAGGGCAGGTCGCCTTCGTCCTCGATCAGGGCAAAGTCATCGTTGCTACCAGCGGAATAGCTGGGCGCCGGTGCCTGCTGCGCTGCCGGGCGGGCGGGGGCTGCCATGGGTGCGGCATAGCCGTTATCACCCATCGGTGCGGGGTTCGAGGATTTGGGGCCCGCGAAATTGATGTTGTTTGCCACGACCTCAACAGCCGTGCGGTTTGCGCCGGTCTTATCCTGGTAGGAGCGGCTCTGCAAACGGCCGTCCACTACGATCAAGGAACCCTTCTGGAAATACTTGCAGACAAATTCTGCCTGGCGATCCCACGCGACCACATCGATCCAGTCTGCCTGGCTCTGGCCGTTGGCGTCACGGCGTCCGCGATCGCAAGCGATGCGGAAAGAAGCGACGTTTTTGCCGGTCGTGGTCTGGCGCAGTTCCGGGTCACGCGCAAGGCGGCCCATAATTGCAACAACATTCAGCATTTCGGTTTCTCCTTACTCCTCAACAGCAAGAGTCATGCTGCGAAGAACGCCCTCAGTGATCTTGAAAACGCGATCCAGCTCGGCCGGGAAATCGGGCTCGCTGGTGAAGTTGATCACAGTGTACACACCCTCGGTCTCATCGTTGATGGGGTAAGCAAGACGCTTCTTGCCCCAATCATCAACAGAATCGATCGTACCATTCGCTGCGATCAGGTTCTTGAACTTGTTGATCAGAGCGTTGGAAGCCTCTTCGTCGAGGTTCGCGGTGGTAACCATCATGGTTTCGTACTTTGCCATATTCTGTAGCACCTCCTTTTGGACTTTTGGCCTTTCGACTTATGCGAAAGGCAAGGATAACTGTGCTGTTCTCAGCACAGCAATTTATTATATCAATTCCCATGCACTTTGTCAAGGCACAAATCCTGCGTTTTTGGCCCTGTCGCGCAGATTTTTTTGCGCTTGTCAAACGCGGGCGCAGGTGGTAGAATTTTGTCTATAGGGGAACAAAAGGGGAGATACCTGTGCAAAATTTAATCTTCAGCTTAAACGCCACCCTGCCGGTGTTTTTGACCATGGTGGCGGGCTGGCTGCTGCGGCAGTGGGGCTTTCTGCCCAAGGAGTTCTGTAAGGCGGCGGACAGGCTGACCTTTAAAATCACACTGCCCATCATGCTGTTTTTGGACATGTCGGCGGTGGATATCCTGCATGATTTCCGGCCGAAGTTTGTGCTGTTCTGCTTTGCGGCCACGCTGGCCGGCATTTTAGTGATCTGGGGCGCGGCGCATGTCCTGATCCGTGATAAGTCCATCGTAGGCGAGTTCGTGCAGGCCAGCTACCGCAGCAGTGCGGCTGTGCTGGGCGTGGCATTCATCCAGAACATCTACGGCACGGCGGGCATGGCCCCGCTGATGATGCTGGGCAGCGTACCGCTGTTCAACATTTTTGCTGTGCTGATTCTGATGCTGGAATCGCCCGAACAGAAAGGTGCCCCCTCGCTGAAGCAATTGCTGAAAGGCGTGGCCACCAACCCGATCTTGCTGGGCATTATCACCGGCACGGTGTTTGCGCTGCTGCCGGTCAGCCTGCCTGCTGTTGCCACTAAAACGTTGAACAATCTGGCCTCCGTCACTACCCCGCTGGCGCTGCTGTCCATCGGTGCAAGTTTTGAGGGGGCCAAGGCCATCAAAAAGCTGGTGCCCACGCTGGTAGCAGCCCTGCTGAAGACCGTGGGGCTGGCGGCGGTGTTTGTGCCGGTGGCTGTGGTGCTGGGGTTCCGAAATGAGGAATTGATCGCGCTGCTCATTATGCTGGGCAGCCCCACGACGCCCAGCTCTTACGTCATGGCAAAGAATATGGGCCATGAGGGTGTGCTGACGTCAAGCTGCATTGCCACCACGACACTGCTCTCGGCGCTGACGCTAACGGGGTGGATCTTTCTGCTAAGGAGCGGGGGATACTTATAATATGGTGCCTCTCATTTTGTAGGGGTCGATGCGAGCATCCTCCCCTACAATGCTGCGATAAACGAAACCTGCGCCCTGTGTGAAAGCAGAGCGCAGGTTTTTCATTTCTCCTTTTTCGCGTAGACGCGCACACAAATGGTGTAACTGATGGCATAAAGCACAGTAGTCAACAAGAGCGACAGGGCAATTATGCCCGCTATAAGGGCGGTTTTGGCTTGCAATGCGGTATTCATGCCGGCAATGCCCACCTGCGTCTGGTTTTGTAGAATCTCCTGTGCGGCAAAACACGCCCCGAAAACGATAGCAAACACAATGACCATTAAATATGCGCGGGATTTGGCTGCCCCGAAGCGGTAGGTGATGGGCATGAGCAGAGCGTTCGTCAGCACCGAGACTTCGGCGCAGGCCAGAATGCCGAGGGCGTACTCGGCCCCACCAACGCCTGCCAGCAAAACCAACGCCAGCGAAAGCGCCGCGCCGATGGCCGTGCTGGCCGCGCATAGAAGATATTTGCTGGCGATGACCTGCCCCGGCGTCACCGGCAGGGTAGCGGCGTAGGCGTCCCAATGGGCCTGTTCATCGTAGTTGATGGTCGAGGCCACGTAGATACCCCACACCACCGTCATGGCATAGGCCAGGTAAGCCTCTCTCGTGACCAAAATGAGCACTCCGTACAGCGCCACCAGCAGCAGAATGTTGCCCTTGAAGCTGCGGGTCATAATGCTGATATCTTTATACAAAAGTCCTTTCATTGTGCATCCCTCCCGCTATAAAAGCGCATGATGTCATCGATGCTGGCACTATCGCAGACGGCATCGGGCAGGGCGGTATGGGCGGCGGTGCGGTCCTTGACCAGCGTTTCGCAGCCGAACGCCCCGCGTCGGGTGTAGATGGCACAGCCCTCGGGCAGGCGGGCAAGGTCGGCCTCGGCGCAGCGCAGCAGGCCGTATTCCTGCAGCAGATCGTCCTTATTTTCGCAGAACAACAGCTGGCCGTGATGCAGGTAGGCGATGGCATCGGCGACCTGTTCCAAATCGCTGGTAATGTGGCTGCTCATCAGTACGCTGTGCTGCTCGTCCTGGATGAAGTCCAGCAGCAGGTCCAGCAGTTCGCCGCGCACCACAGGGTCCAGCCCTGCGGTGGCTTCGTCCAGGATCAGCAGCTCCGGGTCGTGGGCCAGGGCGGTGGCAAGGCTCAGTTTCATCCGCATGCCGCGGCTGTACTCTTTAATTTTTTTGCTGCCGTCCAGCTCAAAACGACGCACCAGCGCGTCAAATTTCGCAGTGTCCCAGCGCTTGCCAAAGATGCCCGCCATGCTTTTGCCCACGCAGGCAGCGTTGAAGCAATCAGGGAAATAGGCATCCTCAAACACCACGCCGATGCGGGCGCGGATGGCGGGGTCGGCAGGGGAGCCGCCCAGCAGTTCCACGCTGCCGCCGTCCGACCGAATGGCCCCGCACAGCAGTTTCAGCGCAGTGGTCTTGCCTGCACCGTTCTCACCGATCAGGCCCAGGATACTGCCCGCCGGGACCGCAAGGTCGACGGGACCCAGGGCAAATGTTTTATAATGTTTCGTAGCACCGCGCAAAGCAGCGGCTGTGGTAAGCATAGTTCAGCCCTCCCATAAAAGGCGCAAGGTCTCGGCGACCTCCTCATAGCCGATGCCGCCCAACCGCGCAGCGTCCACCGCGCCTTGCAGGCAGTCTTCGACTTTTTTCAGGTGTTGTTCATGCAGCAGGGCGGGATTCTGGGGTGCCACAAAGCTGCCGCGGCCCGGCTGGGTCACGAGGAAGCCCTCGGCCTCGAGGTCCTCATAGGCGCGCTTGGTGGTAATAACGCTGATACGCAGTTCTTTTGCCAGCAGGCGGATACTGGGCAGAGCGTCCCCCTCATGTAGTTGGCCGGACAAGATCTGCTGCTTGATCTGCCGTGTGATCTGCGCGTAGATCGGCTTCTGTCCGCTGTTGGATAGGTAAATTTCCATTTGTGAGTACTCCTTGTGATCGAACTGTGCACATTCGATATATACAGTATATACGCAGTATGCACAGTTGTCAATAGGCAAACAAAAATAAAAACCAGACAGGCCCAGTGGTGAACTGCACCCCATTTGTTAGACAGTATGGTATACTATCTAACAAGTGGGGTGTTTTGCTATGCCAAAAGGAGTACCAAACAAACGATATACGCCAGAATTCAAAAAATGAACAGCACCCCATTTGTTAGACAGTATGATATACTATCTAACAAGTGGGGTGCTGTTCAACAAAAGACGCTGCGGGGCTTTTACTATGTTGTAGGGGTCGATGCTTGTCATCGACCTGCGGGCGGATGCAAACATTCGCCCCTACAATTTACAATGCAATCAATCAGACGTTCAGCTCCACATGCTGGCCCAGGTCCTCTTTGTTGGCGTCCAGCACGGGCTGGATGACGTCGCGCAGGAACTCGGTGACCTGCTCGGCGCTGCGGCCCGTAAAGGCTTCGGGGGAGAGCTCGGCCTCGATTTCCTCGCGGGTCAGGCCGAACGCGGGGTCAGCCTCGACGCGGGCAATCATGTCGTTGGGCTTGCCCTCCTGCTTGACAACGGCAGCGGCGGCCACGGCGTGCTCACGCAGACGCTCGTGCAGCTCCTGACGGTCACCGCCCTTCTTGACGGCCTTCATCATGATGTTCTCGCTTGCCATGAACGGCAGCTCGGCCATGACGCGGGCACGGACGACCTTCGGGTAGACGACCAGCCCGTCGGAGACGTTCAGCAGGATGTTCAGGATGGCGTCAGCAGCCAGGAAGCCCTCGGCCATCGCAATGCGCTTATTGGCGGAGTCGTCCAACGTGCGCTCAAACCACTGGGTACCGGCAGTGATGGCGGGGTTCAGCACGTCCACCATCAGGTAGCGGCTCAGCGCACAGATGCGCTCGCAGCGCATGGGGTTGCGCTTGTAGGGCATAGCGGAGGAACCGATCTGGTTCTTCTCAAACGGCTCCTCCATCTCCTTGAAGTTCGCCAGCAGGCGGATGTCCGTCGCCATCTTCATGGCAGACTGGCCGATGCCCGCCACGGCGGACAGCACATTGTAGTCCACCTTGCGGCTGTAGGTCTGGCCGCAGACCGGCACGACCTTGGTAAAGCCCATCTGGGCGCAGACGTCGGCCTCGACGGCCTTGATCTTGGCGGAGTCGCCGTTGAACAGCTCCACAAAGCTGGCCTGGGTACCGGTGGTGCCTTTAACGCCGCGCAGCGCCAGCTGGGAGATCTGGTGGTCAAGCTCCTCCAGATCCATGTACAGCTCGTTCATCCAGAGCGTGGCGCGCTTGCCGACGGTGGTCAGCTGCGCGGGCTGGCAGTGGGTGTAGGCCAGGCAGGGCATGGTCTTGTACTCGTCGGCGAACTTGGCCAGATTTGCCAGCACGCCGATGACCTTCTTGCGCACGAGCTGCAGGCCCTCGCGCATGATGATGACGTCGGTGTTGTCACCGACATAGCAGCTGGTCGCGCCCAGATGGATGATGCCCTTTGCCTTGGGGCACTGCAGGCCGTAGGCGTAGACGTGGCTCATCACGTCATGGCGGACGAGCTTCTCGCGCGCAATGGCGTCCTCATAGTTGATGTCGTCCTTGTGCGCCTCCAACTCGGCAATCTGCTCATCGGTGATGGCCAAGCCCTGCTTCTGCTCGGCCTTAGCCAGCGCGATCCACAGCCGGCGCCAGGTGCGGAACTTGTTGTCGTCAGAGAAGATGTACTGCATCTCATCCGACGCATAGCGCGTAGAGAACGGCGAAATATATTTGTCGTGTTGTGCCATTGGGTCAAATCCTCACAATCTTTTAAGCTGATAGTTCCAGTATAGCAGAAACTTTCCGAAATATCAAAGCTTGAAATAATTCACGCCGCCCTCAAAGATCGGCTGGTATTTGTCACCGGTGACGTTCTTATAGAGCTGCTCGCCGCTGCGCTCGCTGTGGCCCATCTTGCCAAAGACACGGCCATCCGGGCTCGTGATGCCCTCGATTGCCAGCACGGAGCCGTTCGGATTGTAGCGCATGTCCATCGTCGGGCGGCAAAGCAGGTCAACGTACTGGGTCGCAATCTGGCCGTTGTCGATGAGCTGGTTCAGCAGCTGCTCGTTGCAGACAAAGCGGCCCTCGCCGTGGCTGATGGCGATCAGGTGCTCGTCGTTGATGTCGCATTTGCTCAGCCAGGGGCTCTTGTTGCTGGCCACGCGGGTACGCACCAGCATGGACTGATGGCGGTGGATCGTATTAAACGTCAGCGTCGGGTCGCTTTCGGTGATGGGACGGATCTCGCCGTAGGGGACCAGGCCCAGCTTGATAAGTGCCTGGAAGCCGTTGCAGATGCCCAGAGCCAGACCGTCGCGCTGGTTCAGCAGACGGTTGACTGCGTCGGCCACCGACGGATTGCGGAAGAACGCCGCAATGAACTTGGCGCTGCCGTCCGGCTCGTCGCCGCCGGAGAAGCCGCCCGGCAGCATCAGGATCTGCGCCTCGTCCAGCTCCTTCACCAGCGCCTCGCAGCTCTCGGCCACGTTGGCGGGGGTCAGGTTTTTCAGCACCAGAACATGCGGGTCGCCGCCTGCGCGGCGGAACGCGCGGGCCGTGTCGTACTCGCAGTTCGTGCCGGGGAATACGGGGATGACGACCCGCGGCGTCGCCAGGCGCACAGAGGGAGCCACGCGCTTGTTGGCGGGGCAGTCATGCTCCAGTGCGGGGACGAACTCACCGGCCTTGCGGTAGGGGAATACCGGCTCGAGCTTTTGCTCCCACAGCTCCTGCAGACGGGCCAGGTCAATGGCCTTGCCCTCGGCCTCCAGTGTGTAGTCCACGGTGGTGAAGCCGAGGAACTCACCGGCGGAAGCATCAAGCAGCTCCAGAATGACCGCGCCGTAGGCGGGCTTGAACAGATCGTTCAGGTCGATGTCATTGGACAGCTGCAGACCCACGTGGTTGCCGACGCACATTTTGAACAGTGCCTCGGCCACACCGCCGTAGCCCGGCGTGGCGGCAGCCAGCACCTTGCCCTCGTCGATCATCTGTTCGACGGTCTTGTAAATGGAAATCAGGCTGCCGATCTCGGGCAGACCGTTCTTGTAGTTGGGGCGCAGGATGACAACGGAGCTGTTGGCTTTCTTGAACTCGGGACTCTGCACGTCGCGGGTGTTGCCGATGGCCGTTGCAAAGCTGACGAGCGTCGGGGGCACGTCCAGTCCCTCAAAGCTGCCGGACATCGAGTCCTTGCCGCCGATGGACGCAATGCCCAGACCCATCTGGGCATCCAGCGCACCGAGCAGGGCGGCCAGCGGCTTGCCCCAGCGCTCGGGCTTATCGTTCATATGCTCAAAATATTCCTGGAACGTCAGGTACATATCCTCGTGGTGGAAGCCCGCGCAGACCAGCTTGGTCACGCTCTCGACCACGGCCATATACGCGCCGCGGTAGGGGTCAGCCTCGGTCAGATAGGGGTTGAAGCCCCACGCCATGCCGGAGCAGGTCGTCGTCTCGCCGTCCACGGGCAGCTTGGCGGCCATGGCCATTGTCGGGGTCAGCTGGTACTTGCCGCCGTAGGGCATCAGCACGGTGGCTGCGCCGATGGTGGAGTCGAACCGCTCGCCCAGGCCCTTTTGGCTGCAGACGTTCAGGTCGCTGACCATGGATTCCAGCTTCTGCTCAAACGTTGCACCGGCAAACTGGGGCTGCCAGACATGGCCCGGCAGGATGTGCGCATCAGCGTGGCGCTCGGCACCGTTGGAGTTCAGGAACTCGCGGGAGAGGTCAACGATGGTCTTGCCGTTCCAGACCTCGCGCATCCGCTTTTCCTCGGTGACGGTGGCAACGATAGTCGCCTCAAGGTTTTCCTCGGCGGCGTACTTCATAAAGGTCTCGGCGTCCTCGGCGGCAACGGCCACGGCCATGCGCTCCTGGCTCTCCGAAATGGCCAGCTCGGTGCCGTCCAGACCCTCGTACTTGCGGGTGACCTTGTTCAGGTCGATGTGCAGGCCGTCGGCCAGCTCACCGATGGCAACGGACACACCGCCTGCGCCGAAGTCGTTGCAGCGCTTGATAAGGCGGCAGGCGTCCTCGCGGCGGAACAGGCGCTGCAGCTTGCGCTCGATGGGCGCATTGCCCTTCTGCACCTCGGCACCGCAGGTATCAAGGCTCGTCAGCTTATGCGCCTTGGAGGAACCGGTGGCACCGCCGACACCGTCGCGGCCCGTGCGGCCGCCGAGCAGCAGGACCACATCGCCCGGCACGGGGGACTCCCGGCGCACGTTTTCGGCTTTCACGGCACCGACCACGGCACCGACCTCCAGGCGTTTGGCCACATAGTCGGGATGATACACCTCGCGGACGTGGGTCGTGGCCAGTCCGATCTGATTGCCGTAGCTCGAATAACCGGCAGCGGCCTTGAGGCTGATGACGCGCTGGGGCAATTTGCCGGGCAGCGTTTCGCTTACGGGTTGATAGATATTTCCCGCACCCGTCACACGCATCGCCTGATAGACGTAGCTGCGACCCGACAACGGATCGCGGATGGCACCGCCCAGGCAGGTCGAAGCTCCGCCGAAAGGTTCGATCTCGGTCGGGTGGTTATGGGTTTCGTTCTTGAATTGCAGGAGCCATTTCTCGGTCCGGTCATCGACGTCCACATCGACGAAAACGCTGCATGCGTTGTTCTCCTCGCTCACCTCCAGGTCGTCGAGCAGTCCCTTGCTGCGCAGGTAACGGGCACCGATCGTCGCCAGGTCCATCAGGCAGATGCTCTTGCCCTCGCGCCCCAGTTCGCGGCGGATTTTCAGGTAAAGCGCCAGCGTGCCTTCGATCTCGTCTTTCACGAACGACTCCTCGACCGTAATGTTCTCCAGCTCGGTCGTGAAGGTCGTATGACGGCAATGGTCGCTCCAGTACGTATCGAGAATCCGCAGCTCGGTTTCGAACGGATCGCGGCCCTCGTTCCGGAAATATTTGACCACTTCGCGCAGGTCGTCAGCATTCATCGCCAGACCGTTCTTCTTGCAGTAAGCATCGAGTTCCGCATCTTCCATCTCCCGGAACCCGTCCAATACCGGCACCGGTTTCACGGGGGCGCTTTCCAAATCGTCCAGGACCCGCAAATCCTTCTCGCGCGACTCCACGGCATTGATATAATAGCGACGAATACGCTCCATCGTCTCCTTGGGAAGTTTCGAAGGGAAGATCAGCAGCTTCGAACTCTTGATCTTCACGTCGGCCGAAGGATCGATCAACCGCACGCAGTCCACGGCCGAAGCCGCTCGCTGGTCGAACTGTCCGGGCAGGCACTCCACAGCCAGAAAGCTGTTGCCGCCCAGATCGCACGAATCCGTCACGGCATCGGTAACCACCTCGCCGAAGACCCTGTAACGGCTCTTCTCCAGCAATTCGTCCGAAAAACCGAACAGGTCGTACACGTTCAGCAGCCGCAGGCCGTCGAGCGAAAGATTCAGGTTGGCATTCAGGTCGCGGAGCAGGCTCTCGGCCTCGACCCGGAATTCGGGGTATTTCTCAACGAAAATACGGTAACTCTTCATTATCTTATTTTTGACTTTATTTCACAAATCTGTCGGCCCACTTGGCGGCATACTCCTCGCCGGTCACACCGACGAAAGTCACGTGTCCCATCTTGCGCTTGGGCTTGGAAACGGTCTTGCCGTAAATATGGACATACACACCGGGGCGATTCTCCCGGGCAAGCGCCTCGGCCCGCTCCAGATCCTGTCCCAGGATGTTTTTCATCACGGTAGGGGCCTTCAGCTGCGGCTCTTCGAGGGGCATATCGAGCAGGTAACGGCACAGCTCCCGGAACTGATTGGTCGTCGAACCCTCGATGGTCCAGTGTCCGCTGTTGTGCGGGCGCGGCGCCATTTCGTTGAAATAGACCTCGTCTCCCTTCACGAAATATTCGATAGCCAGAATCCCCCGGTAACCGCAGTCGCGCATGAAACGCTTGCTCTGGGACACCATCCGCTCCCGCACCTGGTCCGGCATCTCCGCCGGCACGATGCACAGATCCAGAATACCGTCCTTGTGGATATTCCGCCCTACCGGGAAGCAGATCACGCGCTCGCCGTCCGACACCAGCACCACGCTGGCCTCGAAATCGAACGGGACGAACTCCTCCAGAATGCAGGGCACCGCGAGCAGTTCGCGGGCTTTCGCAAGGTCGGCCTCGCCGCGAAGCAC
>OLSF01003549.1_pt1 | contig 10307 bp, 6 predicted proteins | sample 1672301 | NCBI WGS metagenome assembly OLSF01 (sample SAMEA3136669, study PRJEB25190) | human gut metagenome | biome: human gut; feature: human-associated habitat; material: faeces | place: Austria | collected 2013
CCGCGCAGTTCGAACAGCGGTGCGGCGCTCAGGTCCGCGGTTGATCCCAATCCGAATGCCGTTCGTCGCATCTCGGTGCGGGCACACGCCCGCCACGGTCATGCCGACGAGCTTATTGACCATAATCGAAGCCGCCTGTTCGTAAGTACAGGCGGCTTTTTTACCGAAACCATGCAACGAACCTCCCGAACGCTCTGCCTGACCACGCTGTTTTTCGCAGCCGGCGCGGCGCTGTTCTTTACCAAGGCGGCGGTGATTCCGTATAAGGTCGCTTATCCGGTCCTGCTGCTGTCGCTGTCGCTCTTTTATCTCCGGCTGAAACCGCTGATTCCGGTCGGCGCGGCGCTCTTGTTGTCGGCTGTCGGCGATGCGGCGGGCGCCGGGGGGATGTTCATTCCGCAGATGCTGTTTTTCGCTTTGGCGCACGGAGCCTATATGTGCTACTTCTTGCCGCAGGCGCAAGTTGCGCCCCGGCCTTTTGTCTGGCCGGTGCTGACGGCTCTGCTGCTGTTTCTGTTCGTCTGCATCGTTCCCCGCGCCGCCGATCCGGCCGAACGCGCGGGCGTCGCCGTCTACGGACTCGTCATCGCGGGAATGTTATACAGCGCGCTTCAGTACCGCGGAGCGTATGCCGCATGGTTCCGCCTTGCGGCCCTGTTGTTCGTCTTTTCCGACTCCGTGATCGCATGGGGACGCTTCGTAGCGCCCGTTCCCTGCCGGACCTGTGTCGTGATGATTACCTATTATGCCGCGCAATACCTCTTCTACCTCTTTGCCGTCAGAGCGGCGACTCTTTCCGACTCTCCGCATTGATACGGCCGTTGAAATGCCGAGCGGTATTGCAGTGCGATATTGTCATCGTTTATTTAGGCAGAAGGCGCACTGTATCGCGTTAGTTGTCTCTGCCAAGGCGGCTCCTCCCGTGTCATAGTCGCTTTTCCGGTCCGTTTTACAGTACCGGCTTTATCTGCGGCGGCTGGATCGTGACGTAGGGCGTGCCGTTGTCGTCGCAGGTCGAGACGATGCGGACGGATTTCACCGGCCGGCCGGGCTTTAAAGTTATACTGCCCTTTTCCAGATCGCCCGCACGCTCGTATGTCGTGCCGTCGTACGACACCTCGGCATAACCGGTGGTTATAATGGTTTTGGGCAGCTGGCGGTTTCCCGTCTGCAAAAACATTTCGCGGCACTTCACCGGCTGTTCATAGGTGTAGAGTATCCAGTCCTGCTGACGGCAGGCGCGGCGCGTGCGTGCAAGTCCCTTGTAGGCCGAGGCGTTCGTGTAGGGGAACTGCGTGCTTTCGCCCATCGAGGTGGTGATCGTCACGGCGGGCGCAAGGGTCCTGTAGTAGGATTTGTCGGCCGCATAGGGACTGCGTCCCGTCTTGTAGCGCGTCAGGAAGCGGTAGAGATGCGGTTTTTCGGTTTTGATGGGGCCGGTGTACCGATGCTCTTCGGGCGAATCGCCTTCGAGGTAGAAGATTTCCGAGCCGTCGTCCGCCACGACGGTGAAGGCGCCCTCCTTGTAGCTTACCTTGGGCGGGAAAAGCCGGAAGCGGATGCCCATGGCCGCCATGCGGTCGTAATGGTCGGTCAGCTCCCTGTAATAGGCGTCCCACCCTTCGCAGTTGCCGCGCCAAGCTATGCGGGCGAGCGCGCAGATGCGCGGAAAACACATGTAGTCCAGATAGTCGGGCTTTTCAGGCTCGTGCGAAACGTAGGCTTCGCTGAAGAACGTCCCCTGCAGGCCGACGACGTTGCGCATCTGCTCATCGCTGAAGCCCTTTTCCGTAAAGTCGAATCCGAAGACCTTTTTCGCGTCGAAGATCGCCGCCCAGTCATGCCCCTCCTCCTGCGGTGTCTGGCGCATGTCGAAATAGAAATATTCGCCCGGCATCACCACGGTCTTGTAGCCTTTCGCCGTGGCGTCGAGACACGCCTTGACGCTCTGCCAGCCGTATACGAGACATTCGCGCGAGAGGCCGCCCGTGGTCACGGCTTCGTTCCACACGCCGGGTCGCTTGCCGTTGGCCGCGAGAATCGCCGCCATGCGCTCCATGAAGAGGTCTTCCAATCGGTGCGGATCGGTCATGCCCCGCCGGCTCATCAGCGCCTGACAGTCGGGGCAGCGGTTCCACTGGGTCATGTCCACCTCGTCGCCGCCGACGTGTATGTACTCCGAGGGAAACAGCGCGCATAACTCGCCGAGAATGTCGGCCAGCAGCGCGTAATTCTCTTCGCGGGCCACGCACCACGCCGAACGGTAGTCGTAACCGTTGGTCGAAACCGTGTCGGGCGGATAGTTGCAGCGTATTTCGGGATGCACCGACGCGATGTTGCGGCTGTGCCCCGGCAGGTCGATTTCGGGAATGATCTCGATGTTGCGCGCCGCCGCATAGCGGATCAGGCCGCGCATCTCGTCCTGCGTGTAATACCCGCCGTACTTCTCGTCCCATTTGCCGTAGACCGGACGCACGGGCGAATCGCCGCCGCGGAAGCCGCCGATCTCGGTCAGTTCGGGGTGCGATCTGATTTCGATGCGCCACCCTTCGTCGTCTGAAAGATGAAGGTGCAATTTGTTGATCCCGTGATAGGAAAGCAGGTCTATATAACGTTTCACTCCAGCTGCGTCGATCCACGTGCGGGCCACGTCCAGCATCATGCCGCGGTACGGGAAGCGCGGCGCGTCCTCGACCTTCGTGCAGGCGATCTCGACCGGAAGCGGACAGTTCTTGGCGTATATTTCGGCGGGCAGCAGCCGGAACAGGGCCTGCACGCCGTTGAATACGCCGCCGTACGAACCGCCCGCGATTTCGATCCGCTGCGGGAGCACCGTCAGGCGGAAGGCTTCGCCGCCCAGCGTCGGATCGGTCGAAAGCACGATCGCGTCGTCGGCCGACATACTGTCGCTGGCCGTTTCGACGTTGATATATTCGCGCAGGTAGGCGGCCAGCGGCGCCAGCGGCGTTTCGTAACAGAGCATCGTCCGGGAGCTGATGCGGCAGGCGCCCTCGTAGAAGGCCTGACGGGCCGGTGACGGCTGGGCGTATGTCGAGAGGCAGGTGCAGAACACCCCCGCAAGGGGCAGCAGGTATCGCAGTTTCATGGCGGTACGGAATTTTGTTTCGGACAAAGTTACTTTTTTTCCGCCGAATTGCTACCTTTGCTGAAAATAAATTCCGGCATGGACGGGCGCGCTCAGGCAGATCGGCCGACTCCGCTTCCCGAACAGCCATTGCCGTAAACTGTAACTGAGCATGGAAGATAAACGACTGGAGGCTACGGCCCGTTTGCTCGAAGTGATGAACACGCTGCGCCGCGAGTGTCCGTGGGACCGCGAGCAGACTTTCGATTCGCTGCGGAGCAATACCATCGAGGAGACGTACGAGCTGGCCGACGCCATCACCGACCACAATATGGAGGGCATCAAGGAGGAGCTGGGCGACCTGCTGCTGCATGTGGTGTTCTACTCCAAGCTGGGCGAGGAAGCGGGAGCCTTCGATTTCGGCGAGGTCGCCGATGCCCTGTGCGACAAGCTGATATACCGTCATCCGCATGTCTACGGCGATATTCACGCCAATACGCCCGACGCGGTCAAGGAGAACTGGGAAGCCCTGAAACTCCGCAAGAAAAACCGCAAGAGCGGCACGCTGGGCGGCGTACCCCGCTCGCTTCCGGCCATGGTCAAGGCTTTCCGCGTGGGCGAGAAAGCCGCCGCGACGGGTTTCGACTGGCAGCGGCGCGAGGATGTGTGGGACAAGGTGAAGGAGGAGATCGCGGAGGTCGAAACCGAGATGCATTCGGAAGCCCCCGGCAGCCGGGAGAAGCTCGAAGGCGAATTCGGCGACCTGTTCTTCGCGCTGGTCAATGCGTCGCGGCTCTACGGCATCGACCCCGAATCGGCGCTGGAACGTACGAACAAGAAGTTCATCCGCCGCTTCAATTACATGGAGGAAAAGGCTGCCGCCGAAGGACATACGCTCCACGAGCTTCCGCTCGAAAAGATGGATGAGTACTGGCAGGAAGCCAAACACGAAGAGACATTCAATAGCATGTGTCCGCACTAATGCCAAGTCCCCTCCGAGGAGGGGATTTAGGGGAGGGGCAGACCTGAAAACACGGCTTTGCCGTGAATGTCCGCCCTCGGACACGCGGAGACGATACAAAAGCGAAGTGACATTTAATAGCATATAAACTTATGGCTTTGATTAAAAAGGTGCGGGGACATACGCCCGCAATCGGTGAAAATACCTTTCTGGCCGAGACGGCCGTCATTCTGGGCGATGTGACCATCGGCCGCGACTGTTCGATCTGGTACAACGCCGTATTGCGCGGCGACGTGAACAAAATCGTCATCGGCGACCGCACGAATATTCAGGACGGCGTGGTGCTGCACACGCTTTACGACGGCTCGCCGCATCCGTCGCAGACCATTATCGGCAGCGACGTGTCGGTGGGTCACAACGCCGTCATCCACGGTGCGCGCATCGGCGACAACTGCCTGATCGGCATGGGTGCTACCCTGCTGGACAACGCCGTGGTTCCGTCGGGCTGCATCATCGCGGCCAACGCGCTGGTGCTCTCCAACGCCCAGCTGGAACCCAATTCGGTGTATGCGGGCGTGCCGGCCAAGAAGGTCAAGGAGGTGACGCCCCAGCAGCGCGAGGAGATCATCCGCCGCACGGCCCGCGACTACATGCTCTATGCGTCGTGGTTCAAAGAGGAGGAGTAAACGGCGGATGGGGCTGCAACCGAAATATTCCGACCTGATTCTCAACCTGCTGGTGGCGCTGGCCGTCAGTCTGGTCGTCAATTTCTCCTACGTGCTGCTGCTGATCGTCGATCAGAAGAGCGACGGACAGCAGCGTCCGGCCAAGGCGAGCGTCATTGCGCGCGGCGAGGAGGGAACGCTGCGGATAAGTCCCGACGGCCACGGCTACATCGTCTACGAGAACGGCGACAGCGTCTATGTGATGATGCAGCGCATCTACCGGATGAACCTGAAGGACGGCGACCGTCTGGTGGCGAATCTGGCCGCGCCGCGCCGTCACGGGGCGCATCCGGTGATGACCGAACTGCGCATGCGCAACGGCGAGGAGTTCGATTACAGCACGCTTTTCAACCGGCCTTCGAAAACGACGGAACTCGCGCTGCAGCTCTTCTATTATCTGGTCGTTTCGTTCATCATGCTTTCGATCCTCCCCTCCGTCCGCCGCAGGTACACGCCGGGCCGCTTCGTGCGCCACTGCATATGGTGCGTGCTGGCCGCCGCCGCGCTGTATATGGTCGCGCCGGTCACGGAGTGGCGTTCGGGACGCATCATGCTGAACTGCATGGGCGACCATATTTTCGACTACATGCTGCTGCTGAAGTGTTCGTTCGCCGTGGCGGTGTCGATGCTCTACGGCTGGGTCTACGTGCTCAATTCGAAGCAGCAGGCCGTCGTCATGGAGAACGAGCGGCTCAAGAACGAGAACCTCACGACCCGCTACAACATGCTCGTGGGACAGATCAACCCCCACTTCTTCTTCAATTCGCTCAATTCGCTGGCGATGCTCGTGCGCGAGAAGCACGACGAGAAGGCGCTGACCTACATCGACCAGCTCTCCTATACGTTCCGCTACATCATCCAGAACGGACAGAGTACGCTGATGACGCTCGACGAGGAGCTGAAATTCGTCGAGGCGTACAGCTACCTCTTCAAGATACGCTATGCCGACAAGCTCTTCTTCGACATCGACATCGAGGAGAAGTACCGCACGTGGACGCTTCCGGCGCTCTCGCTGCAGCCGCTGATCGGCAATGCCGTCAAGCACAACACCATAACCCGCAGCAAGCCGTTCCACATTTCGATCCGCACCGAGAACGGCTGGCTGGTGGTGGCCAATCCCAAGGTGCCGAAGCTCGAACCCGAACCTTCGACCGGCATCGGGCTGGAGAACCTGCGCAACCGCTGGCACCTGATAACCGGCCGCGATATCGAAATCATCGACACCGACAAGGAGTTCGTCGTGCGGATGCCGCTGCATAACCCCCTTGCAGGATGAAAGCACTGATCATAGAGGACGAAACCGCCGCCGCGCTGAACCTGAAAGCCATTCTGAAACAGGCGGCTCCCGACATCCGTGTCGTCGATACGCTCGAAAGCGTCGAGGAGAGCGTCGATTGGCTGCGCGCCAATCCCCAGCCCGATCTGCTGTTCATGGACATCCACCTGGCCGACGGCGATTCGTTCCGCATATTCGACGCCGTGGAGGTCACGGCGCCGGTGATCTTCACGACAGCCTACGACCGCTATGCGCTGGAGGCCTTCAAGGTGAACAGCATCGACTACCTGCTCAAGCCGCTCAATGCGGCCGACGTGCAGCGGGCGCTCGACAAGCTCATGCGGCTGTCCAAGGGCGAGCGCAGCGATTACGGTTCGCGCGTGCGCACGCTGGCCGCGGCGCGCCGCGAGCAGACCTTTCTGGTGCATGTCCGCGACAAGATCATTCCGCTTAAACGCGAGGATATCGCATTCTGCTATACCTGCAACGAGAAGGTGACGGCCTATACCTTCGCCGGGGCGTCCTATCCGCTCGACAAGACGCTCGAAGCGCTGCAGGCCGTCCTGCCCGAAGCCGATTTCTTCCGCGCCAACCGCCAGTTCATCGTGGCGCGCCGCGCCGTGAAGGAGATTTCCGTGTGGTTCGGCAGCCGTCTTTCGCTGAGTCTTGTGCTCGAAACTCCTGAGCGCATCGTCATTTCCAAGGCCCGCGTCCCCGAATTCAAGGCGTGGCTCACGTCCGTTCAACCCGCCGAATAGGCGTTTGACCCTGAGCTTCGGGCGTTTGACCCGCATTGCCGTTCCGTTTTTCCGGTTTGGCCTTACCTTTGCATCGTAAGGGGACCGAAACGGGTCCGATTGACGGATTGAATTAACCATTGATATTTGAGATTATGAAAAAGAGAATTTTTGCAGTCGCCGCGGCTTTGTGCCTGCTGGCCGGAACGGGCGCTTTTGCGCAGGATTCGAAGAAGGCTCCGATGATGAAGGAGCGGCCGACGGCCGAGCAGATGGCCCAGCGCAGGACCGAACGCATGACCGAGAAGCTGAACCTCAGCGAAAAGCAGTCGAAGCAGCTCTATGAGGTCAACCTGCAGGATATAAAGGAGATGCAGGCGCAGGCCGAGCAGATGCGCGCATACCGTAAGGCGCAGGCCGAGAAGATGAAAGGCATCCTCACGCCCGAACAGTTCGAGCAGTGGAAGCAGATGCAAGGCCCGCGCCACGGCATGAACCGCGGTCCCCGGATGAAGGACGGCCGGGGCGACAAGGCCGCCGTGCGTGAAGGCCGCAAGTGCGCCCCCTGCGCGGGGGACAGGAAATGCGACGGACCGCGCTCCGGAAAGGAGAAAAAGTGAGGTTAGGAACATCGACCGGTTTGTTGCAGTCGGGGCGTCGGTTGTCGGCTGACGCCCTTTTTTTGTCGATTCACCCCGCATCGGAGGGCCGTCTGCGAGAAAAAAGCTATCTTCGCATGCGCAAAATCAGAAAGTACACAGAACATTAAGATGAAACGGCTACTACTCTCAACCCTATTCCTGCTTTTCGCCGTGGCCGCATTCGCCCAAAAGGGTGCGGTCAGCGGAACGGTGCTCGACGCCGACACCGGCGAAAGCGTTGCCGGAGCCGTACTGGAGGTCGCTCCGGTCGGGACTCCGGATCAGAAACAGTATTTCACTTCCGGCTATAAAGGCGCCGTGGCGATTCCCTCGCTGCCCTACGGCGAATACAGACTCACCGTCTCCTTCCTCGGTTACAACAATTACGAAACCACCTTCCGGGTGGCGGCCGGCAAACAGAACATCGGCAGGATCGAACTCAAGCCCGGCGTGCAGATCGAAACGGTCGTCAAGGAGGCCAAGGCGCTGCGCACCTCGCAGAAGGGCGATACGGTAAGTTACAACGCCGGCGCCTTCAAAGTCACCAATGACGCCGACGTCGAGGGGCTGCTGAAGAAGATGCCCGGCATCACCGTGTCGGACGGTACGGTCGAGGCGCAGGGCGTGCAGATCAAGAAGGTTTTCGTCGACGGCAAGGAGTTCTTCGGCGAGGACGTAACTTCGGCGATCAAGTCGCTGCCCGCACAGGCGGTCGACAAGGTCGAGGTCTACGACAAGTTGAGCGATGCGGCCGAATTTTCGGGTATGGACGACGGCGAGGGGTACAAGGCGATCAATATCGTCACGAAACCCAACATGCGTCAGGGCCAGTTCGGCAAGCTCTATGCCGGTTACGGCTACCAGCCCGAAACCGAAGGAACGACGTCGAACCACAAGTACAACGTGGGCGGCAACGTCAATCTGTTCCACGGGTCGAGCCGCGTGTCGGTGATCGGGTTGTTCAACAACGTCAACCAGCAGAATTTTTCGTTCGAGGACATTCTGGGCGTGTCGGGAGGTTCGGGCGGCCGCGGTGGCGTGGGGGCGCTGATGGTGCGGCCGCAGAGCGGTGTGGCGTCGGTCAACTCGTTCGGCGTCAACTACTCCGACAGTTGGGGAAAGACCGGCCGGCAGGACAAGGTGACGTTGCAGGCCAGTTATTTCTTCAACCGTACGACGACCAAGAACTACTCGACGATAGATAAGTGGTACGAAACTCCGTCGCCGATCGATACGCTGCATACGGACGGCTATTCGAACAATACGAACGGCAACCACCGCCTCAATGCCCGTCTCGAATGGCGTATTTCGGAGAACCAGTCACTCATGTCGCGCACGGGGCTCAGTTTCCAGAGCTACGATCCTTACAGCACGACTTATGGCCACCAGTGGGGAGAGAGCGGTCTGCGCGTGGTGGACAATTTCAGCGACGGCGGCCGCACGGGAGTCAATCTGAACCAGTACCTCTCCTACCGCACGAAGCTGGGCAAGGACGGCCGCACGCTGACGCTTGACGGCAGCGTGCGCTATCGGAACAACAGAGGAGATACGGACAGCTATTCGAACCAGGCGCGGGGTATCGATCCCGATCTGATCGTCGTTCCTACGGATACCCTGCTGCTGCGCTACCAGCGTGCGCATTCGCCGTCGTTCAGCTACAACCTGCGCGGCGACGTGACCTATACCGAACCGGTTTCGCAGTATGCGCAGCTGAGCCTGCAATACCGTGTGGCCTATAACTATCAGGAGAGCGACAAGAAGGTCTACGTGACGCCGGACGACCGGTTCGAAACGGCTGGCGTCGAACCCGATCCGAGCCTGTCGCAATCGTCCAACACGGGCTATCTGACGCATCGTATCGGGCCGGGTTTCCGTATCGTGAAGGGCAAGAACCGTTTCGTGGCCAATGTCTCCTACCAGCGCGCCCAGCTGACGGGCGAGGTGCTCTCGGCGACGAAGGTCATGGGGGCGGGCGACGATGCGAAGACGTCGCACGGATTCAACAACCTGACCTATTTCCTGATGGGACAGCTCAACATCAACAAGGAGAATTCGATCCGGCTGTTCATCAACTCCTCGACCGACAACCCCGGTATCGGCGAGTTGCAGAACGTCTACGACATCTCCAACGCGCAGAGCATCTCCAAAGGTAACCCCCATCTGCGTCCCTCCTACTCGAACAACGTGCGGTTCCATTACGTGAACTCCAACGTCGAGAAGGGACGTACGTTCATGTGGATGTTCTCGATGCAGAATACGTCGAACTACATCACGTCGAGCATGGCCTACGACGTGGAGGTGGAGGTCCCGACCGGCGAAGTCGACGGCGGCGGCGATCCCGTGACCGAAACCTACAATCCGCACACCTATTCCACCTATACCAACATGGACGGCTACTGGAACCTGCGCACGCATCTGAGCTACGGATTGCCCGTCTCGTTCCTGAAAAGCAACCTCAATGTGATGGCGGGCGTCAACTACACGCTTACGCCGACGCTGGTGGCGCGCAAGGCGACCGACGGAAGCGTCTATCTGGACAACGGCGAAATCGTCGGCGGCGAGCGCAACGACGCCAGCCGTCTGAGCTACGATTTCCGCGCCGTGCTGGGCAGCAACATCTCCGAGAACGTCGATTTCACCCTTTCGTGGCACGGTGCCTACAACATCGCGAAAAACTCGCTGGTCGTCAACGATTCCGATAACAAGAACCGCTATTTCAACCATGTGGCGACCGCGGCGATGAAGTTCGTTTTCCTGAAAAGCTTCACCTTCACGGGGAATGTTTCCTACCAGCAGAATATCGGCTTCACGAACGATTACGACAACTCCTACGTGTTGTGCAACGTCTATCTGGGCAAGAAGGTCTTCCGCAACCGTCGGGG
>OLSF01003554.1_pt1 | contig 10298 bp, 11 predicted proteins | sample 1672301 | NCBI WGS metagenome assembly OLSF01 (sample SAMEA3136669, study PRJEB25190) | human gut metagenome | biome: human gut; feature: human-associated habitat; material: faeces | place: Austria | collected 2013
TGAAGGTCCCGCGCGAAAAGCGCGAGCTTGTCAAGACGATCTATGACCGCGCGGCAAAAGAGCTCGGTGACATCCCCATTGTTGTTGCCAATGACGGCGATGTGTCCGCACTGGCCGGTGCGATGAGCCTGCACGAGGGTGCGGTCATGGGCCTTGCCATGGGTACGAGCGAAGCTGCTGGTTATGTCAACCGTGAGAGCAACCTGCTCGGTTGGTTCAGCGAACTGGCGTTTGCGCCGGTCGATCTGAACGAGCATGCCATGCGCGATGAGTGGTCAGGCGATATTGGCGTAGGCTGCAAGTATTTTTCGCAGGACGCGGTCTCCAAGCTCGCGCCTGCGGCTGGCATTGCGCTTGCGGAAACCCTGACCCCGGCTGAAAAGCTCAAGGAAGTGCAGAAGCTGGCTGAGCAGGGCGTTCCCTACGCACTGGAGATCTTCAAGTCCATCGGCGTGTATCTCGGCCATACGCTGTGCCTGTATGAAATGCTCTATGATATCCGCAATCTGATCGTCCTCGGGCGCGTGGCGTCCGGCGTGGGCGGCGATCTGATCGTCTCCGAATGCCAACGCGTGCTGCGTGAGGAATATCCGGAGCTGGCAGAAAAGCTCCGCGTCATGCTCCCGGACGAGCAGTTCCGCCGTGTCGGGCAGTCGATGGCGGCAGCCAGTCTGCCGGAGGTGTAAGGATGCTCTATAAAAACGCAAACATTTTCGTAGACGGCCGCTTTCAGCACGGTTCATTCCGCGTGGAGGACGGCAGATTCACCGAAATTCTGACGAGTGTTCCCGCGGAGGACGGCGTTGATCTGGAAAACCAGTATGTGATTCCCGGTCTTGTGGACGTCCACAACCATGGAAACTCCGGCGCGGATTTTTCAGACGGCGACTATGACGGCCTTGTCAAAATGGTGCGGTATCTCGCGCAGAACGGCGTAACGAGCTTTGCCCCTGCATCCATGACGCTGCCGTATGATGTGCTGGAAGCAGCGTACAAGACCGCCGTGCGGCTCAAAAATGCGCAGCCGTCCGGCTGCGCCCGCCTCATGGGCATCCAGATGGAGGGGCCGTTCTTCTCCGAAAAGAAAAAGGGCGCGCAGAACGGCGCGTACCTGAAAGAGCCGGATTTTGAAGCGTTCCAGCGGCTTTATGACGCTTCCGAAGGGCTTGTTCGCATTGCGGATGTGGCAGCGGAGCTGCCCGGTGCGGTCGAATTTGCCGAAAAAGCGTCCAAGCTCTGCACAGTCTCCATCGCGCACACCGACTGCACCTATGAGGAAGCGTCGGCGGTACTCGATGCGGGCGCGTCCCACCTGACGCACCTGTATAACGCAATGCCCGGCATCCACCACCGCAAGCCCGGTCCCATTGGCGCGGGCAGCGAACGTGAAAACGTGGTCGCGGAGCTGATCTGTGATGGACAGCACATTCACCCGAGCGCAGTGCGCATGGCGTTTAGGCTGTTTCCGGGGCGCATTTGCCTGATCTCCGACGCGCTGCGCTGCTGCGGCATGCCGGACGGGCAGTACACCCTCGGTGGACAGGACGTGTTTCTGTATGGCGGAGTGGCGAAGCTCGCGGACGGCACACTCGCAGGCTCCGCGACGAATCTCTATGATTGTATGCGCAAGGCAGTCGAATTTGGCATTCCCAAAGAGCAAGCCATTCTTTCTGCGACGCTGATTCCCGCGCGGGAAATTGGACGCGAGAAAGAGATCGGCTCCATCGAATCCGGCAAGCTGGCTGACTTCGTTGTTTGCGACGAAGATCTGAGGCTTGCCAGGGCGTTTACGGGTGGAAAACAGATTTGTGAATAAAGGGAATGCCGCATGAAATATGAGCTTCTACATTTAAAGCAATTTTTTCCGAACCTTGGGACGCAAAGCGGAGATCCGCTTGTTAAGGTATATCTTCCGGATAATTTAACGGAAATGGGACGCGATGATGAGCAGCATCCTTGCCTGATTGTTTGCCCCGGCGGAGCCTACGAGTTTTGCAGTCAGCGGGAGGCCGAGCCGATCGCGTTTCACTTCCTGCCGGAAGGATTCAACGTGTTTGTCCTGTTGTACTCTGTTGCACCGCATCACTATCCGGCACAACAGTGCGAGGTGGCCGCCCTGATAGAACTGATCAATCAAAACGCGGATATATGGCACTGTGACACAGGTCGAATTGTGCTTATGGGTTTTTCAGCAGGTGGGCATCTTACCGCGCAGTACGCAACGTCATATGATTCCAGCACGATTCGTACAGTAATTCCGAACAGCAAGCCGGTGCAAGCGACAGTCCTGGGTTATCCGGTGATCACGGCAGATCCGAAATGGACGCACCAGATCAGTATGACTGCGTTAACAGGAAAAGCGCATTGTTCACCAGAGGAGCTTTATCTATTTTCTTGTGAGAAGCACGTTCGCGCAGATACGCCGCCAACCTTTTTATGGCATACTGCGGAAGATGAATGCGTCCCGGTGATGAACAGCCTGCTATATTCGCAAGCACTTGCAGCGAATCATGTTCCGTTTGAGCTCCATGTTTTCCCGCAGGGGGAACATGGGCTTTCAACAAGCGACCGGCAAACGATCCACAACGCCGGAGAGGTGCATCAATACGACCACATATGGCTGGATTGTGTCAAGAGCTGGTTGAACGTTACGTTGAAACGCTAAATCCGTGAGTATTCTCGCGGATGCCACTATGCTGCCATATCATGCGCCACCAACGCCGTGTAATAGCTGTTCATCGTGCTTGGCGCGTTGAACAACATTGCCAGCAGATATTGCCGGATATTCCGAATCCTCGTTGTATTCTGCTTCAAGCAGTCCATGACGAAACGGATGTGCTCACTGTTCAGCTTCAGCAGCTTCGACCGCACGACCTCGGTCGGGTAGTCATTGCCTGCAACGCGGATTTGGCTGCGGGTGCTGCAAACCGTCTCCTGTAGCAGATCGACAATCTCGTCAAGCTGCTCGCGGTCGACGTGCGGATCGCTTGCCAGAACATCGTAGTCGATGTTCTCCAGAATCAATTCCCGATAGCTTTCAAACGATTCCTTCGTTTCCGTTCGCTTCTGCGTGGGAGCGTCCGGAAAACCGGAAGGGAAAGGAATCGAATCGGTAATTGATAAGTCTTTACTTTGTCTTTTTCTTTTCTTCGTACTCTCAGTATTTAATTGCGTTGGATTTTCCAACGTAGGTTTCTCCAACATAGGCTTTTCCAATATTGGATTATCCAACGCAGGCTTTTCCTGCGTAGGTTCTTCCGGCGTTGGCTCCGCGTGCGGCTGCTCGTAGATCGTGTAGACGGTTCCGCGCAGACAGCCGCGCTCATCGCGTTCGCGGCTGCGCTTGATGTAACCGGCACGTTCCAGCTCGCGCACAGCTTCGCGGATGGCGTCGATGCTCTCTTTGTTGATCTGTGCGAGACCTTGCAGCGTATAGTCCCAATCCTCCGGCAGCGACAGCATCTGCGAGAGCAGACCCTTTGCCTTGAGAGACAGCGTATGGTTGCGGAGATGGTGGTTGGACATGACCGTGTAACCTTTGGTCTTTTCAACACGGAATACAGACATTTTTGTGACCTCCTTCGTCTCAGGTTTCAAATTTAAGAAAAGAAAAAAGCGGCGTTTCAACCCTCTTTTCACGAGAGAGCGAAACGCCGCTTCATTTTGTATCTTGGTTTGTATTTCAATATTTCGTCAGATTGCGAATAGACCGGTACAGTATCTTGTGGTATGATGCCAACGTTTGTTGTTTGAGCTTTGCAGAGGAGGGCAATCACCATGCAGTACACCGATAACGAGGCCGCATTGATCGGCGGCCTGATTTCAAACTATTTCTTCCAGCCGTCCGTGGACGCAAAGCTCCGCGAATCCTATCGCCGGGTGCTGCGCCATCTGCGCGAGAATACGCTCTCTGCGTCTGATCTGAGCCGCATTCAGAACGCATTGACCTTCCTGTCGCCGCTCTGCCGGGACACCCGCGAAGCCCACAAGGACATGATGGGCGTGACATTAAAAACCGATGCTCTGCTGAGATCCAGCAGATAAACAACCACCCGCTGCGTTGCAGCGGGTGTTTTGCTTTCTCGCGTCCCAGCATCGCCAATACGCTGTGATTTCGTCCTGGGACGGGCGGAGGAGGCTTGCCTGCGGTCTTAACGTCTGAAACGTCGCACAGCTGGCTAACGCGCTGGTATCTGTGCTTGGAGTGAGTGTTTGGCAAGACCAACAAAAACGCCGGTCGAAATTCTACATTTTGCCGAGAGCAAAAAAGAGCCGCTTTCCCGAAAAATTCCCGGAAAAGCGGCCCAAAATCGCGTGGGTAAAGGTTCAAGTCCACTGATTTTGCCAAAACCCTTTTTGATATCTTTTTTTCCGACTTCAAAAATTGGGCGCAAAAAAGCCCAGAAGTCGTTGAAACCTCTGGGCTTTTCGCGTAGATATCTTTTTTGGTTCTACTAGATGGTGGACAGTACAGGACTCGAACCTGTGACCCCATGCACGTCAAGAGCCATCTGTTCGTATTTTTCTGTATTTTAATTATAATATGCACATATTTTAGATGAAGAAATTCTGTTTTTACGGGAATTTTTCTATTGCGTCCATCGCGTTTTTGCCCAGTCTGGGTCACGGTTTGGGTCAGGTGACGTACAGACTCAATATTTTGTCCGCAGATAGGTTTCTACCGCCGCCAAAAACGTCCCTGCCGACTGCACCTGCTCGGCGGTGTCCGCCTTGGAAACGATGAAGAAATCGTTGTAATCACTGCCCTCGCGGACATCGAAAAGCTCGGAGATCAGCCCGGACAGGCTGGCGTCAAACACGCCGGTTTTGATATACCTTTCCGGAACTCGGAAATGATTCCGCTGTGGTGCTTCATATCTACGCCGTCAAGCGCAAGAACAGCGCGCATAGCGTGGAAAATCACATAGTATGCACGGTTTGCCGCACTGCGGTAGCTTTCGCCTGCAAGCAGCAGCTTTGCGTCCCGCAGGCATTCCTTTGCGTGGTCAAAGCGAACCTTGGAGATTTCAATCGCTTGTTCAGGAAGCATAGCGAATCCCCTCCTTCAGCACGTTCTGATAAAACGGCAGGAAATCCGCATACCGCCGGAACTGTGCCAGTGGCACAACGTGGACAGAAACCATGATGTCGTGGTCAAGGCTGAGTGCGCTTGCTACTCCAGAAACCGCACGCCGCTGCGACGCGATCTGTTCCTGCGTCAAATCTGCGGTCAAGAGAATGTCAATATCCGACTCCGCGGTAAAATCGCCGCGGGCATAGGATCCGTACAAAATTGCATCGTGGATGCTGTGCCCTAGAATTGGATCACAGGCGTGATAGACGATCTTCAAAATCTCAAACGCTTGATTGCGCGTACACATATTGACACCTCCCCTTCTGAACTTCTTATTTGCAGTATACCCTAAAGTGCGCTGGAATGCAAATCTGCTACAAAGCCCGGCTTGCTGGTTTGAATTTTATATATTGCCCATTGAATTTTCAATAATCGAATTATTTATTCGATTTTATTATTTTGTATTGCTATTTTCTGAAAAGGTGGTTATACTGAGTACTGAGGTGGTAGCTGTGAATGAAACTCCTGTTATCCGAATCCAACGGGCAAGCATTCGGAATTTTAGAAATGTTGAATCCGGCGAAATCCGCTTTCCCTGCAATTATAGCGAGGATATTTTTGCGCCGAAAGCTGATGTCCTCGGCATTTATGGTCAGAACGGCTCCGGCAAAACAACATTTATTGATGCACTGGAAATCCTGAAAACGCTGCTGTCCGGGCAAAAGGTCGGAGCAGAACTGTCAGACTGCATTTCCTACGGACAAGAGAAAGCCGAACTGCAATTTGAGTTCAGCATCCTCAAGCTGAATGAGGGCAATGTAGTATATAAGCGGCGTCTCATCTATTCTACTGTTCTGAGTAAAGATGCCATTGATGAAACCGTCAAGTGCGCCACAACCAGAACTGATTCAGCAAAAACAGCTTGGATGAAACCAATCTTCGAGTGTACGCACCAGTCAGAGGACGCTGTGTTCTCACCACAAGTTCGGCTGGAATCGTTATTCGGTTCGAAGCAAAATGCAAAAATGAACGAGCTTCGTGTTATAAAATTACTGTGCCAAAAGGAGCATCGATCCTTTCTTTTCTCCCCAGAGTTCCTGAAAATGCTTCATGATGTAGCGCAGGAACATGACGATAAAGTTGAACCGCTGTTCGAACTGTCCAACTTTGCAAACACATCGTTCTTTGTCATCTTGAACCGAAATAACGGGCTGATCTCGCTGGATGCGGCAATTCCTGTTAATTTCAGGACAGAAACGGCTGGCGGTACGTTTGCACTGCCGATTGATCAGCCAGTTACAATCCCAAACCGCTATTTGGAAATCATACAACAGGTCATAGCAACTATCAGCACTGTTCTCTGTGAAATTGTTCCCGGTGCACAACTGTCACTTGTGGAGCTCGGTACGGAGTTGATGGAGAATGGCGAGCAAGGCACAAAAATCCAGTTGGCAAGGAAGCTTTCCTGCGCCAATGGTAAACTGCATCTCCTACCTTTAAAATATGAATCTGAGGGCATTAAAAGGATCATCTCTGTTCTGCATTTGTTGATTGCTGCATATAATAGCCCGTCCATCACACTCGCGATTGACGAGCTGGACTCCGGTATCTACGAGTATCTGCTGGGGGAATTGCTGCGAATCATACAGAAATCCGGCAAGGGACAGTTGATTTTCACCTCGCATAATCTCTATCCGCTGGAAACATTGGAAAGCGATTCTATCGTCTTTACAACGACGAAGATCGGAACGACGAACCCAAGCGCTCGATATACTCGCATCAAAAGCGTGCGGGCAACAAATAATCTGCGCTCCATGTATCTGCGTGAAGTCATCCTTGGAAGCGATGATGACGCAACTCTCTACGAAGAAACCAATGTGTCCGAGATCGCTCACGCAATGAGAATTGTCGGCAAGCGTATGGAGAGCCTTTCTTTGTCGGGGGACGCATCCTCGGAGGCGTCCAATGGCTAAAAAGAAGGTTATGCTCTTTATCGTAGAGGGGCCGACAGATGAAACTAGCCTTTCTACGGTTTTGAACCGTATCTTTTCTTCCGCGACGGTAAAATTTCAGGTCATTCATGGAGATATTCTGACCCGCGATTTCACTTCTTCGGATAAGATCGTGGTCGCCGTTTGGGCGCAGGTCAAGGAGTTTATGGGCAGTATCTACAGAAAGAGCGATATTTGCCGAATCGTTCATCTCACCGATATGGACGGTGTATTCATCCCTGATGATGCTGTTGTCGAAAATGATACGGTGGAAACTGATACTCCACCATACTATACAGAAACGCAAATTCAAACGCCAAATCGCGCCGGGATTCTTGACCGCAACCAGCGCAAACGGAACAATATCGACCGACTTTCTGCCTGCCCCAAAGTCGCGGGCATTCCATATAGCATGTACTATTTCTCTTTGAATTTGGAGCATATTCTTCATGGGAGAACAAACCTTTCCGACTGGGAAAAGATTCGGTGTGCCGAGGAGTTTGACTTGAAGTACGGCGATGACCCGGACGGATTTACGCTGTTTATGAAGGAATCTTCGTTCTCTGTATGCGATGATTATCGCAGTTCGTGGGCATTTATCAAAACAGAATTGCATTCTTTGGAGCGGTACAGCAATTTCGGCATCGAACTGCCGCCCTTAAAAACCGCAACGCTCCAACCCAATCGATGATTTGATATAGCAAATACCGTACATTTGAAATGCACTGCTCAATTCGTGGTACTTCATAACCAGCATCAGAATATCTTTCTGCGGACGACCGGTATGCGAGATCGGGATAAGCGGCCGGATCAGTTCCCATTCCTTATCGGTAAGTTCATAACGACGGGCTTTCATGTTTGTCACTTCTTCCTGCCCTTGTCTTACCACTTGTTTGTGTCTTTTTCTTGTACGTTTCGCTATTTTTGACTTTTCAGATACACCCTAAGATAAAGCAGAAAGCAGGATTTCCCTTACAATGGAAATCCTGCCTAATTTAATAGTAACAAAACAACACATTATTCACTTCGTGCCTTTATATATTTTACAGATGCCCATATTTTCCCTGTATTCGCACTTATACTGGTGACATCTATTCACAAATATATTCTCCCATGCAGACCTCTCCCGCTGTACACAATACAGCAAGAGAGGTCTGTCCCAATCCGCAGCCTGCGAAGCAAGGCGCGCGAGCTCTCACGTGGGAGAAGAATCAGGCTTTCAGGCTTTCAGGCGCTTGCACTCCGGGTCATACATGGCTTTGGCACAGAGTTTGCCGGAAATGCTCTGGCCGTCAACCACAACAGAAATTTCCGTGCCGGGCACAGCATTGGCAATGTTGACATATGCAAGACCAAGACTCTCGTCCAGAATTGGCGAGAAGGTTGCCGCGGTGATCTTGCCGACGGCCTCATCGTTCGCAAAGATGTGCTCACCGCCAACTGCGACTTTGTCTTTTTCGTTGAGGATGAAGCCCATCAGCTTCTTGGCCGGGCCGTTTTTCTTGATTTCCGCCAGCGCGTCACGACCGATAAAATCGGTGTCCAGCTTGACAGACCAGCCCACACCCGCTTCATACGGATTGATAGTCTCGTTGTACTCCTTGCCGGAGAGATAGCCCTTTTCCAAGCGCAGCATGCCGGAGGCGGCCAGAAGACCCACAAGCTTCAGACCATAGTTCTTGCCGGCCTCCATGATTGCTTCATACACGCAGGGGCAGTCTTCGGATGCAATAAAGAGTTCAAAGCCGAGCTCACCCGTAAAACCTGTACGAGAAGCCATAACGTCGTGACCTGCAATCTGGATCATCTTAAAATCAAAGTAGGCGATATCGTCGACGGTCTCAGAGCTGATGCTGTTGAGAAGCGCGCGGGTGTTCGGCCCCTGCACGGAAAGAAGGCCGTAGCCGCCGGTCACATCGGTGATGTAGACCTCAAAGTCTTTGCTGTGCTCGGCAAAGCGCTTGACATCTTTTGCGCGTCCTGCGGTGCTGCCGACGAGGAGATAGTGGTTTTCTGCATACTGATAGACAGTGGTGTCATCATACATGCCGCCTTCTTCGTTGCACATGCAGCTGTAAAAGCCTTTGCCAGGGGCAAGACGGTTGATATCATTGACGAGCATCTTCTGCAAAAATTCCTTGGCGTCGGGGCCTTTGACGTCAAATTTGCACATTGTGCTCCAGTCGGTCATGCCGCAGGCGGTACGGACAGCCAGATACTCCTCCTTGACGTCGGTGAATTTTGAGGGTGTATGCCAAGGCTTGCCGCCGCTCATCACAGCGCCGTTTGCAAGATTGAGATAATAGAACGGGGACTTTTTCATAAGAACTACCTCCATTTTCAGATAAAGATGTGTTATTTGGACTGCTGATAAAAGCGAACTGCGTAGAGTTTGCAGGCCTCGAGATGGAAGTCTGCTACAGAGGAAAGGAGAATGATGTCGCGCTGCTTGACGGCGTTTACCATTGCCTTATGTTCGCAGGTGATGGCCGCCTGGCGTTCGATGTCACGGGAAGCAAGCAAACTGAATGCCTGCACAAAACCATAGGCCAAGTCGACAGCCTGCATGATGCCCTCAAAACGCGAAATCTCAAACAGACGCCGGTGAATGCTCTCATTGAGGTGTGAGACGCGGGGCATATCGCTACCGATCTCTGACTCACAGATTTCAATATCACAGATGAGCGCAGCGATTTCATCGTCTGTGATGTTGTGGATCATCTGCGGAAAGGCCAGACGTTCCAGCGCCTGCTGGAAGCGGAAAATGTTGTCGATGCCGCCGATATCAAGACCTGTTGCTTCAATGCCGCCGCCGGGGGACTCAACGGCAAGGCCATTATTGATGAGTGTTTTAAAGGCGGTGCGCACAGGTGTGCGCGAGACGTTAAATACTTCTGCATAGTAAACCTCGAGCAGTCGTTCACCTTTGGGAATCTGCCCGCAGACAATGGCGTCGCGCAGCGTCTCATAAACAGCCTGATAGACCGGTTTGCTGCCAAGATAGAGCGCAAAATCGTTTCGCAGGCTCATCACGTCCTCCTTTTTCTCCAATCAGAGCGAATAGAATGCTTTTGCGTTTTCCGAGAGAATCCAGCGTGCGGCCTGCTCTGCAAAGCCGGCTGACAGAATGTTGTCCGCAACAAACCGATCCATGGTTTTGGCAAGCACACGCTTAAAATACTTGGCGGAGAACCAGAAGTGATCCGGAATACCGCCGCCGTCGGAACCGTACA
>OLSF01003557.1_pt1 | contig 10292 bp, 8 predicted proteins | sample 1672301 | NCBI WGS metagenome assembly OLSF01 (sample SAMEA3136669, study PRJEB25190) | human gut metagenome | biome: human gut; feature: human-associated habitat; material: faeces | place: Austria | collected 2013
CCTGAAATGGTTTACTATTATCCGATGGTTTTGGAGCTTAAGGCAAACTTTGATTTGACGCAGGAATGGAATATTAAGGCCAAGTCTCTGGATAGGCAGAAACCGGACGAACTAAAAAAACAAAAGCCAGATGAAGACAAGAAAAAGCAAAACAGGAACAAAAATAACCGCAGTGGCAATAGCAGCCGCAATAGTGGTAGGGGCTATAGCTATTAGGCGGAAGCAATTGTTCATTCTATTAATGGTGGGAGCGGTCTGTTTGGGAACCTCCCAGTCTGTTCAGGCCCAATGTACTGCAAAGAATGAAGCTTTCCAGTCGGGCGAGCATGTCATGTACGATTTATATTTCAATTGGAAGTTCATTTGGAAGAAGGTGGGGCTGGCAAGCCTCACTACCAATGCCACGACTTACCATTCCGAGCCTGCATTCCGCTTTAACTTGCTTTGTGTAGGCAGTAAAAAGACCGATTTTTTCTTCAAGATGCGTGATACGTTGACTTGTTATGTCAGCGATAGGTTGGAGCCGCTCTACTTCCGTAAAGCGGCAGAGGAGGGAAGCCGCCATACGGTGGACGAGGCCTGGTTCTCCTACTCGGACGGACTGGCGAATGTAAAGCAGAGACGCACCTGGCACAATCCCGTGCGTGAGGCTCAGGAGATGGAATACAGTGATAGTCGCTGTATCTTCGATATGTTGAGCATTTTGGCGCAGGCGCGCTCTTATGACCCTAAAGACTACAAGGTAGGGCAGAAGATACTCTTTCCCATGGCCACAGGACGCAGGGTGGAAGAGCAGACGTTGATTTACCGCGGCAAGGAGGAGGTCAAGGCGAATAACGACACCGTTTACCGCTGCTTGGTATTCTCTTTCGTAGAGTACAAGAAAGGTAAGGAGAAGGAGGTCATCACCTTCTTCGTATCCGATGATAAGAACCACCTTCCCATTCGCCTGGACATGTATTTGAATTTCGGTTCGGCCAAGGCATTCTTCAAGAGTGTCCGGGGCAACCGCTATCCGATGACGTCTGTGGTAAGGAAAAAGTGATGTTATCCCCTTTTCTAAATACACTGGATTCGAAAGTGGCAATCAGTTTTCCCTCCTGGTTGGTGACGTCGATCTGGTAATATCCGGTGGTGCGGCCGATGTAGCGTTCGCGTGCTTCGGCATACAGTACATCGCCCGGTCCGCTGCTGCGCAGGAAGGTGATATTGGACGAAAGAGAGAAGGCCAATGTTCCGTGGGAGTTGGCTGCTGCTGCCAGTGCCAGGTCGGCAAGGGTGAAGATGGCCCCTCCTTGCGTACGGCCTCCTGCATTGAGATGCTCTGCCGTGATAACCAGGCGTGCCTTGCTGTATCCTTCCTTTATTTCTATCAGTTTTACACCTGCATTCGTGGCGAAGCGGTCGTTCTTAAAAAACTCTTGTGCGGTCATGGGGAGTAATGATTAATGTTTAGTGATTAATGATTAATGGGTGGAAAATATGTGCTTCCGGACGCAAAAGTAACGATTTTAGCCATTAATTGAATTATTTAGGCGGGTCAAATCTGTACACTTGCTCTACTTTTGCAGCAGGAAAAATCATAAACTCTTAATAAATAAATCCCTTATTATGAAAACAGTCCTCACTACATTGGGAATCTCCCTCCTTGTATTGGCAGGTTGCGCAGGGCAAAAGCAGGCTGAAAGCAACTTTATCCAAGAAAACATTGATAATGCTGTGGCTCAGGAGACAATTCAGACAGACATTATCGAGAAATCTGGTAAAATCCTTAATCCCCGCACCATTGATAAGGATGGGAACATTGTCTATGTACCTATCGACGATTGGTGTTCCGGTTTCTTCCCCGGTAATATCTGGCATATGTACGAGCTGACCGGTGACCAGAAGTGGCTGCCGCTGGCAGAGAAGTATACCGAGGATTTGGATTCGGTACAATACCTTACCTGGCACCATGATGTGGGCTTTATGATTGGCAGCAGCTACCTGAACGGATACCGTTTTGCGGGTAAGGAAGAGTACAAGCCGGTCATCATACAGACAGCCAAATCATTGTCTACCCGTTTCCGCCCTGCAGCAGGCGTACTTCAGTCATGGGATGCAGACAAGGGGTGGCAGGCTGAACGTGGCTGGAAATGTCCCGTTATCATTGATAATATGATGAACCTCGAACTGCTGTTCGAAGCTTCCAGGCTGTCCGGCGACTCCACTTTCTATAACATAGCCCGGAAGCATGCCGATACGACTATGGCTAACCATTTCCGTGAGGACAACAGCTGCTATCATGTGGTGGATTATGACCCCGAAACCGGTGAAGTCCGTAAGAGACAGACTGCACAAGGCTATGCCGACGAGTCTGCTTGGGCACGTGGACAAGCGTGGGCCTTGTATGGCTATACCATGTGCTATCGCTATACACACGATGCCAAATACCTGGAACAGGCTGAAAAGGTCTACAACTTTATCTTCAACAACAAGAATCTTCCGGAAGACTTGGTTCCCTACTGGGATTTCGATGCTCCCAATATCCCGAATGAACCTCGCGATGCTTCGGCAGCTGCCTGCACGGCGTCCGCCCTTTACGAGCTGAGTACTTATCTGCCGGATAAGGGATACAAGGAAACCGCTGACCGGATTATGGAAAGCCTCGCTTCTCCTTCCTACCGTGCCAAGGTGGGTACCAACGGCAACTTCATCCTGATGCACTCTGTGGGCAGTATTCCTCACGGTGCGGAGATTGATGTACCGTTGAACTATGCCGACTATTACTTCCTGGAAGGATTGATGCGTAAAAGAGACTTGGAAAAATGAAAACTCAATTAAATATTTTGTTAGGTGGTTTAGGTTTGTTCGCCTTGCAGGGCTGTAAAGCCCCGCAGGCAGAACAATCCGTCCGGCCGAATGTCATTTACGTTTTTCCCGACCAATACCGTAACCAGGCGATGGAGTTCTGGGGCCAGGAAGGTTTTCGCGAGAAAGTGAACTTTCGGAATGACCCGGTGCATACCCCACGCTTGAATGATTTTGCCCGGGAGTCGGTGGTATTGACATCTGCCATGAGCAACTGCCCGTTGAGCAGTCCCCACCGTGGCTCTCTGTTGACGGGAATGTATCCTAATAAGAGTGGTATTCCATTGAATTGCAATTCGAGCCGTCCCATCAGCTCCCTGCGTGAGGATGCTGTGTGTGTGAGTGATGTTTTCTGCAATGCCGGATATGACTGCGCCTACTTTGGCAAACTGCATGCCGACTTTCCTACCCCCAACGACCCCGAACGTCCCGGACAGTATGTGGAAGACCGTGTACCTGCATGGGATGCCTATACGCCGAAAGAACGTCGTCATGGGTTCAATTACTGGTATTCTTACGGTACCTTTGACGAACACAAGAATCCGCATTACTGGGATACGGAAGGCCGTCGCCACGACCCGCGCGAGTGGTCACCGTTACACGAATCGGGCAAGGTGGTGTCTTATCTGAAGAACGAGGGGAATGTACGCGACCCGAAGAAACCTTTCTTCATTATGGTAGGCATGAATCCTCCCCATAGTCCGTACCGTTCTTTGGACGACTGTATGGAGGAAGATTTCAATCTCTATAAAAACCAGCCTCTGGACAGCTTGCTCGTCCGTCCGAATGCCGACTCCAAGATGCTCAAGGCAGAGAGTGCACGCTACTACTTTGCTTCTGTGACGGGTGTCGACCGTGCTTTCGGTCAGATACTTGATGCCTTGAAGGAACTCGGGCTGGACAAGAATACCATTGTCGTGTTTGCCTCCGACCATGGAGAGACCATGTGTAGCCAGCATACGGAAGACCCGAAGAATTCCCCGTACTCCGAGTCCATGAACGTTCCTTTCCTGGTGCGTTTTCCCAATAAGATTAAGCCCCGCGTGGACGACTTGATGCTTTCCTCGCCGGACATCATGCCTACCTTGTTGGGTCTTGCCGGTCTTGCCGACTCCATCCCGACCGAGGTGCAGGGACGCAACTATGCACCGCTTTTCTTCGATGAAAAGGCAGATATTGTACGTCCTACCGGTGCTCTTTACATCCAGAACTTGGATGGTGAGAAGGATGCGGAAGGTATGGTCCGTTCCTACTTCCCTTCGTCGCGCGGCTTTAAATCGGCGCGCTATACGCTGGCGCTCTACATTGATCGCGAAAACCATACGCTGGTCAAAAGCTTGTTGTTTGACGATGAAAAGGACCCGTATCAGATGAATAACCTTTCTTTGGAAGAAAACCAAGAAATTGTAAAAGACCTTTGCGCAGAGATGGGCAAAGTGTTGAAAGAGATTGATGATCCTTGGTATAAGGAAGGTATCTTGAAGGATATGATACCTTATTGATTGGAAATGGGTTATAGATAATCCTCCATAAATTGTTTGAACGTTTTTTGCGACCCGCTTCGACTGATAGTGAACTATTTGTCGGAGCGGGTTGTTTGATTCAGAATGGAATAAATTACCAATACGTATTAAGTAAATGATGGAGATGAAGTATAGACTATGGGCTTGTTTGTTGTTTTTGCCGATGGTCCTTTGGGCGTCCGGGCGTCCGAAAGTGGCTGTCGTACTCAGTGGGGGTGGCGCCAAAGGGACGGCGCATATCGGTGCTCTGAAAGTAATTGAAGAAGCGGGTATCCCTATAGATTATGTGGTGGGCACTAGTATGGGGGCCATTGTGGGCGGTTTGTATTCTATCGGATATACCCCGCAGCAATTGGACAGTATGGTGAATGCCCAGAACTGGAAATTCTTGCTCTCGGATGCCCCCAATCCTAAGGATGTGTTGCTGGATGACCGGTTGAAGTCGGAGCGCTATGTACTCTCCATTCCGTTTTCTTTGAAATCTGCCGCTGTTTCGGATGCGGGTATCATAAAAGGGAAGAACCTGGCACGTTTGTTCTCCACATTGACAGAAGGTTACCAGGATTCTGTGGATTTTAGCCGTCTTCCTATTCCATTTGCCTGCGTGTCGGAAAATCTGGTGAATGGCAGCGAAGTAGTGTTCCATGAGGGAATACTGGCCACTTCCATGCGTTCCAGCATGTCCATTCCCGGTGTGTTTGCTCCGGTAGACCTGGATGGAATGGTGTTGGTGGACGGTGGAATGGTGAATAACTATCCGGTAGATGTGGCGCTTGCCATGGGGGCCGACTACGTTATCGGGGTGGATGTGCAGAGCCCGCTGCTTAAGGCTTCCGAGCTGAAATCGGTGAAAGACATCTTCGGGCAAATCATTAATCTGCAAGGAGAGAAGAAATACCGTGAGAATCTGCGTAATACCGACGTGTTGATAAAGGTGGATGTCACCGGCTATTCGGCTGCAAGTTTCACCAAAGAGGCCATCGACACTTTGATGGTGCGGGGAGAACGTGCTGCCATGGACAGTTGGGACGGACTGCTTGCCCTGAAACGGAAGCTGGGACTTGCAGAAGATTATCAGCCTCGCCGCCCGGGACCTTTCCGCTTGCCCGGCGCGGCTGTTGATAGGGAGATTCCCGTTGATTCCCAAATAGCCGCCCCTGCTGTACGGGAGAACAAGCTGAATGTCGGTTTTCGTTTTGATACGGAAGAACTGGCGGCGTTGCAGGCAAATACGGACTTCTATTTCGGCCGGCAGCGGGAGTCGCTGGCCAGCCTCACCGCCCGTCTGGGCAAGCGTACACTGGCACGACTCGGATATAGTTATCAGTGGGACGGTGGATGGCAGGCAGGACTTGCCTATCAGTTCGACTATAAAGATATGAATATTTATAATGAAGGCAAACTGACGCTGGATTTGACTTTTACACATCAGCTGGTCCGTATGGGGGCGGCGAAGGACTGGAACAATATCCAGGTCAGTCTGGGCATTGACTTTGATTACTACCACTATCATGATTTGCTGTCGCTCGACCCGTTGGCTTCGGCACTGTTTGAGAATTCGTCCTTATTCAGTTACTTTGCCGGACTTGTGTTCAACAACTTGAATGAGAGGAGCGCCCCTACAAAAGGCATGTCGTGGGCGGTATCCTACCATCTCTATACGGATAACCTCTTCCAGTATAAAGACAACAATCCTATTTCTGTTTTCGATGCCCGTTGGCAGGGATGTTTCTCTCCCTCGAGTAAGTTCACTGTCACTCCTTCGTTTTATGGACGCGTATTGTCCGGAAGCGATAATTATCCTTTTGCCATCATCAATATGGTGGGGGGGACCATACCGGGGCGCTATATGCCACAGCAGATACCGTTTACGGGCATCAACCGTGCGGAACTGTCACAAGCCGCACTGCTGGTTGCAGGGCTGAACCTCAGACAGCGTATCTTGAAAAACCAGTATATATCAGTGATGGGCAGTTATGGGCGAAACTCCGGGAAGTTTCATCAGATTCTTGACTCTTCCGAATCGGTTGATATGGCAGGGGTAGGCATCGGCTATATGTACAAGAGTTTTCTGGGACCAGTGGAGATACAGTTGAACTGGTCTAATCAGACGAAGAAACTAGGGTGGTATGCTGGGTTCGGATTCGTATTCTAACGAGGATATATCAAAATATTACATGGATTTTATTTTCAGACAAAAGAACAGAAGAACAAGAGAGAGAAATATGTTCTTTTGTTCTTCTGTCTAAAACTTACCCCAATCTGTATGATTCTGTGGTGAGTTATGATACCTTCGTTATTTATTCAGCTTCCATTCGCTTCCGTCCTTACCGTCCTTAATCTCGAAACCGAGCGCGGTGAGTTCATTGCGGATTTTGTCGGATGTAGCCCAATCTTTGTTGGCTTTTGCCTTTGAACGCTCTTCCAATAGCATGTCCACTACCTTGCCGAAGGCAGCTTCACGCTCTTCGTTGGAGGCGTTGTCTTCTTGTAATCCTAAGATGTCGAAGCAGAAAAGGTGGAAGGTCTCCTTCAATTCTTTCAGGTCTTCGGCTGCGATGGAATCGTTTCCAGCCAGGATATTGTTTACCATCTTGGCGCCGTCGAAGAGGTGGGCGATGACAATCGGTGAGTTCAAGTCATCATTCATGGCTTCGTAACACTTGGCACGCAGGGATTTCACATCTATGGTGGAGGTTGCAGCAGGGGTAATCTTGTCCAGTCCATGTACAGCATCCATCAGTCTTGCCAATCCCTTTTCGGCGGCTTGCAGAGCTTCGTTGCTGAAGTCTACCGTACTGCGGTAGTGGGCTTGCAGGGTGAAGAATCGGATGGTCATTGGGCTGTAGGCTTGCTCCAGCATGGGGTGCGTACCTTTGAAGAGCTCTTCCAATGTGATGAAGTTACCGTAAGACTTACCCATTTTCTGTCCATTCACGGTCAGCATGTTGTTGTGCATCCAATAATGTACCATATCTTCCCCTTGGGAAGCTACGGATTGTGCAATCTCGCATTCGTGATGCGGGAAGATAAGGTCCATGCCGCCACCATGAATGTCGAAGTGCTCGCCCAAGTATTTCTTTCCCATGGCTGTACATTCGGCGTGCCAGCCGGGGAAGCCGTCGCTCCACGGGGAAGGCCAACGCATGATGTGTTCCGGTTGCGCACATTTCCAGAGGGCAAAGTCTGCGGGGTTGTGCTTCTCGCTCTGTCCGTCCAGTTCGCGGGTGGTGTTGAGAACATCATCCAGGTTGCGTCCGGAGAGCTTGCCGTAGTGATGGTCCTTGTTGTATTTTTCTACATCGAAATAAACGGAACCTTCACTTTCGTAGGCATATCCGTTCTTCAATATCTCCTTTACAAGTTCTATCTGTTCGATGATGTGGCCGCTGGCATGTGGCTCGATACTGGGAGACAGCACATTCAATGCATCCATCGCCTTATGATAGCGGTTGATGTAGTACTGTGCCACTTCCATTGGTTCCAGTTGTTCCAGACGGGCTTTTTTCGCAATCTTGTCTTCACCTTCGTCGGCATCGTGCTCCAGATGGCCCACGTCGGTAATGTTGCGGACATAGCGCACCTTGTAGCCGATGTGCGTCAGGTAGCGGAACAGCAGGTCGAAAGTGATGGCAGGGCGTGCATGTCCCAAGTGCGGGTCACCGTACACGGTCGGTCCGCAGACATACATGCCTACATGCGGTGCATGCAGCGGTACGAACAGCTCTTTTTTTCTATTTAAAGTGTTGTAAATGGTCAGTTGATGTTCCATAACAGTTGATTATTAGTTCTTTTAGGAGTACAAAGGTATAATAAATCTGTGAAAATCTATAATGATATTCTGTTTTATAAGAGTAAATGCAACGGATTTCACCTTCGTTTATTACTTTTGTATCCATGAAGTCAGATAAACGTGTATTGCTTGGCATGAGTGGCGGCACGGATAGTTCCGTGGCCGCCATGAGGTTGCAGGAAGCCGGTTATGAGGTGACTGGCGTGACTTTCCGTTTCTATGAGGCAGGAGATGAGACTGGGTATCTGGAAGATGTACGGGCTTTGGCCCTGAAGCTGGGGATGAAACACATTACCTATGATGCACGCGAGCTTTTCCGTTCGCGTATTATCCGCTATTTTGTGGAAGAGTATCTAAGGGGGCGTACTCCCGTTCCTTGCACGGTCTGCAATAATGAGCTGAAGTGGGTGCTGTTGGCTAAAATAGCCGATGAAAAGGGAATTTATTGGATTTCTACCGGACATTATGTGCGCAAGGTCTTGTCCGGAGCAAAGTATTATATAGCTCCTGCCGCGGATAAGGACAAAGACCAGACTTTCTTTCTATGGGGATTGAAGCAGGACATCCTGCAGCGTATGTTGCTTCCGATGGGAGATATTACGAAAAATGAGGCGCGCTCGTATGCGGCGGAGCGTGGTTTCGAGCAAGTGGCTGCAAAGAAAGACAGTATGGGGGTGTGCTTTTGCCCTTTGGATTACCGTTCCTTTTTGAAGCGTGAGGTTCCTGAAACACTATTACCCGGTAAAGGTAGATTCGTCGATGAAAAGGGGGATTTCTTGGGATGGCATGAGGGCTATCCGTTTTATACCGTAGGGCAACGTAGGGGCTTAGGTATCCATCTGAACAAGGCTGTTTTTGTGAAAGAGACAAGAGTGGAAAGCAATGAAGTTGTTCTTGCTCCACTATCTTCCCTCTACAAGCAGGAAATGTGGCTGGGAGAGTGGAACCTGGTGGAGAATAGTCGTGTGCTGGGTGCAAACGAGGTTATTGTGAAGATACGCTACCGTAAGCAGGCAAACCGGTGCAGGGTGACTCTTACGGTGGAAGGTCTGTTACGTGTCCGTCTGATAGAGCCGCTGGAATCCATTGCACCCGGGCAGGCAGCGGCTTTCTATGATAAGGACGGATACTTGTTGGGCGGTGGAATTATTCTCTGAACCTTACATTCGTTTTATATCTTCTCGAACAAAAGATAGTAAATGTTGTTAATTTTATGAGACGTCTTTTTATGAGAAACTTTTAAAACGAACTGTAATATGAAAAGGATATATATTGTAATGTTGTTTGCTGCTTTAGCAACCATAACTTATGCTCAGACGGATGATAAAGGTTATCAGGAGGGAGCTTGGGTATTGAAAGGAGTGACTGGTCTTAATATGTCACAGACTGCCATGGCCAACTGGTCGGCAGGAGGTGAGAATTCCATTGCTGGAAATGCCTACTTGAATGCATCACTGACACACAAGAAAGGAAACTGGCTCTGGGTCACCAACATGGTGCTGGACTATGGCTTGTCGAAAACCAAATCTCAGGGGATGAGGAAAAGTAGTGATAAAATAGGGCTTTCCACTCAGTTGGGATATTCTACAGACAACGTCTGGTTCTATACACTGATGGGTGATTTGAATACCCAGGATATGACTATCCCGACAAAGAGCACCAGATTTCCAATTTCTTTGCTCCTGCCTATTCGAATATCGCCCTGGGTATGGAATGGAGGCCTAAGAGTAACTATTCTCTACTGCTTTCACCCGTTTCCACCAAGATGACTTTCGTGACTGATGACTATCTTTCCGATTTGGGCGCTTTTGGTGTAGACCCGGGTGACCACTTCAAGATAGAGGGTGGCGCTTTTGTGAAAGCCCGTGCTGAATTGCCCGTGAAGATGATTACTACGGCTGATTTCTTTACTCCTTACAGCAAAGATTTTGGAAACATAGATGTGAATTGGGATGTACTTATCAGCATGAAAATCAATAAAGTATTGTCGGCTACCATCAATACAACTCTGAAGTATGACAATGATGTGAAAACGTTTGATGACAATGGAGTGAAGAAGGGCGCCAAGGTGCAGTTTAAGGAAGTGCTGGGAATTGGGCTGGCATATAATTTCTAATCCTTAAACT
>OLSF01003567.1_pt1 | contig 10276 bp, 9 predicted proteins | sample 1672301 | NCBI WGS metagenome assembly OLSF01 (sample SAMEA3136669, study PRJEB25190) | human gut metagenome | biome: human gut; feature: human-associated habitat; material: faeces | place: Austria | collected 2013
TAGGGCACTGAAAAGTGCCCTTTCGAAGGGGTATGCCCTAAATTGAGTGCTTACTATACGGTGGATAAGACATTGTAAAGAAAATAAAATCAAAGGTGTTGAAACACTCTAGGTAAGGTTGTAAATCTATAATGGATAATTCCAATGAGGGAGCATCCGCAAGGCTATAGAGAAAGACTGTCAGAGTGTTTCAAAAGCACGAGAAGCTTGAGAAAAAGCTTCGGGCAAAAAGATCAGCTGTATTATATCCAAACGTTTTTTAGAAATATTGATTCAAGATATAAGTGAAAGCCCAAAGAATATATCTTCACTACACTCTATATGTATAAGAAAGAGAAAATGTAAGAGCTTGAAAGTTTTGATTTTAAGGGGAATATTGAATGTTGTTATTTCGCTGAAAGTTCTGTATGTATCAATAGATTTGTTCCTTGCAGTAAGCTATTTAAAGATGAGAATATTTATATTCCATCAGAAACGACAGCAAGACTTAATATTTTTGGTATAATAACTAGAAAAAACAACATAATGGTTTTACAACACAAGATCTCATTTCAGATAAACTTGTGAATTATCTTGATTGGCTCTCTTTTGAGATAAAGAAGAGAACGGTTGTTGTCCTTGATGTTTTTTCTGTTCATGGAGACCGGAAGATAAAGGAATTGAGAAAGAACAAGTAGGGTATCTGTAGGTGCGAACTTATTTGCGAATTACTCATATGTATAAAATTAATTTTGAATAATTATTTATTAAAAGAAGGATTGTAGCTTTCTATTTTTTAGATGAGTTGTTTTTGCTAACAGTATTGTTTTATTTGTAGTTGTTTAATAGTAATTGTATGTATCTTACATTCCTTATTCTATCGTTAGGTGTTCTTTTATTTCTGGAATATTATATTTTTTTCGATAAAAAGATAGCTACTCCTGCTATTTCATTTACACTTGGTTTATTTGTTTGTGCTGTTATTCTTTCTAGTTTTATCAATATATGGGATGTGCATATTCACGAGGAAACATACAGGTTGATTATAGGTGGAAATATTTGTGTGATATTAGGAAGTCTTTTGGGAAATGTCTTGAGTAAAAAGAAGATATTGGGAAAGTGGGAGAGGGAGCAGTTCATTCTAATTTCAGTGACAAGGTTGAAAACCATATTGTTTGTTCAAATTCTGATGGCAACTATACGAGTTTTTTTTCTCTTCAAATATTATGGGGGTGGAAGTTTAGCCGAAAATTTAGTTGCCCATACAATGGCAACAAAATTTGGCGATGATTCTATGGTGATACCTTTTAAATTAGGTTTTATTTTAGGTCTTTCTTATAATTTGGGCTTTATGCTTGCCTTTTTATTACCTGTGTATATGGCGAAAGGTCATGCGTATAGCCGAGAGTGTTTTTGGTTATTTGTAAATTTTGTGGTGTGTTTGCTTTTTTCTCTTCTTACATCTGGTCGAAGTCCAATGTTGTGGATGCTGATAGCATTTGGTACTTTTTATTTCATACATTTGGAGGTCAATAATGAAAGATGGAAATTGAAACGACTTTTATTATGGGGAATCTGTGCATATATATTTCTTATAAGTTTTCAGCAATTAGGCTTTTTAATAGGAAGGGAGAATACGGCGGAAACAGCTACTTATATGATTGGTGTATATTGTGGAGCTGAAATTCAAAATTTGGATGATTATATAAGAGGTCCGATAGAAAAAATGGATTATTGGGGTGAAATGACATTTTACCAGTTTTTATCTATGCTTGAAAAAGATTGGGGAATTGTACATTTAAGGACAGACTGGGAGAAATTACTTCCTTTTAATTTTCGAGGAGGGTATGGATTGGGAAATGTGGCAACAGCATTTCAAGCTTATTATGTTGATTTTAGGTTTAAAGGAACTTTGATAGCGTGCTTTATTATGGGGGTGATTATGCAATTATTATATAATAGAGTGAAAATGGGGAATAGTATAAAGAACGGAGTGATAAATTGGAGTAGCTATTTCTATTCTCTTATTTTACCGTCTATGTTTATGTCTTTTTTTGCGGAATCATTTTATAATGTTTTTATGAGTATATTAGGGCTTCGTTTTTGGATTGGTTATATTATTTTGTTTTTTTTATTTTACGGAAGATTACCATGGAGAAAAATCTGATTTTTGTTAACGGATTACTTGTATGAGTAGATTCGCTGTTGGTATTGTGTTGTTCAATCCTGAGATTGAGCGGTTAAAGGCTAATATTATTGCAATATATAGTCAAGTGGATAGACTGTATCTTTTTGATAATGGTTCTAATGATATTGAGAATTTAGAATATTTTTTAAGAGATTTTCTACATGTAAAACTTATCCAAAATAATGAAAATGTGGGTGTTGCAAAAGCTCTTAATGCTTTAGTAATTAAGGCTATAGAGGACGGATATGAATGGGTAGTGACATTGGATCAAGATAGTGTGGCGCCATCAAATCTGATATCAGAATATCAGAAATATGTGGGGAGGGAAGAAATTGGAATGTTATGCTGTAAGATAATAGACCGTAATTTTGGAGAACGAGTTTTTCATCAAAAACATGATAAAGGGACTGAATTCGTTTCTCTGTGTATAACTTCTGCGTCTGCTGTTAATGTAAATGCGTGGAAAAGAGTAGGAGGGTTTTGTGAAAAGATGTTTATTGATGCAGTTGATTTTGATATCTGTATGTCTTTGTGTGAATATGGTTATAAGATATTAAAGATAAATGATGTTAAGCTGTTACATGAAGTGGGGCACAGTAGAAAAGTTAAACTGCTGGGAAAGGAAGAATTGGTTTTTAATCACAGTCCTTTGCGTTGTTACTATATGATTAGGAATTATTTTTTGTTAGGTAAACGTCATCACCAGCTATTGCGCCAGATTGGATTGGCAGTTAAAAGGATTATTCTTATAAATGTGTATGAAGAAAATCGGTGGGATAAAAATAAAATGATGTTTCAAGGCATTTTTCATGCTTTGATAGGAAAATATGGAAAATATGACTAAAGTATCGGTAATCATGCCGGTTTATAATTCCGGTGAATATTTGAATAGAGCCATAGAGAGTATTCTTAGCCAAAGTTTGAAAGAGTTTGAATTGATATTGGTGGATGATGGTTCTACGGATGGTAGTTCGAAGCGATGTGATGAATATGCACGTAAGGATGGAAGAGTTGTTGTAATTCATCAAAAAAATAAGGGAATTTGTGCAGCACGGAATGCTGCACTGAAAGTGGCAAAAGGGAAATACATCGCTTTTTCCGATCATGATGATGAATATTCTCCTAAACAATTGGAAGATAATTATAATCGCATAGAGGTATCTGGTGTAGATATTATAAAATTCGGGAGTAAGGCTATACAGTCGTATCAAAAACGGATATTTCGTAATGATATCCGAACTTTTAATAATGAAATAGTGACAAATGAACAGATTAAAAAAAGATTTTGGAAGCTATGGCGCATTTATGCATTTGAATGTGTCTGGGATTCTTTGTTCCGAAAATCTTTTTTGGATCAACATCATATTGAATTCAATCTGTTTTTTAAGACAGGGAGTGAGGACTATGACTTTCTTTGGCATTGTTTAGGTAATGGGGCTTCTTTTGAGTTCAATAGTAGTGTGTATTATAATCATTATATTAGATTAGGTTTTAGTACATCAGCAAAATTTCATAAATATACCATAAAGACAATTCTTGATCGTCCTCGGATTTTGTTTGATTATCTCATAGATTGGATGCCAATATTAAAAGAAAACAAATTAGAATATTCCTATTTTTGGCTTCAAATGGTATTGGGATCGTTGTGCCATACTGTAGCGCATCCGGCTTGTGATATGTCTATGACCCAAAAAGTGAAAATGATATCAGACTTGAAAGAATCATCTTTTTTTTATGATTGGATTATGGATGTGAATTTGCGAGATCTTATAAAACTTTCTTCTCTGCGATATGGAGTATTGCTTTGGCTTTATAAATGTGGTTTTTATAAATCGTGTATAAGATTATATCAAATTCAATATAAAAAACATATGAAGTAGTAATATATAATAAGTCTTCATACAATAGCTCTTAAATTGAGAAAATAACGGGAAGTGTATGAAGATATTTTATAAATATAGTATTCTGAAACGGAGTATTTTTTAATTCAAAAGCTATTTAGATTCTATTTTGTGGAATAAAGAGATATGATGACACAACCCTTAATTTCAATAATAGTTCCCTGTTATAATGTAGAGGAATTCATTAAAGATACAGTGGAGTGTATTTTAAACCAAACGTACGAGAACTGGGAATTGATATTGGTGGATGACGGTTCGAAAGATTACACACCTCAACTTCTTGATGCTTATGCCATGGAGGATAGTCGTATACGAGTGATTCACAAACTTAATGGTGGATTGGTTTCTGCTCGTAATGCTGGTTTTGATATAATGAAAGGAGAATGGCATATGTATATTGATGGAGACGATTGGGTGGATACGGATATGCTGGAGAAATTGGTGACATACGTGAACTGTTATGAGGATGTAGAAATTGTGTTTTGGAATCTGCTTCAGGAGTTGGGGGATAAATCCATCAAGGGAAAAATGAAATGGAAATGTGAAGAACAAGAGCATCTCTATATCGGTACAGAGTGTCACGAACTGGCTAGCTATACACTCATTTACAAGGCGGGTATAGCAACAGCATGGGCTAAGTTTATTTCAACAACTTATGCAAAGAGAAACGGGGTGCGTCATGATGATAGACTGAGGCAAGGTGCAGAGGGTATTGAGTTTTCTCTGCGAGCTTTTTACCATGCGGAGAAGGTCTTATATGTAAACGAATATTTTAACCACTACCGATATAATCCGAATTCTATATCGAAGAAGGTGGATGAAAAGAATACACAGTATTTGCTGGACTGTTTTTATGTCATAGAGAAAGATATTAATGGGTTTGCAAACAAAGAGATGTTTATTGCTCCTTTTTATCAAAGAGTGGTTTATGCCATTATAGCTATGGCTATGAATACGTATTTCCATCCTATGAACAAGGTAAGTATGGGACAGAAAATTTCCACATTTGCAAAGGTGATTCGTGAGAATCGGATATTTGTCACTTCTATATTGAAATGTGCAACTACCGGAATGGATAAACAAAGGAAATTAGCTTTATTTTTTATCAGATATAGAATGTATTTTATGCTTCCCCTCATCGGGTGGATGAAACAATATTATCTCAAAAAAGGAAAGTATAATTATTGATTATGGAAAACAGCAAGAAACTTGCACTCGTAACCTGCTATTTTCAGCTTAACTATGGTAGCCAGTTGCAGGCGTATGCTACACAGCTGCTTTTTAATAAAATGGGTGTGGAGAACGAGACTATCTGTATTGACGGTATTCAGAATGAGATAAACAAGGCGAAATACAGGTATTTCCTTAGTCGTATATGGGATATCCATACGGTAAAGGATAAATGGGCAACGGTAAAGAAGGCTTTGGCAGAAAGAACAAAGGGTAGGGAATATAAGCGAAATATAGCTATGCGTAGAAAGATGTTCTATGATTTCAGTCATACTATGTTTAGGATTTCTAAAAGATATAACTCAAAGGTCGAGATAACGGCAGAGGCGCATAATTATGGTGGATTTGTGGTAGGTAGTGATCAACTGTGGTTGCCTTCAAACATTGAAGGTGATTATTATTCGTTGAATTTTGTTCCTGTTGATATACCTAAAATTGCGTTATCTACCAGTTTTGGCATTTCGCGGCTTCCTAAAGTACAGGCAGTAAAGGCTGCAAAGTTTTTGAAGCGTTTTGACTTTATCTCGGTGCGAGAAGTTAGTGGTCAAAAAATAGTGAAACAGTTGACTGGACGTGATGTACCGGTGGTGTGCGATCCGACTATCCTTTTTACAGCAGAGGAATGGGGATGTATTACTAAAAAAGAACGATTTTATAATGAGCCTTATCTATTTTGTTATTTTCTTGGAAACAACCCGGAGCAACGCGAGTTTGTGAGGCGTGTAAAGGAGATTACAGGATGTAAAATTGTGCAACTCCAACATTGTGATGAATATATTAAAAGTGATGTGGAATTTCCTGATTACGCTCCTTATAATGTGGGACCGGCAGAATTTGTACAACTGATACGAGATGCGGAATATGTGTTTACTGACTCATTTCATGCTTCGGTCTTTTCATTGCTTTACCAAAAAAAGTTTTTTACTTTCCGCAGGTATAACAATGACAGTGTGGTATCGACAAACGGGCGGCTGTATTCACTTCTTGCACTGGTAGGACAGGAAAATCGGTTGCTGAAGGGTGATGAGTATGTAAACGACGTTTTAGTTCGGACAGTGGATTACAATAAGGTGCATGCCCGACTAGCAGAACTGCGTAGTTTTACTAAAAATTATGTGAAAGATGCTTTGTCCAAAAGTGGCATAGATTATGATAAGAATTACAGATAAAAAGAACTGTTGTGGATGCTGGGCGTGTGCCGAGATATGTGCTCGTCATAGCATCAGAATGGTTGAAGACAACGAGGGGTACCGCTATCCGGTGGTTGATGCCGAAACATGTACCGATTGTGGTGCATGTGAGGCTGTATGTCCTCTTTTGTCTGAAAAGATTATAAAAAAAGAATCCTATAAAGAACCGGTCAACGCGTTTCTAGCTCAGAATAGGGATGAGAAGGTCTTGCGGGAGAGTACTTCTGGAGGGGCGTTTTCAGCTATTGCTAATTGGGTGATAAGAAAAGGAGGGGTAGTTTATGGCGCGGCATTTGGCGCTGATGGTGAGGTGATTCATGTAGCTGTTGACACAATAGACGAATTGTATAGATTTAGAAACAGTAAATATGTTCAAAGTCTGATAGGAGATGCCTATAGCAACACTAGAAAACTTTTACTTGCAGGGAAGTGGGTGTGTTTCAGCGGAACGCCTTGTCAATTGGAAGGCTTGTTAAATTATCTTCGTAGGCCTTATGACAAACTAGTGACGGTGGATGTGGTGTGCAGGGCTGTGCCGTCTCCGCTTGTTCTTCGTAAGTATATTGAAATGCAAAGAAAATACTTTGATTTTACTGATTTGAAATTTAGAAATAAACGCTATGGGTATAAATATTCCAGCATGAGTCTGAGTGGAGGAAATAAAGAATATCATGAAGGAATTGATACGGATTATTATCTGCGTACATTTTTTGCCGGAGTTAACATTCGTCCTAGTTGTACGGATTGTAAATTTCGTTCTGTTGTAAGAAGAACAGATTTTACTATTTGGGATTGTTTTGATGTATATAGATTTAACAGTAAACTTGACAATGATAAAGGAGTCACTCGTATATTAGCACGTACTTGGAAAGCGGAAAATATACTGAGAGAAGTATCTCATGAATTGAAATTAGTGGAAATAGGTATAGACCAAGCTGTATCAGGTGTGAAAGAATTGGTCAAGTCTCCTGTTCCCCATCCGTTGCGTAGTAATTTCTTTAAAGATTTGGTAGTAATGGATACTGAAAAATGTTTTAAGAAATATTTTCCTATAACCATAAGACATAGGGTAGAGAAGCAGGTACGGATATGCAGTGCTCGTTTAGGGATATACCAAACAATGAAACGTATTTTTTTGATTGTTAATAAGGGAAAGACTATCAAGCGGTAGAGGATATACCGTTTTAATAAAATAGATTTATTTCTATTAGAATCTAAGCGTAAACTTGGCAGAATATTGGAATAAATCAACTGTTTCTTTTTGTATAAGCATAATGTGTGCTTGAAAACAAAAAACAGCTATTTTTCCGTAAGTTTAAAGATGAATTGAAGATAAGCATGGAATTGAGAGGTTAGGGCTTTTTAGTTTTGTGGTTCGTGATGAATCAAGAGAAGAAAGAAATTTGGGTATTTGTGTGTAATTCCTAAATATGGACATTACTTGTTTTTAATTATATTCTATTGTTTTGTAAATTAAGGATGATGTTAATGTTGGTTTTCTGTGAAACTAGGATTAACGATGTGGTGTTGAAATTGTTTTATTTTTTTATGGATTATCGTTCTTGTCATTTAGAATTTTACAACAATGGATACTGTTTTACAATATGAATTTATACACTTTTTTCTGTTAGTTGTGTACGCTTAAATATACAATTTTAATCTTTTTGGCTTTTTATGAAAAAAATCAGATTGCTTCACATTGTGCAGTGTGCCGGTGGTGTGGATTGCTATCTACGTATGCTGTTGACTCATATGGACAGAAGCCGTTTTGTACAGATACTCATTTGTTCGTTAGATTATTCGAAGAATGACTATCAGAATTTGGTGGATGAATTTATACAAGTTGATGTGTGCAATTCTTTGTCTTTTAGGAAAGATGTGAAAGTTATATTTCAGGTTCGCAGTCTCATCAAAAGCAGACAGCCTGATATCATATATTGTCATAGTAGTAAAGCTGGAGGTATAGGACGTATTGCTAATATTGGTATAGGCATTCCTTTGGTTTATAATCCGCATGGCTGGGCTTTTAATATGAAAGATACAGGAATAAAAAGTTGTGTTTATTTATGGCTTGAACGTTTACTTTCACCTTTGACTTCTCAATATGTAACAATCTCTAATTATGAAAAGCAGTCGGCTATACAGCATCGGGTTGTTAAAGCGGACAAAATGAAGGTTATTTTTAATGGAATTGACATGGATGCTGTGGATAAAATAGTGAAATCAAGCACGGTGACACGCGTTTCATTGAATATTCCTAAGGAGGCTTATTTGATTGGAATGGTAGGGCGTATTTCAAAGCAGAAGGCTCCGGATGTTTTTATACGTGTTGCTGCTTCTTTGAAAAACATCTTTCCAGATGTTTGGTTTATGATTGTGGGAGATGGTGAGCAGCGTGGTGATGTAGAGCGTATGATTAAGGAAAGCGGGCTGGAAGGAAGAGTTGTTATAACAGGGTGGGTGGACAATCCGGCTGCCTATTCTTGTTTATTTGACCAGGCGGTGTTGCTTTCCCGTTGGGAAGGCTTTGGATTGGTGCTTGTTGAATACATGAAATTAGGCAAGCCTATAGTGGCAACCGAAGCTGATGCCATACCTGATTTGATTACAGATCATGAGAATGGTTTGTTGGTAGCGGTGGATAATGTGGAACAAGCAGTAAATGCCATTGTAGAAATTAGAAACGATATGAGTTTGAAAAATAGATTGGTTGAGAATGGAATGTTGAGAGCACATGCTTTTTTTTATGTGCAACGGGTAGTTCGTGAGCATGAATCGTTGTTTTTAAAGATTTATAAATCGTTCAAATGAATTGCAATAGTAAAAAAAACGACATGAGAGTAAGAAGAGGCTTGTCTATTTTGACTTTTTTTCTTTGCTTCACTGGAATAATCAAATCGCAAATCAACTACGGCACCACAGGCCTGATGAACATGCCCACCGCCGACATGCAGCGTGATAAAACCTTTATGGCAGGTAGTAACTGGCTGAATCATTACGCTACCGTTCCCCGTTGGTGGTATGATACATGGAATTACTACATAAACATAACTATTTTCCCATGGTTGGAAGCCGGGTACTTATGTATGGGGCATAAGGCAGTACCCACGGACTATGGTAATCGCTCAGGTTATTGGGTCCCCTCCACTTATGGTAAATTTGTCAATCAGGACCGTTCTTTTCATTTTCGGCTTAGAGTGTGGAAAGAAGGCTGGTGGAAAGAATGGACCCCCCAGATAGTTCTCGGGGCGAATGATGTGATAGGTGATTCATGGAATGGAGGATCGTTGTCCAAACCTTCAGAATTAAACTATGGTAATTGTTTTCTTAATCGCTATTACTTGGCCATAACCAAACATTTTTATTTTGAGAATGTGGGTACATTGGGTGCACATCTGTCATGGATATACAGTAACCGTTTTGATAATAAGTTGAATAATCCGGCTATGGGTGCGAATTTCCGGTTTCATTTGAAGGACAGTGATTCTTGGGTGCATAAAGCCATTAATGGTGTTAATTTAATGGCAGAAGTGGTTCCCGGTTATACGGATGTGAAGGAGGATTTGACTTTTGACCCTGATGGGGCGAAGTATCAGGTAAATCTTGGTATGGAGTACAGTTTCTGGAAAGACTACATCAACGCCGTAGTAGAACTGAACCGTTGCAAGTACTTTTCCGGTGGCTTAGTCTTCAAAATCCATTTAAAATAATAAAAAGCGCTCATTCATAGGACTTTCCAGATAGAATTCGTTTCTTTGCGGTCAGAAACCATAAAATCATCTTTATTA
>OLSF01003580.1_pt1 | contig 10241 bp, 8 predicted proteins | sample 1672301 | NCBI WGS metagenome assembly OLSF01 (sample SAMEA3136669, study PRJEB25190) | human gut metagenome | biome: human gut; feature: human-associated habitat; material: faeces | place: Austria | collected 2013
AAGGAAGGCACAGAAACGGTCGCTTTCGGGGAAGCTGTGAAAGCGGAGAAAAGTTTGGATATGAGTGCGCGAGGTGCACCAGATATTGAACGTCAAATCGTAAGATTTGGCGTTCTTTTTTTATGTAGGAAAACGGCCGCACACTTTCTGCACACCGTTTGCACATTTGCCCGAATCAGGGGCTTTTCTGCGCAAGGTTTGCACAGCCTGCTTTCCTTTTCATAAAAAGAAGAGATGTTAAGCGAACAAGGATCTCGTCAACTCTCTGCGTTCGTCTGCATTCATCAGCCGGATGGCTTCAAGGATCTCTTTACCGGAGATTTTTGTTGCCGCCGGCTTTTCATTTTGCCGGGGCTGAGGTGCTGCCGGGGTCAAATCTTGGGAATAGAAGTTGGCTTCGGTTTTCTCGGTCAACTCCAGCCGGGGTTTGTCCTGCGTGTGGGCATATCCATTTTGCGTCCTTCTATCTGCTCGGTGACTTTGTTCCGCACATTCGCATTATGAACACCGGCTATCAGACGGCCAGCCTGGGCAATCTGTTCGGCCTGCCTTATGTGGGCATGCGTAAACCGGCCCCCATTGATACGACGACGCTGAACTATAATTGGCAGATCTGGGAGACCAATGCGTTCAGCATTTATACCAAGGAAACGGACGAAGTTGACGAGCAGAGCGCACAGGAAGCCGTTGCCGCCGTGCTGCGGTATCTCAGCCGGGTCGGTTTACTGCGATACCACTGCCACAGCGGGTATCTGTCCACCGTCGTGCAGGAAAACGAGATGGCAAATGTACTCACCCCGGCGGGCGGGATCTTCCGCCGCTTCGTGGAGCCGGGACAGGAAGTGGAGTATGGTCAGAAAACGGGCGTGATCCTTGACCCGTTTACTGCAGAGGTGGAGGCAGAGATCACCTGTCCGACCAGCGGTGTTGTTTTCTTCGCTTTGAAAAAACCGCTGACAACAGAACATGAGATCGCATTTAAGGTGATCCGGCGGCTGCATGGGGGATGTTTGTAAACAAGATTTTTGTATTTCGTAGAGAGCGAGTATAAAAATCAGATACAAGACCCAACTAAGGAAGGTACAGTCCGTGATGTCGAGCTGTACAGCAATTTCAAAACCATTGCCGAAAGTATTCCCGAAACGTCGGTCTTGCTGTATAATGATTCTGGACGGCCCGGCCAGACGGGGCTTTGTAAAAACCATGACCGAAGCCGGTCTGCTGTAAATCATACCCCACAAGGAGGTCTGTTTCATGAACTCGACTCTGCGAAAGGATGCCGATGCCATCATCGCATCCAGCCTGAACGCTGTCCTGCCGGACGAAGCTGTCCGCCGCGCATTGAAAGCCTTTGCACCCAAGGGCGGCAGGGTGCTGCTGGTCGCAGCGGGCAAGGCCGCATGGCAGATGGCACACGCGGCGGTGGAAGCGCTGGGCCGTGTGGACGGCGGCGTGGTCGTGACCAAATACAAGCACGTCAGGGGCGAAATTCTGGGAGTAAATTGTTATGAAGCAGGCCATCCGGTGCCGGACGAGAACAGCTTTGCGGCCACCGAGAAGGCATTGGAGCTGGTGCGCGGCCTGGCGGCGGAGGATACCGTGCTGTTTCTGCTCTCCGGCGGAGGAAGTGCATTGTTTGAAAAACCGCTGCTCCCCGGCACAGAATTGCAGGACATCACCGGCCAGCTCCTTGCCAGTGGCGCTGACATCGTGGAGATGAACACCATCCGCAAACGGCTTTCGGGCGTCAAGGGCGGGCGGTTCGCGCAGGCATGCGCCCCGGCTCAGGTATTCAGCATCGTGCTGAGCGATATTCTGGGCGACCCGCTGGATATGATAGCCAGCGGCCCGGCGGTGCCGGATACCTCTACTTGCGCACAGGCGCTTGCCATTGCGGAGAAGTATCACCTGAAGCTCTCGGAACAGGCAAAAGTTCTTCTGGCGCAGGAAACGCCCAAGATGCTGGACAATGTGACGACCCAGATCACTGGCAGTGTGCGGGAGCTTTGCACCGCTGCCGCTGCCGCCTGCCGGGAGCTTGGCTATGAGCCCGTCCTGCTGACCGACCAGCTCTGCTGTGAAGCCCGGGAGGCGGGCAGCTTCCTTGGCTCCATCGTCCGGACCCACGCGGGGCAGGGAAAAAAGCTGGCCTACATCGCAGGCGGCGAGACGGTCGTCCACCTGACCGGCAAGGGTCTCGGCGGACGGAATCAGGAGCTTGCCCTTGCAGCGGCTCCGGCGCTGCAAGGGCTGGATGCAGCAGTGTTCTCGGTGGGCAGTGACGGCACCGACGGCCCCACGGATGCTGCCGGCGGCTATGTGGATGGTGACACCCTCTCCGCACTGACCGCCAAGGGCTGGAATGTGTTCGACACCCTGCAAAACAACGACGCCTACCATGCACTGAAAGCTGTGGACGGCCTTATCATGACCGGCGCTACTGGCACGAATGTCAATGATGTTGCCGTGGCGCTGGTGGGGGAGAAGTAAAAATGTGATTCTGGTATGAAAGAGGGGAGGCTCCCATGTACGTCGATTGGGAATACTACAAAATTTTCTATTATGTGGCGAAGTATCAGAACTTTACGAAAGCGGCGCGGGTGCTGGGCAACAACCAGCCCAACATCACCCACTCGATGAACCGGCTGGAAAGCCAGCTGAACTGTGTGCTCTTTACCCGCTCCAACCGGGGCGTCACCCTGACGCCGGAGGGCGAGATGCTCTACTCCCGCATCGCCTCGGCAGCGGTGCAGATACAGGACGCGGAGGAAGAGCTGAGCGCCAGCGCCACCCTCGAGCATGGCTCCATCAGCATCAGCGCGACGGAGACGGCGCTGAACATCTATCTGGCCGAGAAGCTGCGGACGTTCCACACCGAGTATCCCGGCATCCGGCTGCGCATCTCGAACCACTCTACGCCCCAGGCGGTGCAGGCTGTGAAGAACGGAGAAGTGGATTTTGCCATCATCTCCACCCCGGCGGAAGTAGAACAGGGCCTGAAGATGGTGGAACTGAAACCGTTTTGTGAAGTGCTGGTGGGTGGAAAGACCTTCACTGCACTGGCCAGCCAGCGCCTGACGCTGAAGGAACTGAGCTGCTATCCGCTCATCTCTCTCAGCGATGAGAGCATGACCCGGAGCTTCTACCGGCAGTTCTTCCTCGACCACGACGCCGTGCTCCGGCCCGACACCGAGGCCGCCACCACCGACCAGATGCTCACGCTGGTGAAAAGTGAGCTGGGCCTTGCCTTCGTGCCGGAACCAATGACGAAAGAGCTTCTGGCCCGCGGCGAGCTTGTCGAGCTGCATCTGCAGGAAATCATTCCATCCCGTTCTATCTGCCTCGTCTACGACCATCACCGCCCGCTGAACACGGCGGCCCGGAAGTTCCAGCAGATGTTGACAAAAGCGGAGTCGGGCCATCCGGCAGCGCCGAAGCAGGCGGAGGACGTCTCTTTCGCATCCCAATAAAATGATTTGTCGTTGTCCCATACCGGAAAGCTTCCCTTTTGATATGGGAATTTGTTGCAGCGCTTTCAGGCAGCGGTGCTATTATAAAAGAATTTGCAGGATGGGTAAGACGTATCTTGGATATGGCTGCAATATTCGTTCTGTATTGGAGAAACTGCCGGCCTTTTATTTTACCGGTCAGATGGACCCGCCGTTGGTCGCCGCAACTTCGCCATACCAGAAGGCACTGTCTTTCGGGATGCGCCGCCCGGAAGCGTAATCGACGTACACCAGACCAAAACGCTCTCTGTATCCGCTGTGCCACTCGTAGTTGTCCAACAGGCTCCAATGGAAGTACCCTCGCACGTCGGCACCGGCCTGAATGCCCTCGGAGAGTTTTTCCAGATAGCGCGCCAGAAAATCGATTCGCTCCACGTCATGCACCTTGCCGTCCCGATAGATTTTGTCGGTGCAGGATAAGCCGTTTTCCGCGATGAACATGGGCAGTCCATACCGCTCCTGGATGTAACGGGGACCCCAGTTCAGGCTTTCCGGCTCTACCGGCCAGTTCATGGCTGTGTGAGCGTATCCCGCAGGGCGCTCCACATAACAGGGGCCATTCGTTCCCATCTGTACAGGTGCGGCATTGTAGATGTTCAGCCCGAGCATATCCGGTCTGCCCAGAGACAGGGCGTCGTTGATGTATTGCGGCACAGCACCGATGCAGGCGGAAAGCTGCGGCCCACAGAGGTCCGGTCCGGGCCAGCGGCCAAGGCACAGAGGGTCGAGCGACATCGTGTGGGTGAAGGCCCAGTCCTCGTCCGGGCAGGCAAAGGTCAGAGCCCGGGCGGCGTCCACATCTGCTTTTGCCTCAGATGCGGGGTAGCAGATGCGGCCTGTGGAGACGAAGCCCACTCTGTTTTCGGCGTCCGTATGGCGGAGCTCCTGCGCGGCAAGGCAGTGCGCATAGATGATATTCTGCCAGCAGGTGAACTGCCCTTCCAGCGGGAGTTTCAGCCCCGGCGCATGCTCACCTGTCCCATAGCCCATTTTCACGATACAGGCAGGCTCATTGAAGGTGAACCACTGGTGGACCCTGCCTTTGAAATGTTCTGCCAGTTTTGCCGTGTAGACTGCAAACGCCCGGGCAGTGTCCTCATTCTGCCAGCCGCCCTTTTCTTCCAGCGCCTGCGGCAAATCCCAGTGATACAGCGTAATATACGGCTCGATGCCCGCTTCCAGCAAAGTATTCACAAGACCATCGTAATAGGCAAAGCCTTTTTCGTTCCAGTCCGTGCCGCCGGTGGGGGCGATGCGCGTCCACGCCACAGAGAAGCGATAGGCTTTCAGGTGCATCGACTTCAGCAGTTCGATGTCTTCCCGCCAGCGGTGATAGCTGTCGCAGGCGGTATCACCGGTCTCGCCCCGATAGGTGCGGCCCGGTGTGTGGGAGAAAACATCCCAGATGCTCCGGCCTTTTCCATCCTCGACGGCACCGCCCTCGATTTGATAGGCTGCAGTTGCAGCGCCCCATACAAATTCTTTTGGAAATACTGCCATGTTCGTTCTCCTTTTATCTCGTCAGATACATGTGTACAGGAACTTGAGATCCTTACTGATTATAGTATACTCTTCTGTGGCTGCCGGTGCAAATAGCATTTTATTGGTGACCATTGTGGAAATACACATCAGGATACGCTATACTAAAACAGAGAACATGGAATTCATCTGGCGCAAAAAAGCCAAAGGGAAGGGAAAACAGAATGATAGACAAAATGCTCGTGCGCGGGGCAAAGGTACACAACCTGAAAAACATCGACGTGGACATCCCGCTGAACAAGATCGTGGGCATTGCGGGCGTGTCGGGGTCGGGTAAATCCTCGCTGGCGCTGGGGGTGCTGTATGCCGAAGGCTCCCGCCGGTATCTGGAGGCGCTGTCCACCTACACCCGCCGCCGGATGACCCAGGCTTCGAAAGCCTCGGTGGAAGAGGTGCTGTATGTCCCGGCGGCGCTGGCGCTGCACCAGCGGCCGGGCGTGCCGGGCATCCGCAGCACCTTCGGCACCGGCACGGAGCTTTTGAACAGCCTGCGGCTCATGTACTCCCGCCTCGCAAGCCACCGCTGCCCGAACGGGCATTACATCCCGCCGACGCTGGCTGTTGCGGCGGGCAAGGAGCTGGTCTGCCCGGAGTGCGGTGCGTATTTCTATGCGCCGTCGGCGGAGGAGCTGGCTTTCAACTCTCAAGGTGCCTGCCAGAAGTGCGGCGGCACAGGCAGCGTCCGGACGGTGGACATCGCGTCGCTGGTGCCGGACGACTCGCTGACCATCGACGGCGGCGCAGTGGCCCCGTGGAACAGCCTGATGTGGTCGCTGATGACAGACGTCTGCCGGGAGATGGGCGTGAGGACGGATGTGCCGTTCCGCGACCTGACCGAACAGGAAAAGGACATCGTCTACCACGGTCCAGCAGAGAAAAAGCATATCTTCTACCACGCCAGGAACTCGAACCAGGCCGGCGAGCTGGACTTTACCTATTACAATGCCGTCTACACTGTAGAAAATGCTCTTGCAAAGGTCAAGGATGACAAGGGCATGAAGCGGGTGGAAAAGTTCCTGCGGGAAGATGTCTGCCCCGAGTGTCACGGCTCACGGCTCTCAGCGGCGGCGCGTGCGCCGAAGCTGCGGGGCATCTCGCTGGACGAAGCCTGCCAGATGACGCTGGAAGCCCTCGTGGAGTGGGTGAAGGGCGTGCCGGGCAGCCTGCCGGAAGAGATGCGCCCGATGGCGGAGAGCATCTGCGAGGCATTCGAAAGTACCGCCAAGCGGCTGATGGACTTAGGTCTGGGTTATCTGACGCTTGACCGCTCGGCCTCGACCCTTTCCACCGGTGAGCGCCAGCGGATGCAGCTGGCCCGGGCCGTCCGCAACCGCACCACCGGCGTGCTCTATGTGCTGGATGAGCCGTCCATCGGCCTGCATCCGTCGAACATCGTGGGCTTGACCGGTGTGATGCACGACCTCGTGGCCGATGGCAACTCGGTCATTCTGGTGGACCACGACACCCAAATCCTGAAAGAGGCCGACTGGGTGATCGAGATGGGGCCGGAAGCGGGAGCTAAGGGTGGACATGTCATTGCCGAAGGGACGATAGCTGATTTGGAGGCAAAGCCGGAGTCCCAGATCGGGCCGTTCCTCTCCGGAAAAGCTGAGACAAAGCTGCGCCGGTGTGCCAGGGAAGGAGAGATGTTCGCAGAGGGGGCTATCCATCTCTCCACCGGCAGCATCCACACGGTCAAGCCTTTGGAGCTGGACATTCCCAAGGGGCGGCTCACCGTGGTAACGGGCGTGTCCGGCTCCGGCAAAACGACGATGGTGCTGGAAAGCCTCGTACCGGCGCTGGAAGCAAAGATAAACGGCAGCGCCCTCCCGGCACATATCCGGGAGATTCGCGCCGAGGGCATCGCGCACGTCAAGCTCATCGACGCGACGCCCATCGGCATCAATGTGCGCTCTACCGTGGCGACCTACGCGGGCGTCCACGACGAGCTGAGGAAGCTCTATGCCAAATCTCCGGACGCTAGGCAAAAGGGCTTCAAGGCCAGCGATTTTTCCTACAATACTGGCAGTCTGCGCTGCCCCGGCTGCGACGGCACCGGTGAGGTGAGCCTGGACGTGCAGTTCCTGCCGGATGTGAACATCGTCTGCCCCGACTGCCGGGGTTCCCGCTACGCGCGGGCGGCTTACGGCGTGAAGCTGACCAACGAGGCGGAGCAGACAGCCTCTTTGCCGCAGCTGATGGATATGGACGTCAACTCCGCCCTTGAGTTCTGCGGCGGGATGAAGACAGTGAGCCAGCGCCTGCAGACATTGCAGCAGCTGGGTCTGGGCTACCTGACACTGGGCGAGGAAACGCCCAGCCTCTCCGGCGGCGAGGCCCAGCGCCTCAAGCTGGCCAGCGAGATCGGCCGCACCCAGACCGACTCGGTGTTCGTTTTCGATGAGCCCAGCATCGGCCTCCACCCGCTGGACGTGCAGGTGCTGCTGCGGGTGTTCCAAGCCCTGCTGGACAACGGCGCAACGGTCGTTGTCATCGAACACGACCTTGATGTCATCCGCAACGCGGACTATGTCATCGACATGGGGCCGGGCGGCGGCGAGAGCGGCGGCCGCGTCGTGGCAACAGGCACGCCGGAGGAGATCCAGGGAAACCCGGAGAGTATTACCGGAAGATATTTATAACAAAAAGGGGGCAGATGCTGCATGGCATCTGCCCCCTTCGTCAATCTTCTTATTTGCTTTCTGATACACCGCGCAGTTCGGCACGGATGGCACGGAAGCGCTCGGGAACATCTTCTTCCCGGATATTTTTGACGACTCCTAGAAGCTTTGCGGTTTCGCCTACGGGATAGACCATGATGCACCTCCGATGCTCAGACAGCGCCTAAACAAAAAGTTAATTCTCGGAAGAAATATCCTGACCGAAATACTTCTCGCCCAGCTCCTTGAGGGTGCCGTCAGCGCGCAGCTCGTCGATGGCGCTGTTGAGGGCGTCGAGGAAGGAAGAGTCTTCACTCTTGACGATAGGGATCGCAACGTGAGAAGCATCTTCGGTCTGTGCGACCAGCTTGAAGTCGGCGTCCGGATGGACGTTCAGGTAGTCGTAGAAGGAGACGTTGGCGTTCAGGGTGGCGTCGATGCGGCCAGCGGTCAGCAGCTGGATGGTCTCTTCCAGCGTGTCGATGCCCTGCACGGTCGCGCCGTAGCTCTCGGCCAGCTCCATGTAGGTGGAAGCGAGGCTGTTGGCCGTGGTCTTGCCGGCGAGGTCCTCGAAGCTCTTGATGTCGTCGTTATCCTTGCGGACGGCGAGGGCGGTGTGGATGTAGCCGTAGGGAGTGGTGAAGTCGTAGGTCTTGGCGCGCTCTTCGGTGACTTCGACGCCGTTGCAGACGAGATCGTAGCGACCAGCGTCCAGACCGGCAAACAGGCTGTCCCAGTCGCTCTCGACGTACTCGGGCTCGACGCCCAGCTTCTCGGCAATGGCACGGGAGACTTCGACGTCGTAGCCCACGAGGGTGTCGCTCTCATCGTGGAAGCTCCAGGGCTGCCATGCGCCTTCCAGCGCGATGACCAGCTTGCCGTTGGACTGGATGGTCTCCAGCTTGTTGGCGGCAGCAGCGGAAGCAGAAGCAGCGGTGCTGGAAGCAGTGGAGGCGGAAGTGTTGGAAGAGCAGCCAGCCAGCGAGAGAACCCCGGCAGCGGCCATGACGCTCATGAGAGAAATAAAGGTTCTGCGTTTCATAGGTGATGATCCTTTCTTATTCAGTATGGGAAATTTTCTGAAGGAACTCACGGGTCCTTGCCTCTTTGGGATGGGCGAAGAACTCCTGCGAGGGGGCTTCCTCGACCACGACGCCGTTTTCCATAAAGACGGTGCGGGACGAGACGTTGCGGGCAAAGCCCATCTCATGGGTGACGACCAGCATGGTCATGCCCTCCTGTGCCAGCTGCCGCATGACGGCCAGCACCTCGCCGGTCAATTCCGGGTCGAGGGCGCTGGTGGGTTCGTCGAAATAGATGATCTCGGGGCCGGAGGCAAGAGCGCGGGCGATGGCCACGCGCTGCTGCTGACCGCCCGACAGCTGACGGGGGTAGTAGTCGGCACGGTCGGCGAGGCCGACCTTTTCCAGCATCTTCATGCCGACGGCATCAGCCTCCGCTTTGGGCATCTTCCGGGCGACGATGAGGCCCTCGGTGACGTTCTGCAGGGCCGTTTTGTTGCGGAAGAGGTTGTAGTTCTGGAAGACGAAAGCCGTCTTGCGGCGCAGCCGTGCGATGCTGGCGCGGTCGGCGTGGGCGAGGTCGAAGGTCTCGCCGTCGAAGGTGAGCTTGCCTGCGTCCGCCGTCTCGAGGAAGTTGAGACATCGCAGCAGGGTGGTCTTGCCTGAGCCGGAAGGGCCAAGGATGGCCACGACGTCGCCCTTTTCCACCGTCAAATCGACGCCGCGCAGTACGTCCAGACTGCTGGTCGGCTTGGGGGCGCGGCCAAAGATGCCGGGATGGACGCCGGGCTTTGCGTAAGTATGGAAGGATTTGTGGACACCGCGTATCTCTAACATTGCCATAACAGCCACACTCCTTTCTTACTGGAAGCCGTGGGCGTTGAGCTGGCGCTCCAGCAGCCCTTGCAGCTTGGTGATGACGGTACAGAACAGCAGATACACCACGGCCACCTCACAGTAGATGGGCAGGAAGATGTAGGTGCGGGCGGCGACGCGCTGGCCGGCCATGAACAGCTCCGCTACCGTGATGTTGGAGGCCAGAGAGGTGTCCTTTATCATGCCGATGAGGGAGTTGGAGAGGGCAGGCACGGCGGTGCGCAGAGCCTGCGGCAGCACGATGCGGCGCATGATCTGCCACCAGCTCATGCCGACGCAGTAGCCGGCTTCCAGCTGGCCCTGCGGCACGCTCTCGAGTGCGCCGCGCATGGTCTCAGCGCAGTATGCACCCTCGTTGAAGGCGAAGGCGATGACTGCCGCCGGGAAAGCGTCCAGCATGATGCCCATACTGGGCAGGCCGTAAAAGATGATGAAAAGCTGCACCAGCAGCGGCGTGCCGCGGATGACCCAGATGTAGAACCGGGCCAGCTGGCTCAGCACCGGTACTTTGGCGTACTGCACCAGCGCCACGGCCACCGCCAGCGCCATCGCCAAGGTGAACGAGACGAGGGTGAGGGGAATGGTCATGGTGAGGCCCGCCGAGAGGATGCGGGGAAGAGCCTCCCAGAGCACGC
>OLSF01003588.1_pt1 | contig 10228 bp, 8 predicted proteins | sample 1672301 | NCBI WGS metagenome assembly OLSF01 (sample SAMEA3136669, study PRJEB25190) | human gut metagenome | biome: human gut; feature: human-associated habitat; material: faeces | place: Austria | collected 2013
CCGTCCTTGGTGATGTGGCCGATGATGAAGATCGACGTTCCGGTCGATTTGGCGTATTTGAGAAGCGTCGCCGCGCATTCGCGGATCTGCGACACGCTTCCCGCCGACGAGTCCAGGAGGTCGGTGTAAATCGTCTGTATCGAGTCGATGACGACCAGATCGGGACGGTGCTCGGCGATCTGCGCCACGATGTTTTCCAGCAGCGTTTCGGGATAGATCAGGCACTCGTCGTTGCCGATGCCGATGCGCGCGGCGCGCATCTTGATCTGCTCGGCCGACTCCTCGCCCGAGACGTAGAGGGTTTTCAGTCCGTTCGCCGCCAGCGCGATTTGCAGCGAGAGGGTCGATTTGCCGATTCCCGGCTCGCCGCCCACGAGGACCAGCGACCCCGGGACCATCCCGCCGCCCAACACGCGGTTTACCTCGGCGTTTCCCAGATCGAGGCGGACGTGCTCGCTTTCGCGGATGTCCCTCACGCGCTGGGGCTTCGCCGCGGGCAGGGGACCCGCCGCGACCGCCGGGACCGAACCGCTCTCGCGGGTGATGATCTCCTCGGCGAACGTGTTCCATTCGCCGCACGAGGGGCAGCGTCCCAGCCATTTCGGGGCTTCGAACCCGCAGTTTTTGCAGAAAAATGCCTTTTTGACCTTTGCCATACGTCCTCCTATTTTGCGTTTGCCGAGGTGTACTCCCGGCGCACGGCCTTCGTGATTCCGGCCTCGGGGTAGAGAGCTTGGTACTCTTCGGTCAGGTCGACCGTCAGGAGGGTCTTGCTCGTGCCGTCCTCGGCCTTGTAGGCCGAGACGGCGCAGGTGTACTTCATCGCCGGTTCCGGACAGTAGACGAGGATGTCGGTTGCGCCCGGGTCCTTGAAGAAGACGCCCCGCACCCGGTCCGCCTCCGCCGTCTGTCTGATCCGGAGGCGCCCGCCGTTGTATTTGGTGAATTCCAGCACGTAGCTTCCGCCCGCCTTCACGGGAGCCGCCGCTTCGATCTCCTCCCTGATCCGTTCGACCACGGGGTCCGTTTCGTTTTCCCCAGCCTTCGTCTCCGGTTCCGTGGGGTCAGTGGGGTTCGTGGGGTCAGTGGGGTTCGTGGGATCGGTGGGGTCTGTTGGGTCGGTGGGGTCTGTTGGATCGGTGGGACCCGGTTCGGGGTCCGGAAGGGTGATTTCGGCCTCGACGCGCACGACGGGATAAACCGCCGTGTAAAATGCGTCGGAATCGTCTCCGCAGGCGGCTGCCAGCAACAGCAGGCAGGCCGTGCCGTATTTCAGTTGTTTCATCATAATCCGGAATCTTCGTCGATCAGTATTACCAACACCCGTTTGTCGGGCCAGCATCGCAGCATTTCCATCCGGGTGTTGCAGATGTGGTCCTGCGAGTTGCAGTCCGCGCAGACGCCCGTTTTGGCGCAAGGGGTGCGGAATCCGGGGTGTCGCGCTACGTTCTGCGGGGCGGCGATCCGGCGGATGCGCTCCTCGGCCTCGTCGCGGTCGGCCACGATCTTGTTGCGTCCGGCCACGATGATCACCTTCCGGGGGCCGAATGCCACCGGTGCGATGCGGTTGCCCACCTTGTCCAGCCAGTGCAGTGTTCCCTGCTCCGTCACGGCGTTCACGCCCGTGATGAAAAGGTCCGACAACAGCGCGCGGCGGCGGATTTCCAGCCGCTCCTCGTAGGGCTTCGAGGCGTCGAACCCGTCGAGCAGCGTCAGCCGCCCATTGCTCCGCAGCCACTCGACGATGCCCGTTCCGCGCATCGTCATGGAGTCGCCGAACGACACGAGTTGCGGGTTTTCGGCCTCCACGACGGCCTTCATCAGGGCGAAGGCCGCTTCGGCGTCCTTCACCGTCTCGGCCTCGAAACGGTGTCTCCGCAGCGCCGCGGCGCAGGCTTCCGTTTTTTCCGCAGTTCGGTTTGCCATCGGCTCCGCATTTATTTGATAAAGAACCGGTAAATGTCGTTGCCGTTGGCGTAGAGCAGCAGGAACAGAATGATGATCAGTCCGACATACTGCGCCGCTTCGAGCACCTTGTCGCTCACCTTGCGGCCCGAGATCATCTCCCAGAAAGTGAAGATCGCGTGCCCGCCGTCGAGTCCCGGGATCGGCAGAATGTTCATCACCGCGAGGATGATCGACAGGAAGGCGGTCTTCATCCAGAAGTCCTGCCAGTCCCACGTGGAGGGGAAGATGCTGCCGATGGAGATGAATCCGCCCAGCTCCTCGTACATCTTGGTTTTGGGCTGCACGATCATCTTCAGCTGGTCCCAGTAGGAGGAGATCACCTTGCCCGTCCTTTGAATACCGGCCGGAATCGCCTCCAGGAACGTATATTTCTGCGTGCGCAGCGCGAGGCCCTTGCGGATGACTCCGAGCGTGCCGTTCTCCGAGACGGGCGCTTTGAATTCAAAGAGCATGTCCCCTTCCCGCAGGACTGTCAGCAGCACCGAATCTCCGGCGTGCGCCTTCAGGTATTGGCCGTAGCCCGCAAAGTCGAGACCCGAAACGTTGTCGATGGCTACGATCTCGTCTCCCTTCCGCAACTGTGCGACGGTCGGGTTTACGACGCTGTCGATCAGAAAGGGGATGCGGGGCAGGAGGAAATTTTCGTATCCCTTCTGCTGGCGCATCGAGATCAGCTCGTCGAGCGGGAGGATCAGTTCCACCTGCCGTCCGTTGCGTTCGACCACGACGCCGCGGTCGCTTTCGGTGATGATCAGCGAGTTTACGACCTTGTTGATGTCGTCCGCCTCTTCGCCGTCGATGCTCACCAGCCGGTCTCCGTCGTGGAATCCGAGTTTGTGCCCGGCCTCGTTGAAGTTGTAGCCCCACTTGGCGTCGGCGTTCGAGAAATAGGTGTCGCCCCACGTGTAGCAGATGCCGATGTAGATGGCCACGGCCAGCACGACGTTCATCACCACGCCGGCGATCATCACCAGAAAACGCTGCCAGGCGGGTTTGGCGCGGAACTCGTCCTGTTTGACGGGCTGTTTCATCTGTTCCGTGTCCATCGACTCGTCGATCATGCCGGCGATCTTGACATATCCGCCCAGCGGCAGCCATCCCAGACCGTACTCGGTGTTTCCGCGTTTGAATTTGAACAGCGAGAACCATGGGTCGAAGAAGATGTAGAATTTCTCGACGCGGATTTTGAACACCCGCGCCATGATGAAGTGACCCATCTCGTGAATGCCTATCAGGATGGTGAAACAGAGGAAGAACTGAATGATTTTTACAAGAATGTCCACAAGCTTTAATTTTTAATTTTTTAATTGTAGGAACTCCGCCGCCAGCGCGCGGGCTTCGGCGTTCGCCTCGGCGTAATCGGCCAGGGTGGGCGAGGGGACGAATGCGGCGTGCTCCAGCGCGTAGCGGATGGCGCGCACGATGTCGAGCCATGCGCATTTGCGGGCGAGGAACGCCGCCACGGCCACCTCGTTTGCGCCGTTCATCGTGCAGGCCGCCGTGCCGCCGTGCCGCAGACAGTCGTAGGCGATGTCGAGCGCCGGGTATTTCGCGCGGTCCACTTCGGCGAAGGTCAGCTGCGGATGGTTCAGGAAGTTGAACCGCTCGCCGGGACGGTTCGCCCGGTCGGGGTACAGCAGCGCGAAGCTGATCGGCAGGCGCATGTCGGGCGTTCCGAGCTGGGCCTTGATCGCGCCGTCCTCGAATTCGACCATCGAATGGATGATCGACTGCGGGTGGAGCAACACCGAAATCCGTTCCGCCGGGGTCCCGAACAGCCAGTGGGCCTCGATCACCTCGAACCCCTTGTTCACGAGCGTCGACGAGTCGATCGTGATCTTCGCGCCCATGTCCCACTGGGGGTGGCGCAGGGCCTGCTCCACCGTGACGTTCGCCAGCTCTTCGGCCCGGAAGTCGCGGAATGCGCCGCCGCTGCACGTGACGATCAGCCTTCTGACCGGGGCGCGCTCGCCCACGAGACACTGGAAGATGGCCGAATGTTCCGAGTCGATCGGAATCACCGGGGCTTTCCGCTCCCGGGCCAGCGGCATCACGCAGGCGCCGCCCACCACGAGCGACTCCTTGTTGGCCAGCGCGAGCTTCTTGCCTGCCTCGATGGCCGCCACCGTGGGAGCGAGTCCGGCGTAGCCCACCAGGGCGTTCACCACCACGTCCGTGCCGCCTCCGGCCGCGACCTGCGCCACGGCCTCCTCTCCGGCATATACTTTGGTGTCGGTTCCCGCGAGTGCGTCGCGCAGCTGCGCGTAGTGCTGTTTGTCGGCGATCACCGCCGCGTCGGCGTCGAATTCCCGGGCCTGTCGGGCCAGTCGTTCCCAGTTGCGGTTGGCCGTGAGGACGCGGACCTCGAAGCGGCCGGGGTTTTCGCGGGCGATGTCGAGCGTCTGCACGCCGATTGAGCCGGTCGAACCCAGTATTGCGAGTCTTTGTTTCATGCGTTTGTCAGAAGACGATGTACCCCTCGGGGTCCACGGGTTTGCCGTTGTTCCAGAGTTCGAATTCGAAGAGCCGGACCTCTCCGTCCTGCACTTCGGCGTTGTAGCCGATCAGTTCGCCCGAACGGATGGTCTGGCCGGTCGTTACGAGCGACTGCGAGAGGTTCTTGTAGACCGAGATCAGGTTCCCGGCGTGTTGCAGGACCACGATGTAACCCGTCTCCGGGGTCCAGAGGCTCTGAACCACCGTGCCGTTGTCGATGGCCGTGATGCGGTCGGCGGCGGTCGCGGCGATCTTCACGCCGAAATTTCCCTGCCGGATGTCGAATTTTCCGGTTATGATTCCCTCGACGGGCGTCGCCAGCTCGATGGCCTCGCGCACCTTGCGCCGCGAGCCGCCCTGTCCGGCGATGGCGTATTCGCCGTCGCCCTCCATCTGGGCCCGCAGGAGCGAGTCTTCGTGCGAGGGCATCACCAGCACCTTGCTGATGCGCGACGAGTCCGACGAGGCGAGCACGCGCGCCACGGGCGTGCGTCCCTCCATGATCAGGGCTATGTTCTCGTTGTAGGTCAGCATGTCGTTCATCATGCGCTCCATCGAGTCGAGCCGGATGATGTTCTGCACGAGGCTTTCGCGCGAACGGTCGGCCTCGGTGCGGTATCCGGGCAGGAATTCCAGGATGGGGGAGTACGCCACCAGCGACAGCGTGAGGATGAAGAGCATCAGCATGAACGCCACCAGTCCCGCGAGGATACTCGCCGGCGAGAGGTGCATGTGCCACTCTTCGGTGTTGTCCGTGGCGTTGAGCATGTTGAACCGGCGTTTGCGGAACAGGCCGCGCCACCATGCCCGTATGGTTTTCAGAAATTTCATCTCTCCGGGTACGATTTCTCTTTGTTAACCCTACAAAGATAGGCAAATTTGCATAAATCCTTTGCGGGGCGCGCTTAATTTTTTACCTTTGTGGATGTTTTGAACCAATGTCATAAACAGATAAAATAACATGGTAAAACCCACATTACTGGTACTCGCCGCGGGCATGGGCTCCCGCTACGGGTCGCTCAAACAGATGGACGGTGTCGGTCCCAATAACGAGGCCATCATCGACTATTCGGTCTACGACGCCATCCGCGCCGGTTTCGGCAAGGTCGTCTTCGTCATCCGCCACTCCTTCGAGAAGGAGTTCCGCGAGGTCTTCTCGGCCGACCGTTTCGGCGGGCGCATCGCCGTGGATTTCGTTTTCCAGGAACTCGACTACCTGCCCGAAGGTCTTGCCGTTCCCGAAGGCCGTGTCAAGCCGTGGGGTACGAACCACGCCGTGATGATGGCAGCCGATGCGGTTCACGAACCCTTCGCCGTGATCAACGCCGACGATTTCTACGGCGCCGAGGCCTATAAGACCATCGGGGACTACCTGGCGCAGCTCGGCGAGAGCCGCAACAGCTATTGCATGGTCGCTTACGACCTGAACAAGACGCTTTCGGAGAACGGTACGGTTTCGCGCGGCGTCTGCGGCGTCGATCCGAAAGGCGACCTCACGTCGATGGTCGAGCGGACGCAGATCGAGCGGATGCCCGACGGACAGATCGTCTTCCACGACAACGGCGCCGACGAGCCTCTCACCGAGGACACTCCCGTTTCGATGAACCTCTTCGGCTTCACGCCCGACTTCTTCACCTACTCGAAGGAGTACTTCAAAGTCTGGTTCGAGGCCAACAAGGACAATATCAAGTCGGAGTTCTACATCCCGACGATGGTCAACAAGCTGATCGGCGACGGCACGGCTACGCTCCGCGTGCTGCGTTCGGCCGCCCAGTGGCACGGCGTCACCTACAAGGAGGACAAACCCGCGCTGATGGCCGCCATCGAGAAGATGATTGCCGAGGGTAAATATCCCCGGAATCTCTGGGCGTAGTTTTCGATTCTCACGGGCATCTTTCGCCCTGCCTTGTCCGGCCCGAACGGGAAATACTTCGGTATGTCCCGTCCGGGCCGAACTGCGTTATGACGAAATCTGCTCCGCGATAATCAAAAACCGGTTCCGCTTTAGATGCGATACTTTCCGCATATTCCCCGAACGGTGCGAACGGGGACGTACTCGAGTACTACCCATCCGTCCCGTTCTTCACGATGCCCGGAACTTGCCAGCTCCTATTGTCTCTGTCATTATAGGCCTACCTCTGCCTGTTTTTGCCACCGCCTGTATACTTCTGCCCGTCGCTTGCCCGCCGCTCCAGCTTGCCCGCCGCTCCAGCCTGCCCGCCGCCTGCCCGCCGCCTGCTCGGCCTGCTCGGCCTGCTCGGCCTGCTCGGCCACCTGCCCGCTGCTCTGCCACCTGCCCGCTGCTCTGCCTGCTCTGCCTGCTCTGCCTGCTCTGCCGCTCTGCCGCTCCAGCCCGCCTGCAAAAAAAGCGAGACTTTCCAAAGTCTCGCTTTTTTATTATCCGGTTTGGGCCTTCGTCAGCCCCCCCCGCCTTTCTGCGCGTCAGTCCAGAAAACCTTCCCGGACGAGCTGCTCGCGGATCTTGGCCCAATCGGCCACGGGATGTTTCTCTCCGTCGACGAACCGCAGCGGACATCCCAGATTGCAGTCGTCGATGTAAAGGTCTGCATGAATCTTCGGCGACGAGGTCCAGCGCTTCTGCGACGGGTTTTCGTTCACGGCGTAGAGCGGAATGCCCCGGACGCGGAACCATTCCACCGCGCGGTCCAGCAGTTTTCCGTGCCGCATCGAGTAGAGGATCAGTCGGCAACCGTTGTCCGTCAGCTCTTTCAGTACGGGCGCCGCTCCCGCATCCTCACCGATCTCCGGGTAGGCATGCGTTACGACCGTACCGTCGAAGTCGATGGCTATTGTTGCGTCGTGAATGGCCATCGTTACCGTTTTACTTTATGTGCCAGCGACCGGAAGAAGTGCTTGATGCGTTTGCGGTAGCTTACTTCTTTGTAATCGTCTCCGTAGCCATATCCGTATCCATAACCGTAGCCGTAGCCATACCCGTATCCATATCCGTGACGGCGGGCGCGGGTGCTGTTCAGAACGATGCACATGTTGTGGAGTTTCTTCTCGCGGTAGAGCCGCTCGATGTCGGGCAGCTGGCGCCGGTCGAGCACACCCTCGCGTACGATGTATATACAGAGGTCCGCAAGCCGGTCGGTGATAATTGCGTCGGCCACCGACATGGCGGGCGTACTGTCGAGGAAGACATAATCGTATCTGCCGCGCATTTCGGCGATGAGCTTGTCGAGTTTGTCCGAAAGGAGCATCTCCGCCGGGTTGGGCGGCTGCACTCCTGCGTAAATCACGTCGAGATTCTGGTGGAATCCGGAGTTCTGGATCATGCTCTCCACATCGGAAACCGTTCCTGCGAGATAGCTCGTGATGCCGGTTTTGCTGTTGCTGTGGCCCAGCTGGGACGACAGGGCATGGCGGCGCAGGTCGAGGTCGACCAGCAGCACGCGCTTGCCGGCCATGGCGAGGGTCATGGCCAGATTCGTCGCCACGAAGGTCTTGCCTGCGTGCGGGTCCGACGAGGTGAAGAGAATGGTGCGGATGTCGGTTCCGGCCGAGACGCTCATAAACGTCATGTTCGAGCGCAGAATGCGGAAAGCCTCCGACAGGGCGTCGCGGCCCGTTTCGCGCACCACGATCCCGGCCTTGCCGCCGCCCTCGTGGTAGGGGATGTCGCCCAGGAACGGGGCGTTGACGTTGTCCTCGATGTCCTTGCGACCGCGGATGGTCGTGTCGAGCATGCCGATCAGGTAGAGCAGGCCGAAGGGAATGGCCAGACCCACGATCAGGGCGATGCCCAGAATCATCATCGGTCGGGGCGATACGGGAGCGTTGCTGCCGTAGGCGTAGTCGATCGACCGCGAGTTGCTCTCTGCCACGGCGTAGTTGAGCTGGTTCTCCTCCTGCTTGTTCAGCAGGTAGAGGAACAGTTCTTCCTTGATCTTCTGCTGGCGCGTGATGCCCAGGATGACCTTCTCCTGCGAAGGCATGGTCGAGATGCGGATGTTGGCCTGCGTCTCCTCCTTGCGCATGGCGTCGCGCTGGATTTCGAGCGTCGAGATGTTGGAGTCGAGCGACGAGATGATCGAACGCCGCACGGCGGCCAGCAGGTTGTCGAGGTCCTGAATGACGGGGCTGCGCTCCGAACTGTTCTCCAGCAGTTTCTCGCGGCGCAGGATCGCCGAGTTGTAATCTTCGATTTGCTTGGCAATGGCCGTGTTGGTTCCTGCGGCCGCCATCGCCGGAATCAGTTCACCGACGTTTTTCGGATCGTTCAGGTAGGTGCGGATGTACTCCGCCACGTTGATCTGGTTTTCGAGCGAAAGACCTTCCGTCTTGTAGCGCGAACTTTCCGACACGCTGCGCGCGGCCTCCGAGGTGATGTCCACCATCCGGTTGTCCTTCTTGATGTCCTCGATATTGCGGTCCACGTCGCCCAGCTCGCGTCCGATAACGTCCAGACGGGCCTTGATGAACTTACCCGTAGCGACCGACACGCGGCGCTTGTCCTCGATGGCGTCTTCGTTGTAGGCCTCGATCAGCGTGTTGATCACGTCTTCGGCGCGCCGGGGGACGGTGTTGTTCATCGAGATGGTCACCACCGAAGCCTGCTTGTTGGCCACGTCGCTTTTCACGGCTGCGCGGTAGGCGTTGGTGGTCCGTCCCAGCGAACTCTTGGTCACGCGGATCGGAACCCCGATGTAGTCGGGGGCCATGTAGAGCGACTTCTGCACCACGACCTGGCCCACGGGAGTCGGGATCGTGTCGCCGTAAGCCGCCGTGATGACGCTGCGGCTCTCGTGCTTGGTGACGAACTGGTCTTTGAAGCCGCTCAACCGGATTTTGTCGTCGTCGATCGGCGTGATCTCCATTGCGAGCGACTGGTTGTCGTTGTCGTTGATGAACTTCACGTCGATCGGGGCCTGGCCGTAGAGGTCGCGCCGGCGGAGCCCGTCGCTCACCGAGTAGTTGACCGTCAGGTTGAGCTGCTTGACCACGTTGGTCATCAGACGCCGCGACTGGAGGATGAATACTTCGTTGTCGACGTTGCGGCGGTTCTGGAATCCCGCCAGATCGCTGAATGCCGTGAGGTCCACGTCTCCGCCCTTGCGGCTGTCCTTGACCAGAATGGTCGCCGTGCGGCTGTAAATCTTCGGGGTGCTGGCCAGATAGTAGTAGGCCGCGCAGAGACAGCATACGGTCGAAAGCACGAACCAATACCAGTTGGCGATCACCATGCGGATGATGTCGTGCAGGGTGATCGTGTTCGTCAGTTCTTCGTTGTTGGTCTGTATCTGTGAATTGATCTGTTGTTCTGCCATGGAGCCTTGCTATTTGGTGAGGGTTACGATGAGTGTCGCCACCGAAATCGCCGTTCCCACCAGCGAAAGGTAGAAATTGCGGTTCTGGCTGATCTCGCCCGTCTGCGCCTTGTACTTGTTGGGTTTCACGTATACCACGTCGTTCTGCTGGAGGTAGAAAGCCGGGGAGTTGAAGATGTCGGTCGATGTGAGGTCGAGGTATTCGATCGTGCGCACGCCGTCCACCTCGCGCGTCACGGCCACCTCCGAACGCACGCCGTATACGGTCATGTCGCCGGCCATCGCCAGAGCGTCGAAAATCGAAACCTTATCGCGCGTGACATCGTAGAATCCGGGGCGGGCCACTTCGCCGATGACCGAAATCTTCATGTCGGCGAACTGTACGTTGACCGTGGGGTCGTTGATATATCCGCCGTCGATGATCTTCTTGGCGATGGCCTGGGCCAGTTCGCTGCGGGTCTTGCCCTTGCATT
>OLSF01003593.1_pt1 | contig 10223 bp, 7 predicted proteins | sample 1672301 | NCBI WGS metagenome assembly OLSF01 (sample SAMEA3136669, study PRJEB25190) | human gut metagenome | biome: human gut; feature: human-associated habitat; material: faeces | place: Austria | collected 2013
CACTTTCCGAAACAAATACCGTTCCTTCCGGCACCATCGGGCGAAGTCTCTTTGTATTTTCAAGGGAAATGGTAAAGTCTTTTAAATTGCGGTTATTTACACCGATGATTTTCGGCTGGATTTTTAATGCCCGCCCCATTTCTTCTTCATCATGTGTTTCTACTAATACGTCCATCCCCAGCTCCGTTGCCAGCTTATAATATTCTGCCATCTGCTCATCGCTAAGAATCGCCGCAATAAGCAGGATACAGTCCGCTCCAATCACCTTTGCCTCATAGATCTGATATGGATCGATAATGAAGTCTTTTCGTATCATCGGCAATGGAGAAATATTTCTGATTTCTTTAAAATAATCGGTGTTTCCGAGGAAATGGTCTTCCTCTGTCAGGCAGGAAATGGCATCGACTGATATGTTATATTCATCAATTCTGTCCATAAGTTCCATCGTCATCTCGATTTTTCCCATGCTGGGAGATGCCTTTTTAAACTCTCCGATAATGGATAATCCCGGCTTTGCTAACGCTTCATAAAAGGAAATGCTTTTTCTTTCTGAAACAAGGGCAAGTTCTTTCATTTGCTCCTCGCTAGTGCGGGCTTTATGCTCTTTTAAGCGTTTTTTCTTGTCTTCTACAATTACATCTAAAATCATCGTTTTTTTGTCACCTCTTTTTTAAACACGCTTTAGAAAAATTCTCTATTATTTTTATTATGGTTGATTATTACAATTCCAGAAAGTTCTCTATCATCTTTTTTCCATGATCTGTATAAATAGATTCTGGATGGAACTGAATTCCTATCAATGGATATTCTTTATGCTGCATCGCCATGATTTCTCCATCTTCTGTTCTTGCTAATATTTCAAAAACGTCTGGCAGTGTTTTTTCGTCTACAGCAAGGGAATGATATCTTGCCACATGAACCGGGCTTGGGATTCCCTCAAAAACGCTCTTTCCATCGTGTTCGATTAACGACTGTTTTCCATGCATCAGTTCTTTTGCATGAATGATTTTTGCTCCAAATGCAGCTCCGATGCTCTGATGTCCCAGGCAGATGCCAAGGATTGGTTTTTTCGTGTAAAAATGTTTTACTACGTCCATACAAATTCCGGCTTCTTTCGGACTTTTCGGTCCCGGTGAAAGAACGATTCTGTTCGGATTTAACTGCTCGATTTCTTCGATTGTAATTTTATCATTTCGAACGACTTTAATATCTTTTTCAAAGATTCCCATGTACTGATACAGATTATAAGTAAAGGAATCGTAATTATCAATTAGTAATATCATAAGGTTTCCTCCTGAAATAGAGTATTTCTCAAACACGCTCTAATACGCTGCACATCTTTCTTCCGACTCAAATCCTCAAGGTACCAGAACCTTCGCAAGAGCCCTTGCTTTATTGCAGCACTCGTTGTACTCGCTTTCTGGGTTACTGTCTGCCACGATACCTGCTCCTGCCTGAATGTAAACTTTATCGGCTTTTTTAATCATTGTTCGAATCGTAATACAAAAATCCATGTCTCCGTTAAAATCAATGTAACCAATTGCTCCTCCGTAAAGTCCTCTTCTTACAGATTCCAGTTCATCGATAATTTCCATCGCGCGAACCTTTGGCGCACCACTTAATGTACCTGCCGGAAGAAAGGCATTTACAAGGTCAAGTGGATGATATTCGCCTTTTTTTCTTCCTTCTACCAGCGAAACGATGTGCATAACATGGGAATATTTCTGAATATGCATGAAGTCTCTTACCTTTACCGTTCCAAACTCTGCGATGCGCCCCATATCATTTCTTGCAAGGTCAACAAGCATAACGTGTTCTGCTTTTTCTTTCGGGTCTTTCATCAGACCTTCTGCAAACTTCTGGTCTTCTGCATCATCTTTTCCACGAGGTCTTGTTCCGGCAATCGGACAGGTCAGTACTTTGTTGTCTTTTTGCTTTACGATCATTTCCGGAGAACTTCCGATAATTTCAAATTCTTCAAAGTTGAAATAATACATATATGGGGAAGGATTAATTTCTCTAAGTTCCTTATATAAATCAAAACCTTTCTGCTTCGTCTCAATCGTCCATCTCTGGGAAAGTACCGTCTGGAATACATGTCCATCTATAATATACTGTTTAATCTTATTTACTTTTTCACTATATTCTTCTAAAGTATCTGACTGCTTTATAATCTTTCCATCCGGCTGAAACTCTGACTTCTCATCTTTCCGAATATTTGCAAACGCTTCCTTCACCATTTCTTCACAGCGGAACATCGCTTTTTTCCTTCCTGCTTCTGTATCATCTTCCACAACAACCGCTGTCATTGTCTCTGCAAAATGGTCAATAGATAAAAACTCTGTCACAAGCATCAATGAAATCGTACTGATTCCAATCTCATCTGGATTATTATCCGGCAGCTCCTCTTTATACCTTACAAAATCATAGCCAAGACCACCAACAAGACCGCCTGTAAACGCAAGCTGCTCATCATCCTTACGAATCTCGAAATCACTATAATATCCTTTCAAAAGATCTACGGGATTGCCGCTAAGCTCCTTTGTTGTTCCATCCTCCTTCTCAATAACCAGCCCATTTTCTTTACTCTTAATGACTTCCTCTGGATTCTTTCCCATAAAGACGTAACGTCCGTTATTCTTATCATAACTTTCCAGAAGAAATCCCTTTTTCTTTCCTACAAAACTTTGATAAATCTGTACTGCTGTCTCATCAATAAGACTGACTGTCTTACTATATGCTCTTCTTATTCGTTTCATTTGTACCCCCTTCTTTTCTGTAGGCTGCTTTATATTTTTATGTTGTGGAAGCTTTTTGTGGCATTAAAAAAGTCCCTGACGTTCATAAAAAACGTCAGGGACGAAATATTCCGCGGTGCCACCCTTAATTAATCACTTAAAATCATTCTTAAAAAATCATTTCCTGCCATCCGCTCTGCCTAAGATGTGCCAGACAACATATACAAAGATTCTTCCAGATAATTCTATGTTATTCTCTCTAAATCCGATACGGACAAAAGCTCTCTTATAACTTCCATCGATATCCTACCCCTGTAACGCGAGGACGCGGCATCAGCTACTGTTAATTCACCTTGCATCTCCCAAATCCATTCCCTTTTCCCTCACATATCGGCTTCCACCTAATCCGACTCTCTGGTATGCTGTGGATAAAAGGTACTACTTTTGTTCAACGATTTTCCTACAGTTTTAATATGATTTACAGTATAGCAACTTTTACGCTTTATGTCAATAAATTATTTTAAATTAGTGAGGAGGTGGGAATAAACAGACGAAGCCACAGCCCCTATGCTATGCAAAAATGCTTCATTTCGCTGCGCCCAAACTGCTCAACCGCAATTTGGACTTGTTCTAAGGCGCATTTTTACATAGCATAGGGGCTGTGGCTTCTGTTTTTTCTAAACCCTACAAATTCTTTCCGATTCTATGTATTCCATCCCCACAAATTAGGGGTGATAGATTCGAGGAAGTGAATTGGAGCATTATCTCTTACTATTACACTGTGGAATCACCATATCCCTCTATGAAATTCCTAATTTTCTGGAAAATTTCCAAATCTCTCAGCAAAAATTCTGATTTCACTCCAACAGTCAAAAAACAGCTCCCCAAGAGAGAAGGCACCCTATATTTATGGCCTTAGAACGAGGATTGAATGCGAGCCCGGAGGCGAACATTCAACCCGCAGCGATAGAGTCACAAATATAGGGTAGGGTTCTCTTCGGGGGTTCGTCTCCCTTAATAAAAAATCAAGCGAATCAGTCTTTATGAATCAAAGCCATAAATGCAAGATCCTTACATGATGATGCATTCTCAATCGCATGGCACTGTCCCGGAAGAATTGTACATACATCTCCAGGACCTACCTTTGTACGGCTTCCATCATCATCTACGAAAATTCCCTCACCCTCTAAGATATAATATGGTTCTGTTTCACCAACATGACGATGCCAGCCAACACTGGAATTCGGTTTTAAAACAACCTTTGCATATAACTTTCCATGTCCATATAAATCTTTCTCTGGAACAATCTCATGCACCTCTGCACAACCTTTTCCACCGCCAAGTTCCTGTTTCTGAATGATATTTGCTTTTCTTACCATTTTAAAAATCCTCCTTCTAAAATTATAATAGTAATATTCACAACCACTTTGCAAGCCTGCATCCACATCATAATGCTTTTACCTGTATGGTTACTTACTTCTATCATATAATTATATTTTAACTATTAATTACCATTTATGCAAGATGAATATTTCTTCTTCAAAGCGGCTCGCATAGAAATCCCCTGATTTAATCATCTATGTTCTTACTACCGTCTGTTGTTCCAAAAATTAAATCAGGGGACTGTCACCTTGCGACAGCCCCCTTTATGTGGATCAAGCTTATTGTTATTTCATAATCTATTTGTGAGAGTGTTGAGACCGATTATTTCAGAACAATTATGCGCTTGAATGACCCCTTAGCTATTTCACTATTCTAAAGTCTCAGTCGCTGAAACCATCTGACTTTGAATAGTTTCTATAATTATTAAAAAGTGTAATGATTGTTGTATTTAATATTTGTTAACGGTTTTTGTAGATTTCTTCTGCCACACGGGCAACTGCTTTTTCCTGAAGAATATTCACTTTATCTAACCGTTCCCACGGGAGATCAAGATCTGTTCTTCCAAAGTGTCCGTAGGCTGCGACTGGTTTATATTTCACCTTAGTGAGAGATAGGCTGTTTATAATACCTGCCACGCTGAAATCAAATACTTCATTTACAGTGTCTTCAATAATTTCCTTTGGTATTTCTTCTGTACCAAAGGTATCTATCTTTATAGATACCGGCTGTGGGATACCGATCGCATAGGCAAGATTAATCTCACACTTTTTGCAAAATCCGGCAGCAACCACATTCTTTGCGGCATATCTTGCCATGTACGCTGCGGAACGGTCAACCTTTGTCGGGTCTTTACCTGAGAATGCTCCGCCTCCGTGTCTGGCAATTCCGCCATAAGTATCTACAATAATCTTTCTTCCGGTAAGACCTACATCTCCGGCAGGACCTCCGACTACGAAACGTCCTGTAGGATTAATATGTATCTTTACATCCGGTAAAAGCAATTCTTTAGGAATTACCTCTCTTATAACATGCTCCTCAATATCCATTCGAAGCTTTTGTACAGAAACTTCTGCATTATGCTGTGCAGAAATTACAACATCTGTAACACCAAGGATTTCTCCCTGATTATTATATGCTACTGTAACCTGTGACTTTCCATCTGGATAGAGGTATGGAAGGATTCCTTCTTTTCTTACCTGTGTAAGTCGTTTACTAAGTTTATGTGCCAGTGAAATCGACAGTGGCATAAGTTCCTCTGTATCATCACAAGCATATCCATACATCATTCCCTGATCTCCCGCTCCAATAGTTCCGTTACACTGTGTAACTCCCTGAGCGATATCAGGTGACTGTACACCAATATTGGTAATAATTAGACATTCTTTTCCATCTATTCCTTTTTCTTTACTGTCATATCCTATTTCACAGATGACTTCTCTTGCCTTATTTTTAACATCAACCTTTGCGAAAGAAGCAACTTCACCAGCAATGAAAACCGTGTCTTCTGAAGCCATTGTTTCCAATGCCACATGGGCAGATGGGTCTTCCTCTAAATAAGCATCCAGTAAAGCGTCGGAAATCATATCGCATACTTTATCCGGATGTCCCTCTGTAACAGATTCAGAAGTTAATAATGTTATGTCTTTGTTCATTGTGAACCTCCTGTACCATTTTGGTATATATAAGGGATACCGCGGACTGCCTGTATCGATTTATCCTCCGATTTTACAGGTTAATCCTTCTTTTTCTACTATTGCTTTTAATTCTTCCATGAATTCATTTTCCGGCTTCTGTACATCGGCAAGTTCATATTCCTTGCCGAGCATTCCATACTTGTTACTTCCAAGATCATGATAAGGTAAAAGATGTAACTCATTTACATTATGCAGATAGGTTGTAAACTTTGCAATTGCCGCAATTACATTCGGACTTGCATTAAATCCTGGAATAACCGGAACACGAATGATCATCTTCTTTGCAAGACTAGAAATCAGTAATGCATTTTTAAGTATTTGCTCGTTACTTACACCAGTATACTCTTTATGTACTTCTGGGTCAATATGCTTAATATCCATCATGACCACATCAAGCCACGGAACAATCTCTTTGATTACTTCCTCAGAAGCCATACCAGTTGTTTCAATCGCAGTGGTCCAGCCGAATGACTTACAAGCCTTTAACAGCTCTAAAAGAAATTCGTGCTGTACCATTGCTTCACCTCCGGAGACGGTAATACCGCCTCCGGACTTTCTGTAAATAACACGGTCTTTGTAAAGTTCTCCCATCAGTTCCTCTACTGTCATCCACTTACCGGACATCTCAAGAGCCCTATGATAGCAGACATCAATACATTTTCCGCATGCAATACATTTTGTATGATCAATTTTTCCTGGAACGTTTAAATTAGAAGCACCAGTTGGACACACAACCTCACAATTTCCACAGCCGACACAGTTTTGTGCTTTAAACATGACGACTGGTTTTAATTCCTGCGATTCAGGGTTACAGCACCATTTGCAGCGAAGAGGACAGCCATTTAAAAAGGCAATCGTTCTTACACCCGGACCGTCATTTACAGAGAATCTCTGTATATTAAAGACAAGCCCTTTTTTACTTGTATCGCAGCTTGGTTCCATATTACTCATAGGTACTTCCTCCAGTTTATTTCAAAAATCTACTATTTTAGAAATGCTGTTCTGTACGAGCAATGATATCATCCTGTACTTCCTTAGCAAGTACTGTCCAGTGAGCGGAGTAACCAGCTACACGTACTACTAAGTCTTTGTAGTTTTCTGGATGTGCCTGAGCATCAAGTAATGTTTCTCTATCAATTACGTTGAACTGTACATGCATACCCTTCTTATCGAAGTAGTTACGAACAACTGCTGCGAAGTTCAGAAGTCCCTGATCACCTGCTACTGCAGAAGGTAAGAATTTCTGGTTGTATAATGTACCATTAGAGATATTTAACTGGTCAAGTTTAGCTACGGAGTTACCTGCAGCTGTAGGTCCCTTAACGTCATGACCCTGACGAGGGGAAACACCATCTGCAAGAGGTGCGTTGCTATAACGTCCATCTGGAAGAGCCTGTACGTCTTTACCAAATAATACATTAGCAGATACTGGGTAACATCCTGCCTGATACTGGCCTCCACGTGGGTTTTTGTATTTCTCAACTTCGTGAGAGTAAACCTGTGTAGCTTTACGAGCACACATATCAACTTCATCAATATCGTTACCGAAGCAAGGTGTTGCGTCGAGGATATGTCTGATTCTGTCGTATTCAGCTCTCTGAGCATCGCTGCAGCTTGTGCAAGCTTCAGATTTTGTATCTACGCTCATACTTAAGTTAGATCCTTTTTCTGCAAGAATCTTCTGAACAACTGCGTTGATGATAGATTCCATGCTATCTTCAGAAGATACGGAAACACTTTCCATAGCTGCTGCTGCAGGTTCTGCAGAATCTGTACTTAATCTTACGAATGGTCCATCGTAACATCCAGCACCAAGCTCAGCACCGAAGTTGTGTTCCATAGCATCGTAAATCTGCTGCATTGTTAAGTCTTTGTCTTCAAATACATGTTTCTTGATACAATAGATAGCATCACCTGTATCTACGTTACCAAATGCCTGAGGTCCTGTGAAGTTGTAGATAGCTCCACCTTCCATAACTGTTTTACCTCTTCCGATACAGTCATCAACTAATGCGGACATAAATGGTAATGGTGCTCTTTCTTTATGAGCGATATCAACAGCGTTATCTGCCTCAACTAATTTAGATACGAAGTACTCAATCTGAGTTTCATATGCTTCATATAAATCATCCATGGATTTCCATTCTGGCATAGGTTTTGTAACAGGTCCTAACTGTTTGCCATCACGGTTCTTACCACCATGAATAGCGATATCAAATACCTTAGCAACGTTAAAGAATGCTGCGTCATGCCATCCGTCTGTCTTGTGTGGACACTGAGGTTCTACACAACCGATGATACAGTAATTACGAGCATCTGCAAGAGTTAATCCTCTGTTACATAATGCAGGAATGATTGCTTCATCATTGTACATAGCTGGAACACCAGTACCAAGTCTTGCAAGCTCACAAGCTCTTAATAAGAACTCATCCGGTGTCTGGTTATGAATACGAACGGAGAATGATGGTGCAGGTAATCTAACGTGAGCTGCTGCATCCATACACATATAAGAAACTGGGTTTGTAGCATCAAGGCCATCTTCTGTCTGTCCACCAACACCAAAGTTCTGGAATACTGCGTATCCTGCAAATGCCTGATCAGATACATCATCACGAGTTTTGTTTACATGGTTTAATAATACGAAGAGGCAGTCGAGTAATTCCTGAGCGAATTCTTTAGAAATGCTCTTGTCTGCTTCTAAGTATGGCCACATATACTGGTCAAAACGTCCTGGAGAAATGGAATGTCCATTAGCTTCAATCTGTACTAATGCCTGTACAAACCAGAATGACTGACAAGCTTCATAGAAGTTTGTAGCTCCGTTTTCTGGAACACGGTCACAGTTCTTAGAAATCTGAAGTAATTCAGCTTTTCTTACTGGATCTGTACATGTAGCTGCCATCTCAGCTGCTTTCTTGCTGTATCTCTTAGCAAAGTTAATAGCTGCATTGTAAGAAATAATAACTGCTTCATAGAATGCTCTCTTCTGCAGATATTCCGGATCATTTGCATCAAGTTTGTTCATTGCTTCAACAACTTCTGCAATAACGCCCTTGAAACCGATTTTTAATACTTTACCGTAATCAACACACACGTGTCCGATACCACCGAAGTAGTAGTTACCAACTGTAAATACTCCACCAGCCTGGCAGTCAAGACAATCCTGGCTCATGTAGGAAGTAGCTAATTCGCTGGTAGTTTTACCCTTCCAGTATTTGAATACTTCGTGAAGGATATCTGCTGTTTCTTCAGTAATTACGAATGGGTCACACATACGAGTTGCCATTGTCTTGAACTCTTTTTCTACCCAGTCAAATGAGAACTCTGGACAAAGGTTTGTAGAACGAGGTTTTACGGAAAGAGCACCTACGATTAATTCGTTGTCACGAATTACAACTGGAAGATTGTTAAAAATCTTTTCGTTAGCTTTTGCTCTTCTCATAACTGCTGGCATACCTTCTGTCTCTTTGTAAGACTCTGTAATAAGTACGGCTCTATATGGCTCTACTTCTGGTACTGCGTTAACAACTTCTGCTTTTAAGGCTTTGATACGTGCGGTTGGTTCTGTAAATCCTTTTGCAATCATTACAATTTTCCTCCTTCTTACTGACACATAAAAATGTGCAATGAACATGTTTGAGAGATGATAACTCAAAAAATTATCCTATAAATCCTGTAAATCAACCACTACTGAGCTTTCATCTGTCTTGCATTATACAGGAAAAAATAAGCAACAATTAGTAATATCCGTGTCAGTATGTGGCAATTATCAATCGGATATTTTTTACATTTATACAGTTTGCACAACAAAAAGAAACGTTGCTGCTACATTTTATTGCAACAGCAACGAATTACATCTGTCGATATGAAACAAATTGGTATCATTGCCAAGAAAATATAGGCAAGAATTTCTCATTTCGCATCGTTTTTTTAGTTGGAAAATTTAATCCTCATTTTTGAACTATTTTGCACTCTTTTTTCCTTACTTACTCTTATATGTGGTGTGTAAAAGTGTTTCGGATAAAAGGCTTAATGGTTCTTTGAAAAATTCATTATATATCATTCCAATTTCCGGATTATCCATAGAATTTCTGTATTGCGCCCGTTCATCAGCCTGGTATAATGATGCGATTCTCTTTTTTCTTACCGCATCCGATACTGGAACACTTCCACAATCCGGCTGTCCTGCTCCACTAATACAGCCTCCCGGACATGTCATAACTTCTACAAAATGATATCCACTCATATCTTCTGCCAAAAATTCTTCCGCAGCCGCTGTTCCATACAGAATACAAACTCTGAGATTCTTTCCTGCAATCGTCACTTCCGCTTCTTTTCGGTTATTTAATCCTCTTACCGGACGAAGCTGATAAAAATCTGCCGGTGCCTCTTTCCCTTCTAGAACTCT
>OLSF01003597.1_pt1 | contig 10211 bp, 9 predicted proteins | sample 1672301 | NCBI WGS metagenome assembly OLSF01 (sample SAMEA3136669, study PRJEB25190) | human gut metagenome | biome: human gut; feature: human-associated habitat; material: faeces | place: Austria | collected 2013
CCCAGCCGTTAAGGACTTCAAGAACCTCAAGTGCCTCACCCTCCGGCATCATGGTGATGACATGGCTGTCTGTGTTTGCCTCGTCACGAACATAAAGCGTGGTCGTCGTTACGGTTGCAACTGTCTGCTTTACTTCCTGTGCCTTTGCGATCGCTGCTTCACCGGTCATAAGATATTCTGATTTTACATATCCTTTTACTTTTCCGGACTCGATCTGTGTCCAGTCACCATCTGTTCCGATAATCTCACATCCTGCATTGTTTGGCAGCTTTCCAACAATCTCTGCCTCTGTTCCCGGAACTTCACGGACATTGATATTGCCATCTGCCTGTGCGATTCCCAGATTTGTGTATCCAAATGCACTGGCTGCCTCTGCAAGCGCCTGTGCCTGTTTTTCTTCCTCTGTTTGTGTCTCATCTTCCTGACCGGATGCAGTCATATCACGGTCGGATTCTGAAACACTGACCATATCTGCTGCGGTAACAGAAAGGTAATCCGACATCACATCAGTAACACCGGATGCAAGATCCGTACCCTGTTTTGTATAATTTTCCATCTGTTCTGCCAATGTGGAAGACACCCCCGCAGACACTTCATGTATCTGGGAATCTGTGCTCTCTGCCATTACTTCCTGTGTGTCTTTCACACCCGGCTTTCCATCAATATAAGCTGCTGAAAATACAAGAGAACCGGCTACAAGAAGTCCGGCTGCCTTAACCCATTTTGCTTTCATATCCGTACCTTTCCAAAGAATCCTGAATACTTCGTTTATCAATACCGCTCAAGTATAGCAGTCATTTTTTACAATGTCAACATATTTATGTAACATTTCCGTAATATCTAGGATTCATTTTTCTCGAACCATGCCCTCGCATATGCAATATTATTCTGCATTTCCTCTTTTAAAGCCTCGATGGATGAAAATTTCCGTTCCTCCCGGATTCTTGTCAAGAACTCGACCGTCACTACTTTGCCGTAAAGATCCCCGGCAAAATCCAGAAGATGTGTCTCAACACCGACCGGATTTTTTCCTTCAATCGTCGGTTTCACCCCAACGTTTGTAACGCCACGGCAGCTCCGGTCGCCAAGCCGCACTTCTGTCACATAGACACCACTCTCCGGAAGCAGTTTTTCCTCCGGCGGAATCTGGTTGATCGTCGGGATTCCAAGTTTCGTGCTGCCTAAATGTCTTCCGTGAAGGATCTCCCCTGTCACAAAATAGTGATACCCTAACAGATGATTTGCCTTCTCAATATTGCCCTTTGCAATCTCTTCCCGGACAAATGTGCTGCTGATATCTCTCTTATCTTCCTGCATTTTATCGATCACAAGCACTTCATAGCCATACTTGTCCGATAAATCTTTCAACATGTGATAATCGCCCCTGCGATTGTGCCCAAAGTGAAAATCAGAACCAACCACAAAACACTTTACATGAAGCTGATGCACGATCTTGGCAATGAAATCTTCCGGTTCCATGCACATGATCTCTTTTGTAAACGGACACTCGACCAGATAGTCGATCCCAATCTGCTCAAAGATATGCATTTTTTCTTCATTGGTTGTTAAAACTTTCGCCTCAACCTGTTCCACACTTTTCCGTGGTGGAATATTAAATGTGAATATGACCGCTGCAAGTCCCGCTTCCTTTTTGGATGCCAGATGTTCCATCAGGAGTTCATGGCCTCTGTGTATCCCGTCAAATTTTCCAAGTGAAAGTACGGTTGACTCTTCAATATAAAATTCGGTTGTGTTTTTCAGATATTTCATGCTTCCATAAACAATTTTACCGGTTTATAATCCCCGTGTATCTCGGAGTACTCATATATCCCGATAAAACGCCCTTCTTCATCATAAATACGAACCTTCTGCTGTTCCCAGTCTTTCTGATAAGAAACAAACATGTCTTTTTTCATCCGGTTTCCATTATATAACAGTTTGTTCCATTCTTTGCAGATCACCGCTTTTTTATACTGTAAAAATACGGAATCAACCGCATAAATAAAATCAAACATCTCTGCGTTCCACTGTTCTGACGGTGTCTGTCCTGCCGCTTTTTGTACACGTTCTTCGATCTCGGAGAGGCGAAGCGCATCCTGTACACAAAATTCAGATACCTTTGTGCGCAGCAAGGATTCCATACATGCTCCACAGGAAAGTTTCTCACCGATGTCCTGACATAATGTACGGATATAAGTTCCCTTTGAGCAGCGCACACGCATACAGACCCGGGGCAGTTCCATTTTAATAATCTCAATGGAATAGAGCTGAACCGGTCTTGCCTGACGTTCCACCGTCACACCGGCCCTTGCGAGATCGCACAGTTTCTTTCCGTTCACTTTTAATGCAGAATACATCGGCGGAACCTGCATGTATTCCCCTGTAAAAGAAAGAACTGCCTCTTTTACCTGCTCTTCCGTTACTTCTACCAGATGTTCCTCTAAAACAGTTCCCGTGGTATCCTGCGTGTCTGTCACCTTTCCAAGCAGCATCACCGCAACGTATTCTTTGTTTTTGTCCGTCAAAAGGTCGCAGACTTTTGTCGCTTTACCAAGACACACAGGAAGCACTCCCTCCGCATCCGGATCGAGTGTCCCTGTGTGTCCGATTTTCTTTGTTTTTAAAATACCTCTTAGTTTTGCGACCACATCAAAGGATGTATATCCTTTTTCTTTGTATACATTGATAATTCCGTTAATCATAAATTTTCCCGTCTCATGTACAGCCGTCATTTTCTGCAATCTGAAAATTTCAGGCTGCCTGTATCGTTAATCTGTGATCTGTTCTCTGATATCTTCAATAATTTCATTCAGCCGTTTTTCCGGATCTCCCGCCACGGAAAAACCTGCTGCCCTGACATGTCCGCCACCGCCATATTTTGCTGCGATCTTTGCAACATCCACATAACTTGCAGAACGGGTGCTGACTTTATAATTTTCTTCATCTGTCTGGTATAAAAAGACTGCTGCTTCCACGTCCTTTGTCACGCGAAGCTGGCTGACGATCCCGTCTAAATGTTTCGGAAGAACATTGTATTCTCTCATTTCCTCTGCAGTTATGATACTCGAGATGCATTTTCCATCCAGATGCAGCTTACTTTTTACCAGCGCAAGTCCCATGATACGGTTCTGCTCATAGGTTTTTGTAAAAAACGTCTGATCCACGATCTTCGGGAAATCAATGCCCATTCCCATCAGAACACCTGCTGCCTCCATCGTTTTTTCCGATGTGCAGGAATACTGGAACACACCGGTATCATGGATGATTCCGGTATAAATGCATTCTGCGATCTCTTTGGTCAGACGTTCTCTCGGGATCAGTTCAAATACCAGTTCCGACGCAGAACTCGCCTGCGGAAAAATATAGTTTTCATCCGCAAAACTCTGGTTACTGATATGATGATCGATACACGCTGTTTTTTTTGCATGCTCAAAATATTTTGCCGCATCTCCAAGTCTGCCCAGATCCCCGCAGTCCTGTGCGATAAACAGATCAAACTCTTTATCTGCAGTGCAGTCGCTTATGATCTTATCCGCATTTTTCATAAATTTGAAAATATTGGGTATCGGCTGCAGATACAGGCTGACTTCGATCTGCGGGTAATATGTCGTAATATAGTTATAGGTTGCAAGGCAGGAGCCTACGCAGTCCCCATCCGGTCTGATATGACCTGCAATGGCAGCTGTTTTTACTCCCGCGAAAAGTTCATCGAGACTTTTCATGTTCTCCTCCATCCCCAAATATACGCTTTTCGTTTGTCTTATTCCTCTGCGTCATCTTCGCTTTTGATATCTTTTGTGACCTCGTCGATCATTTTAGACATCTTTACACCATATTCAATCGACTGGTCTAACACGAAACGGATCTCCGGTGTATTGCGCAGATTTACTGTTTTCGCAAGTTTGCTGCGGATAAATCCCTCCGCGCTCTTTAACCCTGCAAGTGTTTTTGCCTGGGATTCTTCATCTCCTAAAACACTGATATATGCTTTACATGTTTTTAAATCCGGTGCAACCTCCACTGCCACAACGCTTGTCAGCGGGTTGATCCGCGGGTCTTTGATCTCCCCGCGGATGATATTGGAAAGTTCGCGCTGCACCTCTCCATTGATCCTGGTATTTTTAATACTGTTTTTTCTCATTTTATAACCTCTTAGCGCGGTACCTCAACCATTGTATACGCTTCTACGATATCTAATTCCTGGAAATCACCGAAACCTTCAAATACAAGACCGCACTCAAATCCTGCTTTTACTTCTTTGACATCATCTTTAAATCTCTTTAAGGAAGCTAAATCACCCTCAAAGATCTGTTCGCCCTCGCGGGAAATACGAACTTTACATCCTCTCTGGAACATACCGTCAAGCACATAAGAACCTGCGATATTGCCGACGCCGGAAGCCTTGAAGATCTGACGGATCTCTGCATGGCCTAATACTTTCTCTTCGTATACCGGGTCTAACATTCCCTTCATGGCTGCCTCTACATCCTCAATTGCATTGTAGATGACTTTGTAGAGACGGATATCTACGTTTTCTTTATCTGCAGTAAGTTTTGCAGTCGGATCCGGACGGACGTTAAATCCGATGATGATCGCATTTGATGCAGATGCAAGGCTGACATCAGACTCGTTGATTGCACCAACACCACCATGGATGACTTTTACAACAACTTCTTCGTTCGACAGTTTTACAAGACTCTGTTTTACTGCCTCCACGGAACCCTGTACATCGGCTTTTACGATGATATCGAGTTCTTTGACATTTCCGGACTGGATCTGTGAAAACAGATCGTCTAAGGACATCTTCGCTTTTGTATCTTCGATCAGACGGTTCTTGCCCTCGGAAATATAGGTCTCAGCAAATGCTCTCGCCTCTTTTTCTGTATCCATGGCAACGAATGTCTCGCCCGCTTCCGGTACAGAGGATAAACCTAAGATCTCTACCGGCATGGAAGGACCAGCTTCTTTGACACGTCTTCCCTGATCATCGATCATTGCACGGACTTTACCATAGCAGCTTCCGCATGCTACCGGCTGGCCAACTTTTAAAGTACCTTTCTGTACCAAAACAGTGGCAACGGCACCGCGGCCCTTATCAAGCTGTGCCTCAATGACAAGACCTCTTGCATTACGTTTCGGATTTGCTTTTAACTCAAGTACTTCTGCTGTTAAAAGGATCATCTCAAGCAGGTTGTCAATACCCTCTTTTGTATGTGCGGATACCGGACAGAAGATCGTGCTTCCACCCCAGTCTTCCGGGATAAGTTCATACTCGGATAACTCCTGTTTTACACGCTCGATATTTGCACTCGGCTTATCGATCTTGTTGATCGCAACGATGATCTCAACACCTGCTGCTTTTGCATGGTTGATTGCCTCTACGGTCTGTGGCATTACACCATCGTCTGCTGCAACGACTAAGATCGCAATATCGGTGGAATTTGCACCACGCATACGCATTGCAGTAAATGCCTCATGTCCCGGTGTATCTAAGAATGTGATATTCTGACCATTGATGGATACCACGGATGCACCGATGTGCTGTGTAATACCGCCTGCCTCTCTGTCTGTCACACGGGTAGAACGGATTGCATCCAGCAAGGATGTTTTACCATGGTCAACGTGGCCCATAACACAGACAACCGGTGGACGTGCTACTAAAGTATCTTCCGGATCTTCTTCCTCTTTTAAGAGTTCGGCGATCACATCGACTTTTTCTTCCGGCTCACAGATGCAGTTAAACTCTAATGCGATTTCTTCTGCCTGCTCGTAATCTACTTCCTGGTTTACCGTAACCATCGTTCCTTTTAAGAACAGTTTTTTTACGATAACGGATGGCTGTACTTTCATCTTGTCAGCTAACTCTCTGATCGTAAGTTTCTCCGGTAATACCAGTGTGCGGATCACATCCTCTTCCGGCTGCTGTTTTGGCTGCTGCTGAGGTTTCTTCTTGCCACCGTTCTTCTCAAGATTGATAAAGCGCTCCTGTTTCTTTCCGCCAAGTGCATCGTAATCGTTGCGCTGTCTTGCGTTTTTGTTTCTGTCCTTATCGCGCTCTCTGGATTCTTTTCCTCTTAACTCCTCCGGTGCTGCTGCAGCTGCCTCTTTATTGAAGCGGTCGATCTCACGATCAAGTCTGCCGCCACCATTATTTCCACCACGGAAGCCATTGTTTCTGTTGTTATTTCTGTCGCCCTGACCCTGTCCCGGTCTGCCATTGTTCTGGTATGGACGCTGTCCATCGTTTCTTCCGTTTCTGTCACCGTACGGGCGCTGTGGTCTGTCACCATTGTTTCTCTGGTTTCTTCCATCTCCCTGCGGACGGCGCTGACCATTATTGTTACGGTCGCGTCTGTCATTATTATTCCCCTGACGGCGGTCATTATTCTGCGGACGGTACTCCGGATTCTGCGCATAGACATTTTCTCTTGGAGTCTGTACCTGTACTTTTTCAACCGTTTTCTTCGGCTCTTCCGCTGCCGGTTTTGCCTCTCTCTGTGCCTTCAGCTCTGCTGCTTTTGCCGCTGCAAGATGCTCTGCCTCTTCCGCTGCTTTTGCTGCCTCCGGGTTAATTGCGCGTTCAAATGCTTTTCTTACATCATAACCGGATGTCGGTCTTGCCTGCGCATTGCCGCGGTTTGGATTCTGTCCCTGTGGACGGCGGTCGCCATTCCCCTGGCGTCTGTCACCATTTCCAGAACGTCTGTTGTTATTGCCGCCGCGGCCGCCGCCCTGTTTGCTGTACTGTGCATTGAACACAGCAGTAATGCTTGATTTTTTCTTCGGGCGCTGCTCTGCGTTCTCAGTTTTTGCACCCTCAGCCGGTTTATTCTGCTCGTTTGCCTGTGGCTTCTGTGCAGGTTTATTTTCCGGTGCTGCTGTCTTGTTCTCTGCAGGTTTGCTCTCTGACACATTTTCTTTATTCTGTGCCTTTGCAGTATTCTCCGCTGCTGCAGACTTTCCAAATTTCTTTCTCACGATATCCTGTGCCGGATCATCGATATTGCTGGAAGCTGCTTTCACTGCATATTCCGTCGTATTTAATGTTTCTATAATCTGTTTACTCTCTATTCCTAATTCTTTTGCAAGGTCATATACTCTCATTTTTGCCATTTATCTTAATTCCTCCCATTATTCAGTTGTGATTGCTGTTTCAGTCTCTCTTCGATCGAGTGCGACAGTCCCTCGTTTGTGACTGCAAGCGATGCACGAAATTCTTTTCCGATGAAATGCCCGAGCATTTCTTTGTCCGAATATTCATACATTGGCACCTGATAAAAATCTGTCATATTTCGAAACATTTTCTTCGTATTGTCTGACGCATCCTGTGCAACGATGACAAGATATGCCCTGCCCTCTTTTACCGCCTTTTCCGTAGAAAATTCTCCACTCGCCACACTGCCGGCTTTTGCGGCAATTCCTAGCATAGATAACACTCTATCTGGTTTCAAGCTGTTCCATCTCCTTTGTCAGCGTTTCATATACATCTTTCGGGATCGGCATTTTAAATGATCGTTCTAACCCTTTATTTTTTATCGCCATTGCAAGACATTCACGGTTTGGGCAGATATAAGCACCTCTTCCGTTCTTTCTTCCGGTTGCATCTAAAATGATCTCCGTTTCCCCTTCTTCCGTCGGCGCTGTTTTGATCACACGGATCATTTCTCTTTTGGCTTTCATCTCATGACAGCCGACACACTGCCTCATCGGAATCTTTTTATTTGACATTCTTCTTAATACCTCTTATTCTCTGTCCTCACCATCAGCTTCGGCATTGTTTTCTTCTGCTCCGTCAGTCTCATAGCTGTCTTCCTCATAGCCTTCCTCTGCCGGTGCACTACCGTCCTCGTACTCCTCATAGGACCCGCCGTCCTCATCGTAATACTCATCTTCCTCGTAATCATTCTCGTAATCTAAGAAATCGCCGGACTCTCTCGCCTGTGTCTCGCTCTTGATATCGATCTTGAATCCTGTCAGACGTGCTGCAAGTCTTGCATTCTGTCCTTCTTTTCCGATGGCAAGAGAAAGCTGGTAATCCGGAACAACCACTTTTGCAGATTTTTCTTCTGCATCCGCAATAACAGAAATAACTTTTGCCGGACTTAATGCATTTTCGATCATCATTGCCGGATTCTCATTCCAGGTGATGATATCAATCTTCTCACCACGCAGTTCACCAACGATTGCATTGACTCTGGCACCATTCATACCAACACATGCACCAACCGGATCGACATCCGGATCGTTTGACCATACTGCGATCTTTGTTCTGCTTCCTGCTTCACGCGCGATCGCCTTGATCTCTACGATGCCCTCGCGGACCTCAGCCACCTCAGACTCGAACAGGCGTTTTACAAGTTCCGGATGTGTTCTGGAAACTAACACTTTCGGTCCTTTAGAAGTAGCCTTAACCTCTAAGATATATACCTTGATACGCTCTGTCGGCTGGAACACTTCGCCTTTTACCTGTTCATTCTCTGTTAAGATCGCATCGACCCTTCCTAAGTTAATGCTGACATTTCTTCCCACATAACGCTGTACCACGCCGGTCACAACATCTTTTTCCATGCTGTAATACTGATCGTATAAAACTTTACGCTCTTCTTCACGGATTTTCTGTAAGATCACGTTCTTTGCATTCTGTGTTGCGATACGTCCGAATTCCTTAGACTGTACCTCGATGTTGACAACGTCTCCGATCTCATATTTGGAATTGATCATCTTTGCATTGACCAGACTGATCTGCTCTACCGGATCTTCTACCGTTTCAACAACTGTCTTTTCCTGAAATACATGAAACTCACAGGTTTCCGGATCAATCGATACTTTTACGTTATCGGATGAACCAAAATGGTTCTTGCACGCTGTTACAAGAGAATTTTCAATCGCCTCAAGCAGTGTATCCTTGCTGATGTTTTTTTCTTTTTCCAGGATATCCAGGGCTTCCATTAACTCTTTGTTCATTTTTGTTATTTCCTCCTATTTTATCAAAGCATATCTGAATCGTATTTAAAACTCAATTGCCAGACGGATCAGGGCAATATCCTTTTTGTCAAATGTGCGTAACTGCCCGTCCTCATCGATCGTCACACTGCTTTCATCATATGCATTTAAAATCCCACAGAATTCTTTCTGCTTTTCGATTGGACGATAGGTCCGGATCTCTACCAGTTTACCCATGCTTCTGGCAAAATCCTTCTCCTTTTTCAGTGGTCTGTCAAGACCCGGCGAACTGATTTCCATGATATAGCTGTCTTCAATAAAATCGTTCTCATCCAGTTTATCACTGAACGCTCTGCTGACTGCTTCACAATCGTTAACAGTAATTCCACCCGGCTTGTCGATATATCCACGAAGATACCAGTTTCCTGCTTCCTTCACATATTCTACATCTACCAGTTCGAATCCCTGGCCCTCAACGATCGGTGCCAGCAATGCTTCTGCTTTCTGTTCATATTCATCCCGTCTGCTCATATTTCCACCTGCCTTTCGCACATCCGGAGCATCTCGCAAAAAGAGTGGACCGAAGTCCACTCTCTTGTTGTCCGTTATCATGTTAAGTTCATTCTAGCACCTTACTTCCGGAAAAGCAAGGTTTTTTTTATATCCTCGGCTTTATGCCCTTCGTATCCCGCTTTGCAAGCCGCACTTTATTCAGTGCATATTCTTTATCATGATAGGAAATCGTATATTCCTGATGACCTGCCAGAAGGTATGCATGCTCCAGATAATCATCGTCTGCCAGTTTCATGCCCCGCACACCAAGTGCAGTTTTCTTCATTGTCGAAACTTCTTGTGCCAGGAATCGCAGGAAGCAGCCTCCATGGCTCTGGAGCACAATCTGCTCCATCTCGGAAGCACTGCCAATAAAGATCAGTTCATCTTCATCCGCCAGCTTTGTTGACGCGATCGTTCGTTTAGCCACATCAAATTCCGCACCTTCTACCAGTTTGCACATAGAAGTCTTTGTCACAAACAGCAACCTGTCTGAACGCAGTTGTCCTACCGGTGCCACATAAAGCATGCGTTCCTGGGAACTGTCATAATTACTGAGATTGTCCACCGGTGTTCCCTTGTCGCGGAAACGGCCAAGCGGTATATCAACGGCTTTGATCGTATGCATCTTGCCTGTATCTGTAAATATACAGATCTTGTCTGTATTCATACAGTTGAATACATATTTATTTTCATTATGAACAGCTTCTTTGTTT
>OLSF01003598.1_pt1 | contig 10211 bp, 8 predicted proteins | sample 1672301 | NCBI WGS metagenome assembly OLSF01 (sample SAMEA3136669, study PRJEB25190) | human gut metagenome | biome: human gut; feature: human-associated habitat; material: faeces | place: Austria | collected 2013
TATGTTTCAAAAGGAAAATTTGAATTAATGGAAAAACCAAAGCCAGTTCTTATGCATGAGAGAGATGCAATTGTGAAGGTAACGCTTGCTAGCATTTGTTCAAGCGACTTGCATATTAAACATGGAAGTGTTCCTCGTGCAGTTCTTGGCATAACAGTAGGCCATGAGATGGTAGGTGTTGTTGAGGAAGTTGGCAGCGCAGTAACAAATGTTAAACCAGGAGATCGTGTGACAGTTAATGTAGAGACATTTTGCGGTGAATGCTTTTTCTGTAAGAAGGGATACGTAAATAATTGTACCGATGAGAATGGTGGCTGGGCATTGGGCTGTCGTATTGATGGTGGTCAGGCAGAATATGTGCGCGTACCGTTTGCTGATCAGGGCTTGAATAAAATTCCAGAAGGTGTTACTGACAGACAGGCTTTATTTGTAGGTGATGTTTTAGCCACAGGATATTGGGCAGCACGTATTTCTGAGATTACAGAGGATGATACAGTGTTAATCATCGGTGCTGGGCCGACAGGAATTTGTACGCTGCTTTGTGTCATGTTAAAGAAGCCGAAGCGAATCATTTTATGTGAAAAAGATGAAAACAGGATTCATTTTATTAATGAGCATTATCCTGAGGTAATGACAGTTTCACCAGAAGCATGTGCAGACTTCGTTTTGGCAAACAGTGATCACGGCGGAGCAGATGTTGTTCTTGAGGTTGCAGGAGCAGAATCAACGTTTCGCTTATCTTGGGAATGCGCAAGACCAAATGCAATTGTGACGATAGTTGCTCTTTACGAGAAGGCGCAGCTTTTGCCGCTTCCAGATATGTATGGAAAGAATCTTACATTTAAAACAGGCGGAGTGGATGGCTGTGACTGCAAAGAGACACTTAGGCTGATTTCAGAGGGAAAAATTGATACAGAGCCGCTTATCACGCATACATATCCGCTTAGCAAAATAGCAGAAGCATATGATCTTTTTGAAAATAAAAGAGACGGCGTGATCAAGGTAGCAATAGAATGTTAAATATAATTGCTTGGAAGCAATCTCAACCATGTATTTTATTATTCCATATATTTTTTGTTTGAAAAAGAAAGAAAAGGAATGGTTTTCTCGTTATGAAACGAATTGACTTTGAACACGGAACTGTGACTGGAAATATCCTAGGAGCAGCGCTTCCGATGCTTGTCGCTCAGATTTTAAATCTTTTGTATAATATTGTGGATCGTATTTATATTGCTCGTATTCCAAACATTGGAACAGCGGCTCTCGGTGCGGTTGGACTTTGTTTTCCACTAATTGTGGTGATCACAGCATTTAGCAATTTGTTTGGAAGCGGCGGTGCACCATTATTTTCGATTTATCGAGGAAAGGGTGAGCCGCAAAGAGCTGCAAATGTGATGAATACATCATTTACGATGGTCTGCGTATGTGCAGTAGTGCTGATGGCAGTTGGCTTTATATTTGCCAGACCGCTTTTAGTATTATTTGGTGCCTCAACTGATGCGCTTGTCTATGCATATCCGTATTTGATGATTTATCTGATTGGAACGCTGCCGTCTATGATTGCGACAGGTATGAATCCGTTTATTAATGCACAAGGGTATTCCACTATTGGAATGACCTCAGTTGCGGTTGGTGCAGTAGCAAACCTTTTGCTCGATCCGCTGTTTATTTTTGTGTTGGGATTTGGAGTACAGGGGGCAGCGATTGCCACCGTAATTTCCCAAGCGTTATCTGCGGTATTTGTGTTTGTCTTTTTGACAAGAAAGTCTGAGCTGAAGGTTCGCTTTTTAAAGAAAAAAGAGTTCTCTGAATGCATAGGCTACGCAAAAAACATTGTGAGCCTTGGTACGGCAGGATTTATTATGCAGCTGACAAACAGTCTGGTGTCTATCTGCTGCAACAATATTTTGTCAGATGTCGGCGGCGATATTTACATATCTGTTATGACGATTGTGTCAAGTGTGCGTCAGCTAGTTGAGACTCCAATTTATGCAATGAATGAGGGCACTTCCCCAATTTTAAGCTACAATTATGGTGCATGTCGTCCAGCGCGAGTGCGAAAAGCTATGGCAGTGATGAGTACTATGATTCTTGGCTATACAGCAGTGATGTGGAGTATTATTATTTTATTCCCAAATGCATTGATTGGAATTTTCAGCTCTGATGCGGCCTTGATGCAGGATGCAGTTCCGGCATTAAAACAATATTTTGCTGCATTTATATGCATGGATTTTCAATATATTGGACAGACCGTATTCAAGTCGTTGAATAAAAAGAAACAGGCAATTTTTTTCTCACTGCTTCGCAAGGTCTTTATTGTTGTACCACTCACGTATATGATGCCATATATGTTTCACATGGGAACGGCAGGAGTGTTCCTTGCTGAGCCAGTATCAAATGTAATTGGTGGAACACTTTGCCTTGTTGTGATGCTGTGCACCGTTCTTCCAGAGCTAAAGAGAATGGAGAAGCAAAATTCGAAAAATGTGTTACAATAAAAAAGAGAAAGGATATGCCACTAAATGACAAAAGAATTATCTAAACTTGAACAGCAAATTCAAAAATTCATGCCGTTTAACGAGCAGGAGGAGCATGACAAAGCCATTTTATTAAAGTGGTTTGAGAGTGGCTCAGACATTCTTACAAGAGAAAATGAAATTGCCCATCTAACTGCATCTGCGTGGGTAGTGAGTCCAGACAAAAAAAGCGTGCTGATGGCATATCACAACATCTATCATTCCTGGGCGTGGCTTGGTGGTCACGCAGATGGTGATGCCGATCTGCACCATGTAGCACAAAAAGAAGTCATGGAGGAATCTGGATTGACACATGTAAAATTTCTATTAGATGAGCCATTTTCGATAGAAATTTTGTCTGTGGACGGTCATATGAAAAAAGGACACTATGTTTCTACACATCTTCATTTAAATGTGACGTATCTGATGGAGGCAGACCCAAAAGATGCTGTGCAGAATCGTCCAGAGGAAAATAGTGCAGTTGCCTGGATTCGTGTAGATCAGATTGCAGAGAAATCAACAGAACCATGGTTTGTGGAGCACGTATATGCGAAGCTGTGCGAGAAGATGCAAGTTAAATTGCGCGGGAGACTATCTGATTAGAAATTTAGGAATCTGGCGCGGGAATCCTCGGCCATTCAATGACCGAGATGAAAGCGCCGCTTGCTTTTATCATGCCATAAATCTGCCGAAGGCGTGAAGCTTTTTGTGTTCCAAAAAGCGAAACTGTCTTCGGCAGAGAAATATAGGAAAGATTCGGATGGCAGTCTACAGAGAAAACAATACTGTATGTATAATATATATTCTAACTATTTATTGACTATATGTATACTATATGATATAATATATATGAAAATACAACCTAAAACATCTTACGCCAACAGCTGTGGAAAGGAGGTGCTGTGCCAAAAGCAAGAAAGAAAAAGAACAGTTCATTTCAGACTACTATAAAATAAAAAGTCACTGTCCAAGTTAAAGGAAATATGCTAAGATAGAAAAAAGGATCCCTTAAATTCAAGCTTTTTTTAGGTACTCCCTGCGCAAGCGGGGGTGATCCTTTGTTTACAAGTGCATCTTGTGTATCACCATCGTATTCCCCGCGCAAGCGGGGGTAATCCTAATTAAAATTTATTTTACTATCATTTTTGAAGTTGTCCCCATATAAGTGGGGATGACTTTTTTGTTACTAAGATAGAGAGACCGACAAAACAATCGGCGAACCGTCTTAGTAGAACTTCCGGGTCGCGAAAAAAGAAAAACCACTTGACAAATACCCTATAGGGGTATATAGTAAAGTTACTCCAACAAAGTACCCCATGGGGGTATATAAAAATATAGGGAGGGTTTTATGTGTATGGAATATAATGAACAGTCTGTCTGTCCCCACTGTAAGCACACACAGCGAGATGAGGATCAAAAAAAGCTTCTCCAAAATCGCTTGCGCAGAATTGAAGGTCAGGTACGCGGTTTGCAGTCGATGCTAGAGCAGGACGCTTATTGCAACGACATTTTGATTCAGTCAGCTGCAGTCAGCGCTGCGCTTAGCGCTTTTAACCGTGAGCTTTTGGAAAATCACATCCGCCATTGTGTGGCAAGAGACATCCGTGAGGGTAAGGATGAGGTCATCGATGAGCTGATGGGGACACTCAAAAAATTAATGAAGTAGTGTTAGTTGGGAATTTAAGAACTAGTACTACAAAAGAAAGGGGCATGTTTATGGAACAATACAATGTGACAGGCATGAGCTGTGCTGCCTGCAGCAGCAGAGTTGAAAAAGCCGTCTCAAAGGTACCAGGCGTAAGCACTTGTTCCGTCAGCCTATTGACAAACTCAATGGGAGTTGAGGGCAGCGCCAGTCCGGACAGCATTATTGCGGCGGTTGAGGCGGCTGGATATGGAGCATCGTTAAAGGGTGCTTCTGACACAAGAAATGCATCGGCAAGTCATGCGGCAGAGGAGGATGCATTGAAGGACAAAGAGACACCAGTGTTAAAGAAACGTCTGATCGCGTCAATTGGTTTTCTGGCAGTTTTGATGTATTTTTCAATGGGGCATATGATGTGGGGATGGCCGCTTCCATCATGGTTTGAAGGAAATCATGTTGCGATGGGACTTTTGCAGATGATTTTAGCAGCAATCGTTATGGTCATTAATCAGAAGTTTTTTATCAGCGGATTTAAGAGCTTATGGCATCGTGCACCAAACATGGATACACTTGTTGCACTTGGTTCAATGGCATCATTTGTATGGAGTGTCATTGCACTGTTTTTGATGACAGATGCGCAGCTTCATGGAGATATGGAAGGTGTAATGCGCTACATGGATGAGTTCTATTTTGAATCAGCTGCCATGATTCTTACACTGATCACAGTCGGAAAGATGCTTGAAGCGCGCTCAAAGGGAAAGACAACAGATGCCCTAAAGAGTCTGATGAAGCTTGCACCAAAGCAGGCCACACTGATCATAGATGGAAAAGAAAACGTTGTGCCGATTGAACAGGTAAAAAAAGGTGATATTTTTGCAGTTCGTCCTGGAGAAAGCATTCCAGTGGATGGCATTGTCACTGAGGGAAATAGTGCTGTCAATGAGGCTGCATTGACAGGAGAAAGTATTCCTGTAGATAAAGCACCTGGCGATCTTGTATCAGCAGCGACAATTAACCAGTCAGGTTATCTTCGCTGTGAGGCATCACGTGTAGGTGATGATACGACGCTCTCTCAGATCATCAAGATGGTCAGCGATGCGGCAGCAACAAAGGCACCAATCGCAAAGGTGGCAGATAAGGTTTCCGGTGTATTTGTACCAGTTGTTATCAGCATTTCACTTGTGACTCTTCTTGTCTGGCTGCTTCTTGGAAAGGACTTTGCATATGCGCTGGCAAGAGGCATTTCTGTATTAGTAATTAGCTGTCCATGTGCGCTTGGACTTGCGACTCCTGTTGCGATTATGGTTGGAAACGGACTCGGTGCAAAAAATGGTATTTTGTTCAAGACAGCAGTATCACTTGAAGAGACTGGAAAGGTCCAGATTGTTGCGCTTGATAAGACAGGAACCATTACAAATGGAACACCGAAGGTAACTGATATTGTTCCGGCAGATGGCATTTCACAAGATGAGCTGCTTCGCCTTGCGTTTGCATTAGAGGCAAAGAGTGAGCATCCGCTTGCAAAGGCAATTGTTGAGGAAGGAAAAAGTAAGGGTCTGGATACTGCTTCGTTGCAGGCAGATAATTTTACTGCTCTTGTGGGAAATGGACTCGAGGGAAGCGTAGAAGGAGCACAGCTTCTTGGCGGAAGTGTATCATTTATCTCTGGTAGAGTAACCATATCAAAGGCTGACAGACAAAGGGCTGCTTTGCTTGCTGAGAGTGGAAAGACACCGCTTTTATTCGCGAGGGATAAGAAGTTTTTGGGAATCATTGCTGTAGCTGATACGATCAAGGAGGATAGCCCGAAAGCCATCCGTGAGCTTCAAAATATGGGTATCCGTGTTGTTATGCTGACTGGCGATAATGAGCGCACAGCCCGTGCGATTGGTGCACAGGCTGGTGTAGACGAGGTAATCGCAGGAGTTCTCCCAGAAGGAAAAGAGCAGGTGATTCGTGCTCTTAAAGAAAAGGGAAAGACAGCAATGGTAGGTGATGGCATCAACGATGCACCGGCACTGACACGCGCCGATATAGGAATTGCAATAGGAGCAGGTGCAGATGTAGCAATTGATGCAGCCGATGTTGTGCTGATGAAGAGTAACTTAACTGATGTGGCAGCAGCAGTTCGCTTAAGCCGTGCATCACTTCGCAATATTCACGAGAACCTCTTCTGGGCATTTATATACAATATCATCGGAATCCCGCTTGCAGCAGGTGTGTATGCGCACTGGGGACTGCTATTAAATCCGATGTTTGGTGCAGCAGCAATGAGTCTTTCAAGCTTTTGCGTTGTATCAAATGCATTGCGGCTTAATTTCTGCCGCCTGCATGACGCAAGTCATGACAGAAAAAGAAAAAAACATATAATTGAAGGCTGCCTGATCGAAAAGAAAGAAACACCAGATGAATTTTCAGGTGCAATAGATGGGCAGGGAAAGGAAGAAAAAACTATGACAAAGACAATGAAAATCGAAGGAATGATGTGTGGACACTGTGAGAAGCGTGTAAAGAAAGTACTTGAGGCAATTGATGGTGTAGAAAGCGCAGAAGTCAGCTACGAGGCAGGCACAGCAGTTGTGACATTAAGCAGTGATGTAGCAGACGATGTACTCAAAAAGGCCGTTGAGGATCAGGATTATACTGTAAAAGGAATTGAATAAAGCAAACTAGTGGGAAGAACCATTGGGGACAGGTAAAATGGCTTTTTTACTGTCCCTGTGGCTTAGTTCACAAAATTTTCACAAAAAATTAGCACTCAACTCTTGACATTGCTAATAATACATGCTATAGTACAACTAGAACAAAAGAGAGGGGTACAGAGAGAACAAAAGGAACAAAAAGTTGAATGTTCTAGGTTCTCCAAGGAACTTCCAATCTGGAGTTTGGAAACAGCAAAGCTGCGGATGAAAAATAAACTGGAAAAATAATGATGAGTGATTTGAAAGGAGATTTTGATTATGTTAGTACCGAGCATTTTTAGTGATAATTTCTTTGATGATTTCTTTGAATTTCCATTTATAGATGACAGAGCAGAGAAAAACGCAGAGCGTAAGCTGTACGGACATCATGCAGCAAACCTGATGAAGACCGATATCAAGGAATTCGACGATAAGTATGAGGTTGAGATTGATCTTCCGGGCTTCAAGAAAGATGAAGTACAGGTTGAGCTTAGGGATGGTTATCTGGTAGTCAGCGCCGAGAAGGGTCTTGACGAGGACGAGAAAGATAAGAAGAGTGGCAAGTACTTAAGAAGAGAGCGTTATGCAGGCTCCTGCCAGAGAAGCTATTATGTTGGCAAGGATACAACCGAAGATGATATCAAGGCTCACTTTGAGCATGGTATGCTGACAGTAACTGTTGCAAAGAAGGAAGCAAAGCCAGCAGTAGAAGAGAAGAAGCATATCGCAATTGAAGGATAAAAAAATAATAGATAATGTAGATAGTTAGAGGGCATGCGCCAAAAGGCGCGTGCCCTCTTTTTTTGTTTTGTTAGTAGCAAATTTTTTTATAGGTGTTATTGCTCTTGCAAACGCATGTCTTGCTGTGTATAATCAAAATTAGAAATATGGCGTTTTGTGAACCAGTGGGGACAGATAAAAAGCCACGGTACCTGTCCCGGTGGAAAGGAGATTTATGGAGATTTATAAAATTCTTGTAATTGGAAATAGTTTTGGAGAGGATGCAACTCATTTTTTACATGATCTGGCATTGACAAGAGGGATCAATACAAAGGTAGTTAATTTGTATATCGGAGGTTGCAGTCTGGAACGTCATTGGAGAAATATTGAAAATGAGGCGAAGGATTATGAATATCAGTTAAACGGCAGAGCTACGGGAAACAAGGTGTCTATTCAGGATGCACTCGCAGAAGAAAAATGGGATTATATTGTCATACAGCAGTCTAGTCATGACAGTGGCTGGCTTGACACGTATGAACCATTTATGGGATGGATAGCAGAATACATCAAAAAGGAAGCACCGTGGGCTAAGTTCATGCTGCAGGAAACTTGGGCATATGAGGTTGACAGCAAGCATGACTGTTTCGCACGATATCATAGAGATCAGGATGAGATGTATCAGAAACTGAGAGCAAATTATTATAAAGAAGCGCAGAAGTATGGACTGGATTTAATTCCGTGCGGTGATGTGATCCAGACGCTGCGAAAGGAAAAGGAATTTAATGTGCGTGAAGGCGGAATATCGCTTTGCAGAGATGGATTTCATATGAATTATTTATATGGACGTTACGCGCTTGCCTGCACATGGCTTGCGAAAATTTTTGGAGAGGAAGCAGGAAAGATCAGTAATGAATTTCTTGCAGAGTCAGCAGGCATGCAGGATTTTGCTCTTCTTGGAAAAATTCGTAAAATTGCGGAGCAGGTATGCTGGAATAAGTAAGAGGAGGATTATCTTATGCAGGAACAAAAATTAGAACGTATCACGCCGGCACAGGCGGGGCTTGATCCACAGTGTATTATTAATATGATGGATCGGATGGAGAAGGAACATATCAACATAACTAGTTTTATGCTGCTGCGTCATGGAAAAGTGTTGTGTGAGGCTTCGTATGAGCCGTATGATGCAACACAGCTGCGGACCGTATATTCTCTTAGCAAAACCTTCACTTCAATGGCAGTTGGAATTGCAGCTGGAGAAGGAAAGATTGACCTTGATGAAAAGATCACAGATTTATTTGCAGCGGAAATTGAAAACGGAAAGATTCAGGTAGGAAAAGAGCTTGCTTCGCTTAGCTTGCGCCATCTGCTTCGCATGTCAACAGGACAGGAGAAAGAACCAGGAGGCAGCGACTGTTGGGATGACATGGTGTCTGCATTTTTGCGTGAGCCGTTTCATGAGATGCCGGGAGAGGTATTCCGCTATAATTCAATTGCTACCTATATGTTGTCAGCATCGTTAAAGAAAAAAGGAATCGATCTGGAACATTATCTGGAGGAGAAACTGTTAACACCAATGGGAATTTCAGGTACGCGCTGGCTACGTGATCCAAAAGGAATCTGCGTGGGCGGATTTGGATTCTCACTGTATCCTGAGGTGATCGCAAAACTTGGTCAGATGATTCTGCAGGGCGGCGTATGGAATGGTATTCAGTTAGTTCCAAAGGACTACATTGATATGGCCACTTCAAAGCAGATTGAAAATGGAGATGATCCAGACAGTGACTGGGCGCAGGGATACGGATATCAGATGTGGAGATGTCGCCACAATGCAGTACGCGGAGACGGTATGTATGGACAGTTTTGCATCATCCATAAGGAAACAGATACGGTGCTTGCCATGACGGCTGTAACTAGTGATATGCAGGGTGAGATGAACGTCTATTACGATGAGGTATTGCTGAAATATCAGGATGAGCCATTGCCAGAGGATGAAAAGACAATGGAAGTGTTGAAAAAACGTCTGAATGAGCTACATTATGTGCGCCCACTGCCAGAAGATGATGGATCAGCAGTACCAGATGCATTCAAAAAGATCAATCTTTCACTAACAAGCTTTTTTGATTTGTCATTGAACATCGAAGGCAATATGCTTACATTGACAGGAAAAGACGGTGAGATTTGGTACCGTGCAGAGAGAGGTTGCTGGAGCAAAATACGTCGTAAGGTACACTGTTCTCCATTTTACACAGAGAAAGACAGTATGGATACGCCTGTCATTGGTGCGTGGGGCGTAAAGAACGGTGTATTGACTATTCGTGTATACGAGATTGAATTTCTTGAGGAGGATACACTTACTCTGACAGAAGCAGAAGATGGCATCCATGTAAGCTTTGCAAATACAACTATTCCATCAAATCCGAATGAGTATGTCAAGAAAGTAATTTAACATTCATAAAAAATATGTAGTTGACTTTTGAAAATGACTTTGGTAGAATGAACCCAATAAAAGGGAGTAGCTGACCAAAATAGGTGCACTTCTTCGTCAGTACAGTTATTAAAAAATAACTCGGAAAGTGATGAAACAGCGAGACTTTTACTGCAATGCAGTAGGAGTCTCTTTTTATATACCTGCTGCAAATAAAATAAGAA